>Ga0207689_10004693_pt1 | contig 12332 bp, 9 predicted proteins | sample KBSMisM52_FD_184312 | JGI IMG/M metagenome (GOLD analysis project Ga0207689, IMG submission 184312) | Miscanthus rhizosphere microbial communities from Kellogg Biological Station, Michigan, USA - KBS Miscanthus M5-2 (SPAdes) (version 2) | ecosystem: Host-associated > Plants > Roots > Rhizosphere... | reverse complement strand
CCCCTCAGTGGCTGGCGGCTCAGGCCCAGAGAACAACTACATTCTGGATGGCGTGAATACAACCGACCCGGCGTTTGGTGGATCGGGCGCAAATCTTCCGTTTGAATTCGTCCAGGAAGTCGAAATCAAAACCGGTGCTTACGGTCCAGAGTATGGCAAGTCAACCGGCGGAATTTTTAACGTCATCACCAAGAGCGGTGGTAACGAATTTCACGGCGACATTTTTGGTTACGGAACGACCAAAGGCCTGGTCCGTGAAGTGAAGAACTTCCCCTTTACCGGATCTGCCTTCAATGGCTTCTCCGAAGTTGACGCGGGCGTCGACGTCGGTGGTCCAATCAAGAAGGACAAGCTCTGGTTTTTCGGAGCCTTCAATCCCCAGCGTCGTAGCAACTTCTATCTGACGCAAACCTTCCACGCCCCGGTTTCGAATAAGGTCACCATTCCGTTCTATGCCGGCAAGATCACCTGGGCCCTGAATAACAGGAACACCTTCACGGCTTCCACGTTTGGTGATTTCACGAAGGTTGACGGGTTCTTAGCAACCGCCGCGCTGAACAATGTTAACGGCTTCGGCGACGACATCACCGCTTTTGAGGGAACTCAGGAGACGGGTGGTCATAACTACGCATTTCGGCTCAACTCAACGATCAGCAACAACTTCATCGCGGAGTTCTCGGCTGGTCTGCACTTCCAGAGAGCCAATACCATTCCCCGAGCGATCGACGCGCCCCTGATCACCGACAACTTTGCGGTGCTGAAAGGCAGCTCGGTGCTAACTCCGGTGCAAACCGGTGTTAACTTTGGCGCTGGAACCGGCTTCCTCGACTTTGTCGATGGCCGGGGCGGCTCATTGCAACGCGGCTACTCACGTGGTCCCGGCTTTGGACTATATTCAACCCAGAACCGCGATCGCTACGAATTTAATGCGCACATGCAGAACATCTTTGGCAAGCACACCGTCAAGTGGGGCTTTGAGTACTTCAAAAACAAGTATGACATCAACACGCTCTCGAGCGGACCTGCTGTCACCTATGCGTTTACTCCTGGGGCGGTGAACGGCGACGGAACTCCTTTGCGCACCACCAACGGCAATTCCAACGTGACCAACGGCTCGCGCATCGCCAACAACTGGTTGGTGTGCACGGTCCGTAGCTCGCAAATCACCTGCCCAACTGCCGCGGGTGCATCTCGCGCTTCTGCTCTTCCAGGCGCAACCCTGGCGGCCTTAGGCCTGACAGTGAATCCAGTTGCGACCACGATCACTACGGCGGAAGCCTTCGGAAACCCGTTCCTACTCAGGAATACCACGCGCGTACGCGATTTCGAACTGGTCGGTAAGACCACTACGAATGTGGAAAGTGCTTATCTGGGAGACGACTGGAAGTTTGCTCAGAACTGGCAGATTAGTTATGGCGCTCGCTGGGATTTCCAGCAAGCCTATAACAATGATGGCTCAAGCTATATCAAGTTCAATAGCTTCAGCGACAACCTGGCCCCGCGGTTTGGCCTGCTCTGGGATTTCACTGGAAAAGGCAAGGGCAAGTTGTTCTTTAACTACGCTCAGTTCATTGAAGTACCCGTTCCCCTGGACGTCAACGTCCGTGCTGCGGGTGGCGATGTTCAGACTGACAAGAACTTTAACGTGGATCGCCTAAACGCTCCGGTCGGCGCTCTTATTGTTCCCGGGGTAAGCACCGGCGCAACCAATTTGGGATCTGATGCTACACCCCTTGATGGCGGTCTGAAGCCTCAGAGCATCAAAGAGATGACCCTGGGCGGCGAAATCGAGATTGGCAACAACGTCACTCTCGGCGCTCGCGGTATCTATCGGGCGATGGTAAACGTGATTGAAGACGGGTCTTTCGATGATGGTGATACCTACTTCATCTTTAACCCAGGGCGAAACAAGGTTGGCACCACTGAGGCAAATGCCTGCGCTGGTGATCCGGCAACTGGCCGCGCGCCACAGTGCTTCGGCCGCGCTCAGCGCTTCTATCGCGCAATTGAGTTTACCGCCACGAAGCGGTTCACGAATAACTATCAGTTTATCGCTTCGTACGTATTCTCAAGCCTGATCGGTAACTACGAAGGCTTGTTCCGCAACGACAACGGACAGTCTGATCCGAACATCACTTCGTTGTTCGACCTTCAGAGCCTGCTCAGCAATACCTATGGACGCCTGCCGAATGATCGGCCGCATCAGTTTAAGTTCAACGGCAGCTATCGGACCCCCATTAAGCTTCTGCTAAGCGGAAACTTCTATGTACAGTCCGGTGTGCCTTTCAACCAGCTGATTCCGCATCCGATCTACGGAAACAACGAAGGCTTCCAGGTTCAACGCGGCACGGCCATTATTCCGACCGTGTCGGCCAGCGTTCCCGGATTCCCGAATTTCGTTAACAGCGTCGGTACTAACCGCACGCCGACAACGATGAATTTGGACCTGGGCGCTTATTACCCGATCAAATTGGGTGAGAAGCGTGAGTTGCGTCTGTCCGGAGACTGGTTCAACGTCTTCAACAGTCAACGTGCCATAACTCTGGATCAAACCTACACAATCAACAGCGGCGTTACGGGCGTTCCCGCAGTAGCCAATCCGTTCTTCGGTTCGGCACTGCTGGTGCAGGCTCCCTCGGCGTTTAGATTTGGTGCTAAGTTCACCTTCTAAGCAGTAGCGCCGCCGCAAGGCGGTTGCGATTGCTTGTTAACCGGGGAGAGGCGCTGAAATGCGCTTCTCCCCGTTTCTTTTTTGGATTATGATGTCGCAACTAACACTCCCTCTTTGAATCTAAACATAATCCGTCTCCCCTTTGATTTCGTAAGCTGTCGCAAGGAGGTGCCAAATGCTGTTCGCCGACTCTCCCTCTATTCGAGACCAACGCGCCGCAGGGAAGATTTTCTTTTCATTTGTTCTCTTGCTGTTCTTTACACCTGTTTCGGTCTTCCCGCAGGGAAGCGGTAGGGCCTCAAATGGCACGGGTGGCAATCATGTTATCCAGGGCTATGTGTTTTTTCCTTCTGGCCGGCGCGCAGAAGGTTCTATCCAGATCAAACTACAGACTTACAGTGCCGGAGAAATAACTGTCCTGGCAGATACCGGCGGAACGTTCACTTTCGCAGGTCTGGCGCCCGGTAGTTACACCGTGGTGGTAAGCGCTGGAGAGGGTTATGAGCTCGCCCGCGAGAGTGTCTTTATCGACAACGATGCAAACCTTTCAAGGATGGGCATTCCCGCTCCCAGCGCCTCACGCAGGTATACCGTCATGATCCACCTGCAACCAAAAATAGGAACCGATCGCGCCAAAGCCTCCGTCTTAAATGCGGCGCTCGCTGAAGTGCCACAAGCCGCGCGCAAACAATACGAAAAAGGTCTGGAGCTGGCTCAGTCTGGTGACGCTTCAAAGGCTATAGACAGCCTTAAGGCTGCTGTTTCGCTCTATCCAAAATTTCCACTGGCGCTGAACGAGCTGGGCGTGCAATATCTGCGGCTGGGAAAAGCCGACAAGGCAGTGGAGGCTCTGAAAACTGCCACCGAACTTACGCCCGAGGCCTTCACACCCAGGCTCAATCTGGGGATCGCGTTGTTGGAAGCAAAGCGATTCAGTGATTCAGAAGCGCAGCTGCGTGAAGCCTTAAAACAAAACGCGTCCGCACCCACAGCGCACATGTATCTGGGACTCGCGCTGGCCCATATGGAGAATTATGACGAGGCTGAAAGGGAACTGGTGCGCGCGACTGAGACGGGTGGCGGTCAGTTTGGATTAGCGCATTATTACCTTGGCGGGCTCTACTGGAAAAGACGAGATTACGGTCGTGCGGCTCAGGAATTGGAGACCTATCTTCGTCTAAGTCCCAACGCCGCCGATGCCGAGCGCGTGCGCGCCACCATCAAAGATATGCGAAGGCGCGGTGCAACGGTAAAATTTCAAGAGGAGGGATAACATTAATGTTCACGAATCAGACCGGCTCATTTGCTCTTTTAGGACGATCAACTTTATCAAGCTTTGCTTTTGCAGTTTGCCTGGTGCTCTCGTATGGCCTTTCGGTTAACGCTCAGAACCCGGGCAGTTCGCATGACATTCCCGGAGAGGGCTCTAACACAGTTCAGGGGCGTATTTATCTGCCGGCGGGTCAAACACTGGCAGGCTCAGCATTCAAGGTGAGACTCGAAAGTAACAACGTCTTCAGCACACCTTCAACCGTTACGGATCAGGACGGAGCTTTCAGGTTCAACAGTCTGCCACCTGGCGACTATACAGTCGTGGTCGATGGCGGCAAAGAGTATGAAACGACGCGAGAGCCTGTGAATCTTGACCGTCAGGGCGGCGGACGTGTGGTTACGGTGGCGGTGCAAATGCGGCTCAAGGCAAGCTCTTCCAACCCGGCGTTTGCGAACGTGCCCCAGGCAGCTATCGACCTTTATCAAAAAGGAGTGGCAGCGGCACAAAAAGGAAATGCCAAGAGCGCTGCAGAGCTACTTAACAAAGCCGTAATCGCATCACCTGGTTTTGCCCTGGCCCTCAATGAGCTTGGCATTCAGTATCTCAAACTCAGTGAGTGGGACAAGGCAGCGGAGACGTTTGAGGCACTGCTAAAGGTGCGCCCTGCTGATGCGACTTCGCAGCTCAACTTCGGTATCGTTTTATATAATCAGAATAAATTAGACCAGGCGGAGACGCGCTTAAGAGAGGCCATCAAACTCAAGAGCAGCGGGCCCAGCGCTCATTACTATCTTGGTATGGTGCTCCTCAAGACCAAGCGTTATCAAGAAGCTGAAAAAGAGCTTCAGCTGACAGTCAGTAATGGTGGAGAGAACATCGCGTTGGTCCACAAATACCTGGGCGGTCTTTACATGGGCTCTCACCAGAACGCTGCCGCTGCCGACGAACTGGAAAAATACCTTAGTCTTGATCCGAAGGCTGCTGACGCTGAAAAGATTAAGGGCACAATCAAGGATCTTCGCGCCAAACAATGAATAGTCATATGAGCGTCAACAATCCTCGTCTCCGACACCAGCTCTTCCTGGTTGTTGCAGGCCTGTTCTTGGCGGTTACTTCGGCCCAGGGCCAAAGCCTGCCAAAACAGCCGCAACAACCGCAGGACGACGACGTCATCCGCGTGAACACCGAACTCGTGCAAACGGATGTGATGGTCTTCGATAAGAAAGGCCGCTTCGTGAGCGGTTTGAGCCCCGACCAGTTCTCTCTAAAGGTCGACAACAAGCCGCGAAGCATTGCTTTCTTTGAGAGCGTTGCATCCGGGAGCGCTCGCGAAACAACGAAGGTCGAAGATGATCGCACCGACGCAGTAACGAATCCAGCGTCACCACCTCCATCCGTCCGGGCAGCCACTGGTCGCACGCTGATCTACTTTATAGACGACCTTCATTTGGCGCCGACCAGTCTCGTGAGTACTCGCAAAGCGTTGCTCGACTTTATCGATCACGGAATGCTTGATCGCGATCAAGTGGCGATCACCTCCGCCAGTGGTCAGATAGGTTTCCTGCAGCAGTTTACGGACGACAAAGTCGCTCTGCGTTCTGCCGTTGCGCGCCTCAGCTATCGCACGAACACCAAAATAGATACCGAGCTCCCGCCGATGTCTGAATACATCGCCCTCAAGATTCGTGAAGGCGACGAACAAACGATGATCTATTACATCGAGCAAATTCTGATACAAAACTGCAGCAGAGCATTTGGCTGTACCGTCTCGCCGCAATCGGCCCGACAACTTGTGAAAGAACGCGCTCAACAGATCACGACCATGGCCGCACCCGACACCGATAACACATTGCGCCTTTTGGAAGGACTAATGCGGAGTGCCGCCCAACTGCCAGGCCGCAAGCTGGTGTTTTTCGTTTCTGACGGATTTTATTTGAACGACGTCAAAACCGGTTCGCGAGATCGAATCAAGCGTATAACTGATGCCGCCGGGCGAGCCGGAGTTGTGATTTACACACTCGATGCTCGCGGCCTCATTGGTGACAATCTCGACGTGACCAATAACAGGCCGCTCGACTCAAAAGGCATGACCGCCGCGGTAACCACCGGGGAGATTTCTGCCTCGCAGGACGGTCTTAACGCGCTCGCTGGCGACACCGGCGGCCGCGCCTTTCGCAACACGAACGCGCCAATGGCCAAGTGGATAAACAAGGTGCTTGACGAGACCGCAAACTACTACTTACTCGCGTGGACTCCGGATAGCGAAGAGCAGAAAAGAGGTAAGTTCAAAAACATCTCAGTAAGCATAGTCGGCCGCCCCGATCTGACAGTCCGCATGCGCCAAAGCTATTTCAAGACCGCTCCGCTACCGCTTCTTTCGACCAAGAAGAAAGCTGAAAAAGACCCGACGAAGGCGCGCGATGAGGATATGCGTGTGATTGTCGACGCCCCTGTTTCCCAGAAGGGGATACCAACTGACCTGACACTCAACCTGGCGCAGATGCCGGGTGTGGGAACTCGGCTTAATGCGCAATTACAAATAAGTCGAGAGTCCCTTACCTTTGAGCTCAACGACGGTAAAGAGAGCGCCGAGGTAGATATCGCCGGAATTTTTTATAACGATAAGGGGAAACCGATAAATAGTTTTGTGGGGCGGATCAGAGTATTTCCTGTCCCTGAAGGCTCATCGCCGAAAACTCGGCCAGTGGTCTATGGTTTTCACGAGTGGCTGCCGGCCGGCCTGTTCCAGGTCCGAGTTGGAGTGCGCGACCTCAAGAGCGGTCGGATTGGAAGTGCTATGCAGTGGATTCAGATCCCAAACCTGTCTGGCCATTAGCCCTGGCAGCCGAGGAGTGTTTCTGGATTTCGCGAAGAATGCGTAGCGGCTGAATTTAGGCTAGCTCATATTCAGATTCAGTAAGTGGCCAAGCTTCTCCTTCTTGGTCCGTAGATAACCTGCCGCATCCTCAGTGGGCTCGACCTCTATAGATATTCGTTCGACGACTCTCAAGCCAGCTTCTTCCAGCGCGCGAAGTTTAAGTGGATTATTTGAAACTACGCGAACCTTACAGAGTCCCAGATCAAAGAGAACCTCGGCGCATTGCCTGTACTCGCGCAGATCCACCGCCAGGCCAAGTTGCTCATTAGCCTCTACTGTATCCGCGCCCTTGTCCTGCAAGGCATACGCGCGGATCTTGTTTAATATGCCAATGCCGCGGCCTTCCTGTTGCTGATAGACAATGGCGCCACGTCCTTCGCGCTCGATCATGGCCATCGTCTGGTGGAGCTGGGCCCCGCAATCACACTTGGTCGATCCAAACACGTCGCCGGTCAAACATTGCGAGTGAATCCGCACCAGCGTGGGAGTGTCCCGACTCATCTCTCCTTTAAAGAGAGCAACAAATTCCTCATCACTAGTCAGAGAGCGATAACCAGCAATCTGAAAGTCACCCCATTCCGTTGGCAGGTGAGCAATGGCCACGCGCTCTACGGATAGACTGCCTTCGGACCCCGGACATTTAACCTTTGCTTGTTCTTTCAACCGAGTTTCCTTTCTACCTGCAAGACCGGATCCCTTTTGCCCCGTTTCCGGTCGGCTCTATTCGCTAATGATTTTATAGGACTAAAGCCATAAGCGCCACGAGAGGCGCTCCGGCAGCGTACCCTTGATCAACAGAATACGTTGCGACGAAAATGTCCGCGAGCTAAGATTGACTGCGCATCTGCTTTGATATCGGTTTTCGTGAGTGTTGAACTCAAGTTGGCCTCCTAAGCCCAGATTGATGCCCATTCAAAATATTAACGAAGACGAACCCGAGGCTACCAAGCTGCAACCAGCTAAACAGACAGTGAAGTCTCCGCAAAAGGAGCGGCGGCCAGCATTGGTTTCGCTTCGCGGAGAATTAATGGCTGTACCGATCCCGCTTGAGCGAGACGAAGTAATAATCGGGCGAGCCATCGAGGCTGACGTTCGGCTCAACGATTCCCGCGCGTCACGCCTTCATGCTCGCATTTCGAGCGAACTGGATCCGCAGACTCGCCAAACAAACTGCCGCATAACCGATCTCGGATCTACTAACGGCACTCTGGTCAATGGCGAGCCAATCACCGAAGTGCCGCTCAACGACGGCGACAAGATCGTTATCGGCGACCATCTGTTTCGCTTCGATCTACTTGATGAGATAGATCGAGAATTTCAACAACAGATACATCGGCTGATTGCGCATGATGAACTTACCGGCCTGTTAACCAGTAAATCTTTCTTTTCCGAATTACGTCGCGAAGCGGCGCGAGCCGAAGCCGACTCCAGGCCGTTCTGCGTTCTCATGATGGACCTGGATCACTTCAAAGAAGTCAATGACACGTATGGTCATCTCGTCGGCAGCACGACGCTTGAAGAAACTGGCCGCATCATCAAAGAAGCTTTACGAGCAGGGGATGTTGCTTCACGTTTTGGCGGTGAAGAGTTTGCGGCGTTCCTTTTGGATGCCAACTACGCTCAAGGACTGGTTGCCGCCGAGCGCGTCCGCGCTGCCATGGCTCAACATAGATTTCCGATCACTCGTCGCGATGCTCCTGACGATCAAACCACCCACCAGATCACGATCAGCATTGGTGTGGCGGCCTACCCGGATGATGCTACCGATCCCATTCATCTAGTAGAGTTGGCCGATTCTGCGCTTTATCGCGCCAAACGAAGTGGTAGAAATCGCATCTGCGCTTATCGGCCGTCTCTAGCGTTAACTGAGGGTCCCTTGCCTTCCCGGCATAAGCCCTGAGCAACCAAAGTCTACCGGCCATGCTTCCCAAGGGAAGCGTTTAATGAAACGCTGAGCTGGATGCGGCGTGTAACCTCCTGGTTCCCTGCAGGAGCAGGAGCCAAGCTCGGTTGCACCCTATTTAACGAGGCGTGTATGCTTCTCACGTAAGTTTTAGCCCGTAACCAATGCCTACTAAGCTTAATCTTGCGAGCAAACCCTTTAGTAACCGCTCACTTCCGTGGGTCGTAACTAGTGTGGTTATCGTTGTTTCCCTCATTTGCCTCGTCTTCATTGTACGAGCCACAGGCCGGGCAAACGCGCAGTCCGCAGTCGTCCAGAAAGACATCAACGACCTGAAGCAACAAGAGCTCAACCTGCGGAAACAAGCCGACGACATCAAGAAGTCGTTAACGACTGAACAACTGCAAACCCTGGCAGCCGCGCATACGTTGGTAGACCGTAAGCATTTTTCCTGGTCGCGTCTGTTTGCGGACCTCGAGTCGGTCTTGCCGGGAACTGCTCGAGTCAAAAGAATCGCCGTGCGCGGCGTGACTACGCAAGGTGATGAAACGCTGGCTGACCTGGAACTAACGGTCGTGGCAAAAACTCCGGCCACCGTGACCGAAATGATTGCTGAAATGGATCGTGGGGGCGTTTTCCACGCGGAATTACGATCGCAAACTTTATCGCGGGGTCGAGGTGAAACTGGAGCAGAGTATGAGCTGGCCGTGATCTATAGACCAAGGGCAGGGGCGGCCACGGAAGCTGTAGCCTCAACCTCACCGGCCACGAGCGACGTGGCCAGAGGAGGTGGCCGATGAGCGAACAAAGGCCGACTGGATATACCTCGAAACGAGATCGCATTCGCGCCAGTATTAATAATCTGAGACCTCGCGAACAACGGGTCTTCGGTCCTGCCGAAATCCTCGGGCTTGCCGGCAGTGTCCTCATCCTGCTGCTTGTAGTCGTCAGTTATCTATATTTTCTGGTGCCGGCAAACTCCAAACTGGTTGGATTGCAGGCGCAACGGTCTCTCCTTCAGGCCGAGTTGAAAGAATTGCAAGGCATGGTAAAGCGAGGCGAAAGCACTGAGGCTTCAGTTCAGAAAATCAATCAGAGTCTTGATGAGTTTGAAAGTGGGCACTTACTGGGCCGTGATAGTGGTCGCATGGCTCTTTACGATAGCCTCAACGTTCTAATTCGCAAAAACGGATTGCGTAACACCTCTGGTCCAACCTATACACCTCTCGAGTCTTCGAATTCGAAGGCCAGTTCGACCGGATCGAGATCGGCAAATACCAAGTGGCAGAGCGTTTATCCCGGTATTGCCATCAGTGTGACGGTTGAAGGCCAGTATCAGAACCTGCGACGCTTCGTCCACGATTTGGAAGCCAATCAGCAGTTCATCATCATCAATAGTGTGGAATTGGAGCGATCGACTGAAACAAATAATTTGCTGCCGGCCGAGGGAGAGCCAACCACCGGAACTCGAGCATCTCCAGTAAGCCTGCGTTTGGAAATGACTACCTACTTCCAGCGCACTGCGAGCGAGGAAAGCGCACCTGACGGCACTGCTCATTAAGAATTGTTATGCAGGCAACTGACATTCGAAATCCGACTGAAAGGAATAAGCTCATCCTGGCTGGAGCCCTGGGATTAGTTGCACTGCTGTTTCTTTGGTGGACGTTCTTTGGTTTCGGCAGCAGCTCTAAGACAGGAGTCCCGCGGCAGGCTGGGCAGTCGCCATCCGTAACGAATCGTGTCCCATCCAAGCTTCCCCAAACATCAGTTATTGAAGGTAACGCGCCCAGCCAGGATGATCCTCCCCGGCCGGTTATCTATCATCCGCCGGTGTCCGCTCCTGAAGCAGGACGTAACATTTTCGCCTATTACGAACCCCCACCGCCGCCGGTAAAGGTTTCGGTGACGCCGACGCCGACGCCGACACCCACGCCACCGGTCTTGCTCGCCAACATTTCGCCGGCGAATGTATTTGCAAAGACTGCTGACTTCCCCCTGGAAATATCCGGAGACAAAATCACCTCGCAGTTACGCGTGGTAATCGATAATTCCGAAGTGCCAACTCGATATATAGGTCCACAGCAACTTACGGCTACCGTTCCAGCAGCGCTCATCGCAAATCCGGGCAGCCGGCAGGTTATGCTGCGATCATCTGACGGCAAGGTGTATTCAAATACGTTAACGTTGAGTGTAGCTGAGGCTCCGAAACCTAACTACAGTTACATTGGGATCATTGGCACGCCGCACCACATCGACACGGCAATACTCCAGGACAAGAACAACAAGGATACGCTCAATGTACAGCGTGGCGATCTCCTCGGTGGCCGGTTCCGCGTCACGAGTATTTCAGAAAAGGAAGTGGTCGTCGTCGATAGCAACTTGAAGATCAAACACAGCTTGAGCATGACCACTCAGGGCGATAGAAGCAATCCACTTCAGCGGCCGACACCAAAAGTTGATAGCGAAGATGATGAACCTTAGACTTAGACCACACCACAAGATGTGGACAGGGCAGTACCCGGCGTTGAGACCGTCAAATACCTCTCGGACTTGCCTGAAGCGGCATTCTGAGGGTGGTTATACGCTGGTAGCTCTGCTTGCGCTGATGACCGTCATGGCTCTCTTTGCGCTCGCCGCTGCTCCGAACATTCGCCAGCAGGCGCAGCGTGAACGCGAGATCGAAACAGTGTTTCGCGGCGAAGAAGTAGCAGAAGCGATTCGTCTTTACTATTTCTATCAAGTCACGCAAAAACACTTAAGCGCGGATCAGGCTCTGCCAACCTCGATTGATCAGCTTCTTGAAGGCGTTTCTTTTGGTACCAAAAAAATTCAGATACTGCGGCCATCTGCGGCGTATAATCCTCTTTCTGATTCCGGTGAGTGGGGTCTGGTTAGGCCTCGTTCAGCTCAATTGGCAGACTTTCAGCGTTCAGTGATGCTCTTCGCAGGAAATGTCCGGCCACCTACAAACGACCCACAACTCAAACAAGTAGAACAACTTATGGCGCCGCCGGTGTTACCGTCCCTTGGTATTAGCTCAGAAGGTCTGTCATCAAGTAATGATGAAAACTCAAGTGGGCCTTTCATCGGAGTATCTACCGGCAGCAAGAACAATTCGGTAATAAACTATTACGGCATTGATCGACATGATGGCTGGATCTTCACTCCACTCTTTCGTTAGTCCTAAGCGTGAGTTGAAACTAGAATGTTAAGAGTCTCAAATGGCATCGTCCTAGTGAGACGCAAAAGCTAATTTAAGTCGCTTCAATCCAACTCAGAAAAAAATTCAACCGACGAAGTGGCTCCCTTCGCGATCATCCTTGAAGACCAAACGTCACTAGTTTGTCTCTCTACTTCCGATTCGGACGCAAAAATATTTTTCACTCAAGGAGTAATAAGTTGTTGACATCGCGAGCGTTTGCGTTTATATAGCAAGATGTTGTGCGCCGTTTACACTAGCCCACAAGAGCCAAGCTAGCGCAATATCTTGTGGTCATGCTCGAAACCTTAAAAACTTGAAAAGAAGGAGTAACTAAGAATGGCAACTAAAAAAGGTGGAAAGAAGAAGGCCGCGAAAAAGGCGGCTCCCAAGAAAGCAGCCAAGAAG
>Ga0207689_10004690_pt1 | contig 12334 bp, 6 predicted proteins | sample KBSMisM52_FD_184312 | JGI IMG/M metagenome (GOLD analysis project Ga0207689, IMG submission 184312) | Miscanthus rhizosphere microbial communities from Kellogg Biological Station, Michigan, USA - KBS Miscanthus M5-2 (SPAdes) (version 2) | ecosystem: Host-associated > Plants > Roots > Rhizosphere... | reverse complement strand
CCAGCCCCCGCTACCTGCTGCTCGACGAGCCGTTCACCAGCATCGATCCGATCGCGATCGGCGACATCCAGGAGATCGTGGCCCGGCTGAAGGAGCGCGGCATCGGCGTGCTGATCACCGACCACAACGTCCGGGAGACGCTCGCCATCACCGACCGCGCCTACATCCTCTACGACGGGCGGATCCTCGCCTCCGGCACCGCGACCGAGCTGGCCAACAACTCCAAGGCCCGGGAGATCTACCTGGGCGAGAAGTTCTCGCTATGAAACTCGTCCAGCGCATGAGCCAGCGGGTCGTCATGACCCCGCTGCTGCAGCAGGCGATCCAGCTCCTCCAGCTCTCCACCCTCGAGCTCGAGCAGGTGGTGCGCAAGGAGCTCGAGGAGAATCCGCTCCTCGAGGAGGTGCCGGTCGAGAACGCGGAGAGCCAGGAGAATCCGGACGCCTCCGCCTCCAGCACCACCCCGGAGGCCGCCCCGACCGCGGAGACCACCGCGGCCCTCGATACGCCCTCGAAGGAGACGTCCTCGGTCGACAGCGAAAAGGCCGACGACCTCCCCTTCGATCTCTCGTCCGCGGTCTTCGACGACCACGGCGACGAGCGGACCCCGGTGTCGATGGAGGAGCGGGACGAGCTGCCCTTCGAGAACCTCGGCCGCAGCGACACGTCGCTGGGCGAGCACCTGATGGAGCAGCTCCGGCTCGGCACCGACGACAAGGACGTCCTGCGCATCGGCGAGGCGATCATCGGGAATCTCGACGAGGACGGCTACCTGCGCGCCGACGTGGGCGAGATCGCGTCGGGCATGGGAGCGAGCCCCGAGGCGGTGGAGGCCGCGTTGAAGCTCATCCACGCCTTCGACCCGCCGGGGGTGGCGGCGCGGAGCGTGCAGGAGTGCCTGCTGCTCCAGCTCACCGCGGACGCGGAGCCCGACCCGGTCTCGGTGGAGATCGTGGAGCGTCACTTCGAGGACCTGGAGCGACGGCGCTACCCGGAGATCGCGCGGGCGCTGAAGCTGCCGCTCGAGCGGGTGATGGAGTCGATCGAGGAGATCCAGAGCCTCGAGCCCAAGCCGGGGCGGCGCTTCTCGGTCAACGACTCCCGCTACGTGGTGCCGGACGTGACCATCCAGAAGGTGGGCGACGACTACGTGGTCATCCTCAACGAGGAAGGCATCCCGCGCCTACGGGTCAACTCGCTCTACCGCTCGCTGCTGCGGCGGTCGGGGGACGAGGCCAAGCAGTATGTCGAGCAGAAGCTGCGCTCGGCGGTGTGGCTGATCAAGAGCGTGGAGCAGCGTCAGCGCACCCTCCGGAAGGTCGCCCAGAGTCTGGTGAACTTCCAGCGCGACTTCCTCGACAAGGGCCTGACCCACCTGCGGCCGCTCGCCCTGCGCGACGTGGGCGACGACATCAGCATGCACGAGTCCACGATCAGCCGGGTGACCACCAACAAGTACGTCCAGACCCCGCAGGGCCTCTTCGAGCTCAAGTTCTTCTTCCACAGCGGCATCGCCTCCGAGAACGGCTCGATGGTCTCCTCGGTGTCGGTCAAGAAGACCATCCGCGACATGGTGGCGGGCGAGGACGGCGGCAAGCCCCTCTCCGACCAGGAGATCGCCCAGTCCCTCCAGGGGCAGGGCCTCACCATCGCGCGTCGTACCGTGGCCAAGTACCGCGAGGAGCTCGGGATCATGCCCTCGCATCAGCGGCGGCTCTCGTCCAAGAAGCGCTGAGGCCCCGGTCCATGCAGGTGATCATCAGCACCCGCGGGATGACCGTCTCCCGGACCTACAAGGACGAGCTCACCCGCAAGCTCGCCAAGCTCGCGCCGATGGTGCCCGCGCTCGTGGAGACGCGCGCGGTCCTCACGAAGGAGAAGCACCGCCGCACCGCGGCCCTGACCCTGCTCGCGCGGCGCCGGGCCTTCCGGAGCCGAGAAACCGCCCCCGAGCTCGAGGTCGCGGTCGACCGCGCGGTGCACGCGCTCCTTCGCCAGGTGCGCGAGACGAAGGCGCGCCGCCTCCGTCGCCCCGCGGCCGGGCCATCGTGACCGAGGCGGTGGCCCCCGAGCCGATCCGCTTCGTCATCATCACCGGGCTCTCCGGGGCGGGGAAGAGCTACGCGATCAAGTGCCTCGAGGACCTGAACTACTTCTGCGTGGACAACCTGCCCACCACGCTGATCCCCACCTTCGCGGAGCTGTGCGCCCAGTCGAGCCGCGGCATCCCGGCCATCGCGCTCGGGGTCGACGTGCGGGAAGGCGAGTACCTCGCCAGCATGGTGGGCACGCTGGAGGAGCTGCGGACACGGGGCCACCGGGTGGACGTGCTCTTCCTGGAGGCCTCGGACGAGTCGCTGGTGCGGCGCTACCACGAGACGCGGCGCCGTCACCCGCTCGCGGGCGAGGGCAACGTGCTCGACGGGATCCGGGCCGAGCGGAAGGCCCTGGCCCATCTCCGGGAGATCGCCGACCGCATCATCGACACCTCCGCCCTGACCGTGCACCAGCTCAAGGACCAGATGGTGCAGTCCTACGGTCCCCAGACCGCCCGGGGCGGGCTCACGGTGGCGCTGGTGTCCTTCGGCTTCAAGCACGGGGTCCCCTACGACGGCGATCTCGTCTTCGACGTCCGGTTCCTCCCCAACCCGCACTTCGTCGAGAAGCTGCGCCCGCTGGACGGGCGCGACCGCGCGGTCGAGGAGTACGTGCTGTCGTTCCCGGAGAGCCGAGAGCTCCTCTCCCGTCTCGAGGGATTGCTCAAGTTCCTCCTGCCGCTCTACGAGCGCGAAGGGAAGGCCTACCTCACGGTCGCGGTGGGCTGCACGGGCGGGCGGCATCGGTCCGTGATGATCGTGGAAGCCCTCCGCTCCTTCCTGACCGGTCTCGGCCTGAGTCCGATCGTCAGGCACCGGGACCTGGATCGTGAGTGACGCCCCGCTCCACTTCCTCTTCGGCATCCACAACCACCAGCCCGTCGGCAACTTCGACGGGGTCGTCGACGACGCGGTCCTCCGCGCCTACCATCCGTTCCTGCGGGCCATCGCGGAGACCGGCGCCGGCCTGTCCCTCACCGTCCACTGCTCCGGAGGCCTGCTCGCCACCCTGAAGGAGCGCGCGCGGCCGACGTTCGACCTGCTCGGGCGGCTCGCCGCGGACGGGCAGGTGGAGCTCCTGACCGGCGGCTTCTACGAGCCGATCCTGGCCCTCTTGCCGGACTGGGACAAGGTCGGGCAGATCCAGGCGATGACCCAGTTCATCAAGACGAGCTTCGGGGTGACCGCGCGGGGCATGTGGCTGGCCGAGCGTGTCTGGGAGCCCCAGCTTCCCCGTGTCCTGCGCGAGGCCGGCGTGGAGTTCGTCCTGGTCGACGATTCGCACTTCGCGCTGGCCGGCCTCGACCCGGAGACCCTGGGCGGCTACTACCTCACCGAGGAGCAGGGGGCCTCGGTCGCGGTGTTCCCGATCAACCAGCGGCTGCGCTACCTGGTGCCCTTCGCGGACCCGGTGGAGAGCGTGCGCTATCTGGAAACGCGCCGCGGCGCGGGCGCGGTGACCATGGTGGACGACGGCGAGAAGTTCGGGGTCTGGCCGGGCACCGACCGGCTGGTCTACGGCGAGCGCTGGCTCGCCCGCTTCCTGGACACCCTGCGGGTCACCCCGTGGCTGCGCGTCTCCACCTTCTCCCGCTTCCTCGACACCGAGACCCCGGCCGGGCGCGTCTACCTGCCGACCGCGGCCTACACCGAGATGGGCGAGTGGGCCCTGCCGCCCGCCGCCGCCGCGGAGCTGCACGACGCGCGCGCGCGCCTGGCCGCGCTGCCCGGCGGCGAGCGGCTCTCGCGGCTCCTGCGCGGCGGCTTCTTCCGGAACTTCCTGATCAAGTACCCGGAGATCGGCGACGCCTACTGGAAGATGATCCGTCTCTCGCGCCGCGTGCACGACGGCCTCACCGCGCGCCCGCGCGACCCGCGACTGCTCGCGGCCCGCGAGCGGCTCTGGCAGGGACAGGCCAACGACGCCTACTGGCACGGGGTGTTCGGCGGCTGCTACCTCCCGCACCTCCGTCGCGCGGTCAAGTCGGCGCTGGTCGGCTGCGAGCGGCGCCTCGAGGGTCCGGGCAAGCCGCTGGGCCTCGACTGCGTGCGCGCCGACGTCGACGGCGACGGGGTGGCCGAGGTGGTGGTGCGCACCCGGTGGCTCGGCCTGACCCTGCGGCCGGCCCGCGGCGGATCGCTCACCGAGCTGCTCTGGCTCGGCGGAGAGATGGACACCGCCGACGTGCTGACGCGGCGCCCCGAGCCCTATCACCGGCAGGTGGCGGAGCGGCCGTCGGACCCGGGGACGGGGGAAGTGAAGACGATCCACTCGGCTCCGGAGGTCAAGGAAGCGGGCCTGACCGCGCTGCTCCGCTACGACCGCTTCCGCCGCGCGTCCCTCCTCGACGGGCTGTTTCCCCCGCAGGGCGACCTCGACCCGCTCGATCCGTGGGACGCGGCGCGGCTGGTGGTCGGCGAGCGGCCGCTCGATTACGAGGTGAAGACGTCGCCGCGCGAGGTGGCGCTGCTGTGCTCGCTGCAGCGCCCGGACGGCCTGCCGATGGCGGTGCAGAAGTCGGTGGTGGCCATGGCGGACGATCCCGCGGTGACCGTGACCTATCGCGTGCGCTGGGAGGGGGAGGAGGCGCTCGTGGCCCGGTGGGTGGTGCAGTGGAATCTGACGCTCAGCGCGGGCGACGCGCCCGGCCGCTACTATCGCGTGGCCGGCCGCCCGTCGCTCGGCAGCCGCGGCCGCCTCCCGGCGGTGCACGGCCTCGCGATGGTGGACGAGTGGCTCGGCTGCGAGCTGGCGCTCCGGTGGGCGAATCCCGCCGACATCGCGTGGGCGCCGGTGGAGACGGTGTCGCTGTCCGAGACCGGCTTCGAGCGCATCTACCAGGGATCCGCGCTGCTCTTCGCGTGGCCGCTCAGACTTCAGGCCGGGCAGACGTGGGAGACCTCGGTGCGCGTGGCGATCGGCGAAACCACCGCCGGATCGGCGGAAACCCGGGATACCCCTTGAGAGGCGCCCGCCGGGCGTGATAGTGTCACGTACCCGCGGTCGATCGAATCGAGAGCACGAGGAGGCAGGACGGATGGCGCGTGAGGAGTACCTGTTCACGTCGGAGTCGGTGACCGAAGGGCATCCGGACAAGATCGCCGATCAGGTCTCGGACGCGGTCCTGGACGCGATCCTCACCCAGGATCCGACCGGGCGGGTGGCCTGCGAGACGCTCCTCACCACCGGCCTCGTGGTGGTGGCGGGCGAGATCACCACCTCGTGCTACGTGGACATCCCGAAGGTGGCCCGCGAGACCATCCGGGAGGTCGGCTACACGCGCGCCAAGTACGGCTTCGACTACGAGACGTGCGGGGTCATCACCGCGATCGACGAGCAGTCGGGTGACATCGCGATGGGCGTGGACAAGCTCGGGGCGGGGGACCAGGGCCTCATGTTCGGCTACGCCTGCACCGAGACCGAGGAGTTGATGCCGCTGCCCATCATGCTGGCCCACAAGCTGTGCCAGCGGCTCACCCACGTCCGCAAGAGCGGAGCGATCGACTACCTCCGCCCGGACGGCAAGAGCCAGGTCTCGGTCCGCTACGTGGACGGCAAGCCGGTGGGGGTGGAGACGGTGGTCATCTCCACGCAGCACGGGCCGGACACCGAGCTGTCGAAGATCCGGGAGGAGATGATCGAGCAGGTCGTGCTGCCGACCATCCCGAAGAACCTGATCGACCCGAAGCGAATCACCTATCACATCAATCCGACCGGCCGGTTCGTGACCGGCGGCCCCATGGGCGACACCGGGCTGACCGGCCGCAAGATCATCGTGGATACCTACGGCGGCTCCTGCCCCCACGGGGGCGGCGCCTTCTCGGGCAAGGATCCGACGAAGGTGGACCGCTCGGCCTGCTACATGGCGCGGCACGTGGCCAAGAACATCGTGGCCGCGGGGCTGGCCGAGCGGGCGCAGGTGCAGGTGGCCTACGCCATCGGGGTGGCCGATCCGGTCTCGATCATGGTGGAGACCTACGGCACCGGCAAGGTGCCCAACGCCAAGCTCGAGCAGATCATCCGGAAGCACTTCGACTTCACCCCCTCGGGAATCATCAAGTACCTGGACCTGCGGCGCCCGTTCTACCGCAAGACCGCGGCCTACGGCCACTTCGGGCGCAACGAGCCCGAGTTCACGTGGGAGCGGACGAACCGCGCCAAGGATCTTCGCGACGACGCCGGCGTCTGACGCCGGACCCGTCGAGAACGCGCGCCTGAGCTCCAACTCGACCATGCCAGTGTCGCTGCGCCAGCCCACCGCCGCGCTGGAGACGTAGGACCCCTTGGCCCAGTCGCCCCCGGGCGGTCGGATCACGCCCCTGCGGCGCCCCCGGGTGGGGCTCTGGCTCCTGCTGGGCTTCATCCTGCTGAGCCTGTTCGGCCAGGCGGTCCCGCTCTACACCGACTGGCTGTGGTTCCAGGAGGTGGGCTTCACCACCGTCTTCACCACGCGCCTGCAGCTCTCCGGCTGGCTCTTCCTCGGACTCGGGGCGGTGGTCTTCGTCTTCCTCTTCGTCAACCTGTCGGTGGCCGCGCGCACCGCGCCGCCCGACGTGCTCTGGGAGCTCGAGGACCAGCTCGGGCTGCCCGGCCGCGCGATCCTCGAGCCGCTCGTCCGGCGCCTGCTCCTGCCGGTCATCGCGGTGATCTCCTTCTTCGCGGGGGCCCGCGCCACCGGCTCGTGGGCCACCGTGCTCGAATACGCGAACCGGACCCCGTTCAACCAGACGGATCCGCTCTTCGGACGCGATCTCGGCTTTTACTTCTTCGTGCTGCCGTTCTGGCGGCTCCTCTACACGTGGTCCACCGCGCTGGTGGCGGGCACCCTGATCCTGGTCGCGGCGGTGTACGTGCTGCAGCGCAGCCTCGTGCTCACCGCGCGCGGCCCGCGTCTGGCCGCGGGGGCGCGCACGCACCTGCTCGGCCTGGCCGCGCTGGTCCTCCTGGTCCGCGGGGTCGGCTTCTGGCTCGACCGGTTCGACCTGCTCTTCTCGCCCCGCGGGCTCGTCTTCGGCGCCTCCTACACCGACGTGCACGCGTCCCTCCCGGTGCTGCAGTGGCTGATCGTGCTCGCGGTCCTGTGCGCGGCCGCCTGCGTCTTCCAGATGTTCCGGCCGGGCTGGCGCTTCCTGGTGGCGGGCCTGGTGGTGCTGGTGGTGCTGTGGGTCGCCGGGCTGGGGATCGCCCCCGCGCTGGTGCAGAGCTATCGGGTCAAGCCCAATGAGCTGGACTTCGAGCGGCCGTACATCGAGCACAATATCCGGATGACGCGGCAGGCCTACGCGCTGGACCGCGTGGTGGAGAAAGATTTCGCGGCGGAGGACAACCTGACCCCCGCCGCGCTCGAGCGCAACAACCTCACGATCAAGAACATCCGGCTCTGGGATCACCGGCCCTTGCTCACCACCTACGGCAAGCTGCAGGAGATCCGGACCTACTACAAGTTCCGGGACGTCGACGTGGGGCGCTACACGGTCAACGGCGAGTACCGCCAGGTCATGCTCTCGGCCCGCGAGCTGTCGTATCGAGACCTGCCGAGCAAGGAATGGATCAACGTGCACCTGGGCTACACCCACGGCTACGGGCTGGTCGCGGGGCCGGTCAACCGCATCAGCGCCGAGGGCCTGCCCGAGTTCTTCGTCAAAGACATCCCGCCCGCGGTCACCGGACTCCCCAAGATCACCCGGCCCGAGATCTACTACGGCGAGATCGGCAACGACTACGTCTTCGTGCGCAGCCGCGCGCAGGAGCTCGACTATCCCTCCGGCGACCAGAACGTCTATTCGAAGTACGAGGGGCGCGGGGGCATTCCCGTCGACTCGCTCATCCGGAAGGCGGCCTTCGCGGCGCGCTTCGGGTCCCTCACCATTCTCCTGAACGACAATATCGGTCTGGAGAGTCGGGTGATGATCTACCGCGACATCGGGGCCCGAGTGCAGGAAGCGGCCCCGTTCCTCCGGTTCGATCGCGACCCGTACCTGGTGATCGGGGCCGACGGCCGGCTGGTCTGGATGATCGACGGCTACACCACGAGCGAGCGGTATCCCTACGCGACGCCGGTGCGCGGCTTCAATTACATCCGGAACTCGGTGAAGGCCACCGTCGACGCGTACCACGGGACGGTCAGCTTCTACGTCGCGGACCCGGAAGATCCGCTGATCCGCACCTACGCCAAGGCGTTCCCCTCGCTGTTGAAGCCGCTCGCCGAGATGCCGAAGGACCTGCAGGCGCACGTGCGGTATCCGGAGGACCTGTTCACGGTGCAGGCGCGGATGTACGCCACCTATCACATGCAGGACCCGCAGGTCTTCTACAACAAGGAAGACCTCTGGGTGCTCCCGCGCCTCTCGCAGGACGGGCGCGAGCGTGAGATGGAGCCCTACTTCACGGTGATGCGCCTGCCCGGCGAGGCCAGGGAGGAGTTCGTCCTGCTGTCGGGCTTCAACCCGAGCGGGCGCGACAACATGATCGCCCTCATGGTGGCGCGGATGGACCCGCCCCACTACGGAGGCATCACCGCCTACGCCTTCCCCAAGCAAAAGCTCGTGTTCGGCCCGCGCAACATCCAGGCCCGGATCAGCCAGGACCCGGTGATCTCCCAGCAGCTCTCGCTCTGGAACCAGCAGGGCTCGCGCGTGATCACCGGCACCCTTCTCGCCATTCCCATCGATCAATCGCTGATCTACGTGCAGCCGCTCTACCTCGCGGCCGCCGAGCAGGGCGCGCTGCCGGAATTGCGGCGCGTGGTGGTGGCCTACGGGAACCAGATCGCGATGGAGCCGACGCTCGAGGCCGCGCTCGCGCGCATCTTCGGCGCGCGGGTCCGGGGCGACGAGCCGGTCGGCCGGCCCGCCGAGCGCCCCGCCGCCGCCGCGGGATCCGCCCCCACCGCGGCCATCGCCGCGGGCGTGCAGCGCGCTTGGGAAGCCTGGCAGCGCGGGCAGGAGGCGCTGCGCAAGGGCGACTGGGCCACCTACGGCCAGGAGCAGAAGCGCATCGAGGAAGCCCTCCGCGCCCTCCGCGAGGCCCGCTAGGCGGCTCGGGGTCAGGAAATGTCGGAATGTAAGACCTGACCCCTTACGTGCGGGCGCTGAGGAAGAGGGCGGTGCCGATGCCCGCGAAGATGATGTTGGCGGTCCAGGCGGCGAGGGCGGCGGGGAGCAGATCGGCCTGGGCGAACGCGAGCGCCACCGAGTGCACGATCCAGTAGCCCACCGCGATCACGATGGCCACCCCGATGCCCATCGCGCGGCCGCCGCTGCGCGGGGAGACCAGCGCGAAGGGAATCGCGACCAGGGCCATGATCACGTGCACGAGCGGGAAGGACAGCTTGGAGTAGAGCTGGACCAGGTAGCGGTTGACCCGATGGCCGCCTTCCCGCAGCTTCGTCACGTAGGCCCGCAGCTCCAGGAAGCTCATGGTGTCGGGCGCGTTCTGTACCTGGACGAAGTCGTCGATGTTCTCCGGCATCGGCAGGAGGCGCGAGTCGAACGGCTCCGAGGAGATGCGGTTCTGCGGACCCACCCGGCGCAGCACGCCGTCGGCGAGCTGCCAGCCCTCGGGCGTCCACTGCGCGGTTCTCGCGTCCACCCGCTCCACGAGGCGGAAGTCGGGGCTGATGTCGAGCACGGTCAGCCCCTCCATGGACTTGCCGACCGGGTCGAGGAGGGCCATGCGGAAGAAGCGCGTGTCGGAGGAGCGGTACCAGATCTGGGTCTGGCGCTGGAGATGCCGCGGGAGCAGCCCGCGGATCTTCACGCGGTCGACTTCTTCGGCCTTCGCGTTGATGTCGGGCAGGGCGGTCTCCTGGAACACCACCGCGAGCACCGTGATGCCGCCCGCCACCAGCAGGATGGGCAGGCTTGCGCGATAGAGGCTGACCCCGGCCGCCTTCAGCGCGTCGAGCTCCCGCTGGCGGGTGAGGGAGAGGAACAGGAACACGGTGGCGATCAGCACGATCATCGGCAGGCCCTTGTAGAGCTCGCCGGGCATCCGGTACAGGAAGTGCTCGAGAATCGTGAAGAACGGCGGCTTGGAGCGCAGGAAGCGGTCGAGGGTCTGGATCAGGTCCACCACCGCGATGAGCACCGCGCCGATGCCGGTGCCGATGCCGAGGAAGATCAGGTACTGCCGGATGAGATAGCGGTCCATGATGAAGGTGGACGCGCGCGGGCCCACGAGGCGGTTGAGCCGGCGGCGCCGGCGCTCCTCGAGCGGCTTGGCCACCCGCCCGGATCGCCGCTCGCCGATCTTCGCCCAGAGCCGCCAGAAGAGGTTGACCCAGGCGGGCGGCGCCCCCGCCACGCTCCCCCGCAGGAGGATCAGGCCCACCACCGCGAGGATGGTGTTGGGGGTCCACACCGCGAGGCCGGCGGGCATGCGGCCGCGCAGGGCCAGGCCCTCCATCGTCGAGTAGAAGATGTAGTAGGCCACCACGATGCCGAAGCTCAGCCCGAGAGCGATCGCGCGCCCGGCCCGCTGCGCGCGGATGCCCAGGGGGAAGCCCATGATGGTGAAGACGAGCGCGGCCACCGGCAGCGCGAACCGCTTGTGCAGCTCGACGTAGTAGGGCGCGTAGATCTGGCCGGCGCGCCGCATGCTCTCCGCCTCCGCGATGAGCTCGCGCAGCGGGAGCTGCTTCTCGGGCTTCTCCTCGCGCGCGACCGCGGCGAGGGGCGAATCCACCGGGAGGGTCATGTCGTAGAGGCTGAAGTAGGTCAGGCGGAAGCGCCGGCGATCGTTCACGTCGGACTCGCTGATCGAGCCGTCCAGGAAGCGCAGGGTGATGCGGCGGGTGGCCTCGTCGCTCAGGAGACGGCCCTCGCGGGCCACGATGATGCGGGACTGCTCCGCGTTCCGCTCGTCGGAGACGAGCATGCCCTTCAGGCGGACCTGGGAGGCGCTCACCTCGTCCACGTAGATCACGAACTGATTGAAGGTCGCGCTGAAGGTGCGCTCCTTGATGCCGGTGGTGGCCCGCGACTGGAAGATCCGGAAGAGCTGCCGCTGGAAGGCGCCGCTCGACCACGGCCCCACCACGAGGGTGAGCCACGAGATGAGCAGGGTGATGATGATGCCGATCGCGAGGAACGGGCGGAAGAGCCGCAGGGGACTCACCCCGGAGGCCTTGAGCGCGGCGACCTCGAGGTCGCCGGCGAGGCGCCCGCAGACCAGCAGCACCGTCACGAGCAGGGCCATCGGCAGGGTGAGGGCGAGGAACGCGGGGAGCATGTAGACCAGGAGCGGCAGCACCAGGGCGAAGGGCACGTTCTTGGTGATGACGAGGTCGGTGAGCTGGTAGATCCGATCGATGACGAGGAAGAACGTGAAGACGCCGACCCCGATGAGGAACGGCGGGCCCATTTCCTTGTAGATGTAGCGGTCGAGGATGCGGGTCATGCGCGAACCATTGTACGCTAGCGCCATGCGGCCATCATGTTTCCGGGGCGTCCTGGTCGCGGTGTGGCTGGCCGGCGCGGCCACGCCCGCGCCGGCCGCCGATCGGCTGGAGCGCTTCCGGGCGGTGGCGCGCGAGCACCTCGCGGTCGCGGTGGACGGCGCCGACCGCGAGCGGGCGATCGGCGAGCTCTACGAGGTGGTGGACGCGGAGGTGCTCGATAGCCTGCGCGGCGACGAGCCCTTCTCCTCGCTCGTGTTCATCCGCGAGCGCCTCGACGCGATGATGGAGACCTGGGGCGGGGCCACTCTGCGGGTGCTGCGCATTCCCGGCGCGGGCCCCCGTGGCCCACTCACCCTCGGCCTCTACAGCCTCGGGGTGGAGGGGTCGGGCTCGCTCCGCCTCTACACCGGGACCAGCGCGGGCGCCACGCTCGCCGCCTCGTCCACCCACGACGGATTGCTGGACGCACGGGTATGGCCGGTGGGGCCGGATCGGGTGGCTCGCGTGTTCGCGGTGTGGAGCGGTCCGCCCACCGCCCACGGGGTGCGCTCGCTGCACGCGGAGCTGTGGGAAGGGCGCGATCGCGATCGGGTGGACCGCGCGTGGACCACCGCCACCCAGTGGCCCGAAGGATTGCGGGTCACCGACTGGCGCACGCAGGCGGGCGAGCTCGTGGTGCGCTACGAGCCACCGTACCCGGGCTGGAAGCCGGGGTGCGCGGAACAGTTCGAGCACGAGGATCACTACCGGCTCGCTCCGGCGGGCGGGCTCGCGCTGGCGCGGCGGCAGATCGCGAACGGCTGGCACCGCGAGCTCGGCGCCGCCGCCGACCGCCTC
>Ga0207689_10004688_pt1 | contig 12335 bp, 10 predicted proteins | sample KBSMisM52_FD_184312 | JGI IMG/M metagenome (GOLD analysis project Ga0207689, IMG submission 184312) | Miscanthus rhizosphere microbial communities from Kellogg Biological Station, Michigan, USA - KBS Miscanthus M5-2 (SPAdes) (version 2) | ecosystem: Host-associated > Plants > Roots >... | reverse complement strand
ACCGGCGGCGAACTCGCTGTTCAGAACGACAGAGCCGCGCACGCCTTGCGCCGCAATAGGCTGGATCGGCATTCCCGAGATTTCCGTGAACGGGCTGTGCACCAGGCCGATGGGCGTGTAGTGAACGACATTCATGGCATGGGCCCCTCGCTTGGTTCGTGGTGTTGATTGCAACGCTCTGATCGGCTGTTTTTGCGGCCTGGCCGTCAGGAGTGCGCCTCGTTGAGTAGTCCGCGGGCTGCGTCCGTAACCTCGGAAGCAGTCAGGCCGGCGGGACCGATGCCGGCGGCAACCAAACGATCCGCGGCCAACCCGTGCAGGTGTACGCCGGCAAGCAATGCGAGATCCGGATCGCCGCTTTGCGCAATCAGCGAAGCAATGATTCCGGTCAGCACATCTCCCATTCCCGCCGAGGCCATTCCTGGATTACCGCTGGTATTCACGAACCAGTTGCCATTTTTCAGGGTGCAGAGGCTGCCGTTGCCTTTCAGCACCACGGCTGACTTGAATCGCGCGGACAAAGCGCATGCGGCGGCGATTCGGTCGTGCTGGATTTCTTGCGTGGTGATGGCAAGCAACCGGGCTGCTTCCGCAGGATGTGGCGTGAGAATCGAAGCAGCGGTCCTTGCGGCGATCTTTTTTTGCAGTTCGGGGTGCGCAGCGAGCAGATTCAATGCATCAGCATCGAGCACCAAAGGCGCTTGATGCGACAGTGCCGCAGCCAGCGCATGTTTTGCCGTCTCGGATTCGCCCAACCCCGGGCCGATGGCAATGCAGTTCAATCCGTCCATCTTGAGCACGTCCTGCGCGGGACGAAGCATCAACTCCGGTTGCACAGGATCAACCGAAGGCGAATCGGCAAACAAACCAACGAAAACGCGTCCCGCGCCCATTTTCAGCGCGGCCCGTCCCGCCAATAAAGCAGCGCCGACCATTCCGTTCGCGCCGCCGATAACGCCGACGTTGCCGAACGTACCTTTGTGACTGTTGTGCCGTCGTCGCGGCAGAAACGTCGCGAGCAGCGCGGATTCAATGCGTCCGTGCGGTGAAGTGGTTTCAGGAAGTTCCACGCCGATTGTGTCGACATGAATCTCGCCGGCATGGTCGGGACCGTCGAGGGTCAGCAGACCCGGCTTCAGCGCTATGAATGTAAGCGTATTGCGGGCCTGGATCGCGCTGCCGAGCACGCGCCCGGTGTCGGCATGCAGGCCGCTGGGAATATCGATAGCCAGAATGGGAATGCCCGAACCATTGCTCCAGTTCACCAACTGGCCGTGCGTGTCGTCCAACGACCGTTGAAGGCCGATGCCGAACAGGCCATCGATAATCAAATCCCAGCGACGGCCGGAGGGAATCGATGCCTTCGGCATTTCTGCCGTCGCCCGCCAATCCGTGAAGGCGGATTGGGCATCGGACGAAAGGTTGGTTTCCTGGCCCGTGAACACAACGGTGACGTCATACCACCATTGTTTCAATTGACGTGCGGCAACGAAGGCATCGCCCCCGTTGTTGCCCGGCCCGGCAAGCACCAGCACGCGTTTGCCGCGATCTCCGAGCATTTCGCGCGCAAGTTCGGCCACCGCAAATCCCGCGCGCAGCATCAGAGGCGGCGCCGGCGTTTGAGACAGCACCGCCTGCTCGATCTGCCGTACTTCCCGGACAAGCAAGACGGGGGTAATTGCATTGCGCATGAGTGAGATTAAACCACACCACAGTAAGGCTATAATCCTGCTTTAACGACTCGCCGATCTCGAAATGCCAGATTTTCTGACGCTGCGCGGGCGCAATGCCCTGTCGGAATTCCGCCTCAAGAAGCTGACTCAAGCCCTCAAGCGTACCGCCCCTTCGATTGCGACCATCACCGCGGAATACTGGCACTTCGCTGCGCTGAATGCTCCGCTGGCGCCGCCACAGCGCAAGATTCTCGAACGCATCCTGACGTACGGCCCCGCAACGGCACAGATTTCGGAGCAAGGACGTATGTTGCTGGTGGTGCCGCGGCTGGGCACGATTTCTCCCTGGGCGTCCAAGGCCACCGACATCGCGCACTCCTGTGGGCTCGATGCCATCGAACGCATCGAGCGGGGCGTGGCCTTCTACGTCGGAATCAAAACAGGACGACGTCTCGATGCGGGTCAGGTGAAGGCGATGTTGCCGTTGATCCACGATCGCATGACCGAAACGGTGCTCGATTCGCTCGATGAGGCCGCGCAGTTGTTTCAGCACTTTGCTCCCCAGCCCTTGTCCACCATCGACCTGTTGTCCGGCGGACGCGAAGCGCTGGAGCGTGCCAACCGCAAAATGGGACTGGCCCTCTCGTCGGACGAAATTGACTATCTGCTGGAAAATTTCCAGCGCATGGGACGCAATCCGACCGACGTCGAGTTGATGATGTTCGCACAGGCTAATTCCGAGCATTGCCGCCACAAAATTTTCAACGCCGCCTGGATCGTCGATGGCAACAAGAAAGACAAGTCGCTATTCGGAATGATCCGCCATACACATGCCGCGAATCCGGCGGGAACTGTGGTGGCGTACGCCGACAACGCCTCGATCATGGAGGGCGCCGAGATCGAACGCTTTTATCCGGATGCCTCGGGGACCTACCGGTATTCCATCGAGCGCACGAATGTCCTGATGAAAGTGGAAACCCACAATCATCCGACGGCAATAGCGCCGTTTGCCGGCGCGGCGACAGGTTCCGGCGGTGAAATCCGCGACGAGGGCGCGACCGGTCGCGGGGCCAAACCGAAAGCCGGGTTGACCGGATTCTCCGTTTCGCATTTGCGCATTCCCGGTTTCGCGCAGCCATGGGAAAAGAACGGCATCGGCAAGCCGGATCGCATTGCCTCCGCGCTGCAGATCATGCTGGAGGGACCGATCGGCGCGGCGTCGTTCAACAACGAATTCGGCCGCCCGAATCTTTGCGGCTATTTCCGTACGTTCGAATTGTCTGCCGGCAGCGAAGTACGTGGTTATCACAAGCCGATCATGCTGGCCGGCGGGGTTGGTTCGATCCCCGCCATGCAGTCGTTCAAGTCCGGCGTGCCGGCTGGCTCGCTGCTGGTACAGATCGGCGGTCCCGGCATGCTGATCGGCATGGGGGGCGGAGCCGCGTCGAGCATGAATACCGGTGCAAATACCGCCGACCTCGATTTCGACTCCGTGCAGCGCGGCAACGCGGAGATCCAGCGCCGGGCGCAGGAAGTCATCGACCGCTGCTGGTCGATGGGCGAGGCGAATCCGATCCTGTCGATCCATGACGTGGGAGCCGGCGGCCTGTCCAATGCACTGCCCGAACTCGTATATGGCGCCGGCCGCGGCGGCCATCTGAATTTACGTGACGTTCCCTCGGAAGAACCGGGCATGACGCCGGCGCAGATCTGGTGCAATGAAGCGCAGGAGCGTTACGTCATGGCGATTGCGCAGGAGGGTTTCGCCGGTTTCGCGGATTTATGCAAGCGCGAACGCTGTCCTTTCGCCGTAGTCGGCACGGCATCCGATGATGGCCAGCTGCAAATGCAGGATCCCTTGTTCGGCAATTTTCCGGTCGATATGCAACTCGAGGTCATACTCGGCAAACCGCCGAAGATGACCCGGAACGTGAGGCGACGCAAACACGTTCTGCCGAAGCCCGATTTTTCGGCGATCGATCTTGCCGGCGCCGTGCAACGTGTGCTGCGCTTTCCTGCGGTGGCAAACAAAACATTTCTGATTTCGATCGGCGATCGCACTGTGGGCGGCCTTTGCTCGCGCGATCCTTTCGTCGGACCCTGGCAAGCGCCGGTTGCCGATGTCGCCGTGACTTTGATGGGATTTACGACTTACCGCGGAGAAGCCTTCGCGATCGGGGAACGCAGCCCGCTCGCCGTGATCGATGGTCCAGCCTCCGGACGCATGGCGGTGGGCGAAGCCCTTACCAATATTGCCGCGGCTTGCATTGCGAAGCTCGGCGACGTCAAGCTGTCGGCCAACTGGATGGCGGCGGCGGGTTTTCCCGGAGAAGACGCAGTATTGTTCGACACTGTCGAAGCAGTTGCGATGGAATTGTGCCCCGCGCTCGGCATCAGCATCCCGGTCGGCAAGGATTCGATGTCGATGCGCACGGCCTGGAAGGACGGCACAAGGAACAAGGAAGTCGTTGCGCCATTGTCGCTGATTGTCTCGGCCTTCGCCCCCTGCGTGGATGCTCGCAATACCCTGACCCCGCAGTTGCAGCCCCGGGATGAGGATAGCGCACTGGCCCTCATTGATCTGGGCGTGGGACGACACCGCATGGGCGGATCGGTGCTCGCGCAGGTTTACGATCAGTTCGGGGGAGAAACACCGGATGTCGATTCCCCAGCAAAGCTGAAGGCATTTTTCGAAGTGATCCAACGGCTCAATCGGCAGGGGGCCATTCTTGCCTATCACGACCGTTCCGACGGCGGGTTGCTGGTCACCCTGGCGGAGATGATGTTTGCGTCGCACATCGGCGTGACCGTGGATATCTCCGGTGATCCGCGCACTGCATTGTTCAACGAAGAACTCGGCGCCGTCATCCAGGTTGCGACGACAGATTGGGATGCGGTGAGAGGCGCCTTCGAAGCAGCCGGGCTGTCGGCCGAGTTTCGCAGGCTCGGTACGCTCAATCGCAGCGGCAGGCTCGTCGTCCGGTCGGGGGACCAGGAGATCTACAACGAATCAGGCGTGGCGCTGCAGCGGGCATGGTCGGAAACGACGTATCAGATGCAAAGGCTGCGCGACAATCCGGACTGCGCCCAACAGGAGTTCGACCGCATCCTCGACACCGCCGACCCGGGATTGCACGAGCTCCTTACGTTCGATCCGGCCGAAGACATCTGCGCCCCGTTCATTGCGAAGCGCGTACGCCCGAAGATCGCGATCCTGCGCGAGCAGGGCGTAAATGGCCAGATGGAAATGGCGGCTGCATTCGACCGCGCCGGATTCGAATCGGTCGATGTACATATGACCGACATCATCGGCGGGCGGATTGCGCTGCTGGGTTTCAAGGGATTTGTCGCGTGTGGCGGCTTTTCCTATGGCGACGTGCTTGGCGCCGGAGAAGGCTGGGCAAAATCCATTCTGTTCAACGCCCGTGCCCGGGAGCAGTTTGGACTGTTCTTCCAGCGTTCGGACGCCTTCGCACTGGGTGTATGTAACGGCTGCCAGATGATGAGCAATCTGCATGAACTCATCCCGGGCACCGGGCACTGGCCGCATTTCGTGCGCAATCGGTCCGAGCAATTCGAGGCGCGCGCGGCCATGGTGGAAGTACCCAGGAGTTCGTCGTTGTTCTTCGAAGGGATGGCGGGCAGCCGCATGCCTATCGCCGTGGCGCATGGTGAAGGCTTTGCGGAGTTTCGCGACGATGGCCACCTGGCAGCGGCGCGCAATTTGATCTCACTGAGATTCGTCGACAACCGCGGCAAACCGACTGAGTGCTATCCGCTGAATCCGAATGGTTCACCCGAGGGCATCTGCGGACTCACCACCGAAGATGGCCGCTTCACTATCGTCATGCCCCATCCGGAACGTGTGTTTCGCAGTATTCAGAATTCCTGGTATCCGGCTGCGTGGAACGAAGACGGCCCATGGATGAGGATGTTTCGCAACGCGCGACGCTGGGTGGACTGAGGTCCAATCTCGGGCTTTCGACGTCGGACCCTGAGTTGTCTCAGCAAGGGCTCTTATCCTCGCGTTATGACGAGCAATGATTGGCGAGTAAGTGGTTTTGTCAGCAGGCATTCGAATCCTGCGTCTCTCGCGTCGGCATGATCCTGGGCAGAACTGTAACCCGACACTGCAACAAGGCGCACTGACCGTAGAGAGGCTTTGGTGCGGCAAGTGCGCGCCACCGTAAAACCATCCATTTCCCCGGGCAGACCGAGATCGCACAATATGAGATCCGGAGTGATTTCGAGAGCAGCCTCGATTGCAGCAGGACCGTCGGGAGCGATCCTTACCTGGAAACCCGAGAGCTGCAGCAAATCGGCGAGAGCATCTCCGATGTCCTTGTTGTCCTCTACCAACAGGACCGTCCTGGCGCGGCGGTGAATTGTCGCAGTGTCTGCGCTTCGAGCGTCTTGCGATCCATTGGCGAGCGGAATCTTGAGCGTGAAGACCGCCCCCTTGTTGATTCCCGGGCTCTCCGCCGACAATAGTCCGCCTTGCAGCCGGGTCAATTGCATGGCGATTGCCAGTCCCAGGCCGAGCCCGCCGCCAGCTCGATCACGTCCTTGCTTCTCCTGTGTGAAGGGTTCGAACAGAATATCCGCGAAGCGCTCGTCAAATCCCACTCCGGAGTCTCGCACGGTGATAACCGCGTGCGCTTGCTCCTCCACGAACGAAAGCTCTATCGATCCGCCCGCCGGAGTAAATTTGATGGCGTTCGAAACGAGATTGTCCAGAATCTGCCGGAGTCGAACGCGGTCCGCTTTGACGAAGCAAGGCGTGCTCATGAATTTCGAAATGATGCGGAGTCCCGCTTGCTGCGCGCGCGCCTGCTGCTCATCAAGGACGTCGGTGAGTATTTCCGTCAGACCGACTCGCTCTATTTCAAGCGAAACCTTGCCCAGAGCAATGCGCGAGGCGTCCAGCAGATCATCGAGCATGCGCGCCATCGCGCTAGTCTGGCGATCCAAACGCTCCGCCACTCGTCCAATTCGGGGATCCTGCGGGTGAATCAGGCTCAGCGCGTCGGCTGCCGCACGAATCACTCCCAATGGATTGCGCAATTCATGCGCGAGGACCGCGATGAACTCGTCCTTCTGCCGGTCCTTCTCCTCCAACGCCTGCTTGGCGCGTTCCAGTTCCTTGCGCTCATGCAAATCGCGCAGCCCCGTCAGCTCATCAAACAGGCGCTCGCCCATCTCGCATCGATCAGCCTCCGGATCGTCCAGCAGCAGGCGGGCGAGCTCTTCGTGCCCGCGCATCAGTGTCTGCATGTCGTCTTCGCTGTGGATTTCCGGATGCAGCATAGTCCAGTAGTGCGCGGTGCGGATGAAGGCCAGGCAGCCGCCGAAGAATTCGAAGCGCCGAGTGCCGAACACTTGGATCAGGGCGCGCTTGGCTCGTTCACTGCGGGCCGGTTCGACGAACAGTACCGCGGCGCAGGCGAAAATCGCGTCTTCGAGTTCGCTGCCAGCGTCGGGCCATGTCTCGATCGTTGCGGTCAACCCCTCGAGTAGCTGATATGTAAACTCCATATCGCGTCGCCAGGGAGTGGGTCGCCGAAGTAACCGTACTACTTCTTCGATTGACTGGGGAACAGCGGCTGGATCACCGGAAGCGTGGCCGTGGTTATGGCCCAGAAGGAAGCCAACATGGCGCACAATGCAGTAGCGCATCGGACAGAAGCGAGACAACCACACAAATAGCCGCTCCTTGAACACCGATGGCATGGGGTTATCGAGGTACCCCGCCACCGCGAATCCCCACAACTGCCGAATGAGTTCCGGAGCTGTCTGCGCCGAGCGGAAAAAGTTTGGCAGGATGCCAAAGCGGCCGGACACCAGCTTGTCAAACTCCTCTTGCGCTGCCAGATCGATTTTCACGGACTCAGTCCTGCCCATTGGGCAATCGATGCCGCGCAACGGCGAAGATTTGGCAAAATTGACAGATGTGACCATCAGCATGCCGCAATGGCAGGGTCAACATCGGATCGGTGAACACAGGCCGCCCCTGGGAAGAGATGGTGGGGATTGGGGGCGGTAAACTTCTGGCGGCGAGCCCCGGACGGCAGACCTGACTAACTAACAGAGGTCGTCGCTGCAGTATAGCGCGTATTCACCGCTGCTGCTCCACAAAAAAAGGGCGCCGTTGGCGCCCTTAATGTCTGCCGGCTCCCAAAATTACTTGGGATCGACCTTCTGCACCTTGGCTTTGGAGCGCAGGTCGGCGATGTAGTCGTCGCGGACCTTGGTTGCCAATTGTTGCTGGATCTGGGGCTTCACTTGATCGAATTCCGGAAACGGAGATGACCGTACATCCTCCAATTCGATGATATGGTAGCCGTAGTTGGTCTTGACCGGTTCTTTGGTGCGTTCGCCTTTTTTCAGCGCCTTGAGCGCTTCGCCAAAAGGCTGTACATAAGCCTGGGCTTCGCTCCAGTCCAACTCACCGCCGTCTTCCTTGCTGCCGGTGTCTTCCGATTTCTCCTTGGCGATGGCCGCAAAATCGCCTCCGGCGTCCAGATCGGCGATGATCTGCTTGGCGGCGTCTTCCTCCTTCACCAGGATATGGCGCGACTTGTACTGCTTGCCGGCGTCCCCGCTGCGCTCTGCTTTCACGCGCTCGTACTCCTTGCGCACGTCCGCTTCGTTCGGCGTGAGCTTTTTGTTCAGGTCGTCGACCAGAAGCGCGAGGATGATTTGCTGCTTGGCCAGATCGAGCTGCGTCTGGTAGTCGGGATTCTTGTCGAGCTTGCGCCTGACCGCTTCCTGATAGAGGATTTCCCGCGTGATCAGGATTTCGCGCAGATTGTCGCGGAATTCAGGCGAGTCCTGCAGAGGCTGTTGTCCGGGCTGCCCTTGTTGCGACTGTGCTTGCGCCAGTTGCGATTTTGCGACGAATTCGAGCCGCGCACGCGGGACGCCGATGCCATTCACGATGGCGACGTTATCCTTCGAATCCGTCCTGGCTTTCGGCTTCGCATCCGGTTTGGCTGCAGGCTTCGTGTCGGCCGCGTCTTTTTGCTTGGGTTCTGCGGCGTAGCCCGGCGCGGTCGCGGCAAGGCACGCCGTGAGCAGCACGAGCAGCAGTGGATTTTTGACCAATTGCATTGGCAATTCCTTTGGTAACGGGAGTTGAACTGGGGGCTGGGTGTCCATCGCTTCAGCGTTCAACCCTTGGCTGAAGGTCCCATTTCTTCTGGTGCGTAGGCCCGGATCGCAAGCGCATGAATGCGCTTGGGCATCAGGTCGGACAACGCCTGGTAAACGAGCCGGTGCCGCGCGACGGCATTTTTTCCGGCGAATATCGTGGATACGATCACGAGCTGGAAATGCCCACCGCCTTCCTTGGCGCCCTCGTGACCGGCGTGCTCGCGGCTGTCGTCGAATATTTCCAGCGTTTGCGGAGCGAGGGCGGACAGCCTCTCGCGCATTAATTCTTCGATATCCACTATTTCGGGAAGACCTTGCGCAAGGGCTTTACGCTGACCTTGGCGAATACGCCTTCGGTGACATACGGATCGGCGTTGATCCACGCCCTGGCTTCATCCAGCGAATTGAACTCGGCCACGATCAGGCTGCCGGTCATGCCGGCAGGCCCGGGATCGACGTTGTCGATCGCGGGAAAGGCTCCGCCGAGAATGAGCTTGCCCGAGGCAATCAGTTCATCCACGCGCTTCAGGTGCGCTGGCCGCGCCGCGGTGCGCTTGGTCTGGCTGTTGGCAATGTCCTCGCCGATGATTGCATAGAGCATTATTTTTTGTCCTCGTGTTCGATGTGGCGGCTCAGTACCAGACCCTGGATGACAATGAACGCGACCATCAATCCTGTCCCGCCGAACAGTTTGAAGTTGACCCAGGTTTCGGTCGGGAAATGAAACGCGACGTACAAATTGGCCGCACCCATGATCACGAAGAACGCGGCCCAGCTCGCATTGAGCTTTCGCCAGACCGGAGCGGGAAGGGTGAGCTGCGTCCCCATCATGGCGCGAATCAGATTCTTGCCGAATGCGAGATCCGAAACGAGCAGGATTGCACCGAACAGCCAGTATAGCACCGTGGGCTTCCACTTGATGAAGGTCTCGTCGTGAAGCCACAGCGTCGCACCGCCAAAGACCACGATGATCGACAGGCTTACCCACAACATGGTGTCGACCTTGCGGTGGCGCAGCCAGGACCAGCCGACCTGGCAGATGGTCGCTCCGATGGCGACGGCCGTGGCCGTGTAGATGCCCCAGAACTTGAAGGCCACGAAAAACAGCAGAACCGGAAAGATGTCGAACAGGAACTTCATGATCGTCGAGGCGAAATAACCGCGGCATTATGGGCTCAAGCGCAGGTCTGTGTCCAACCGGCATCGGGTAAGATGACGCCCTTGTTTCGAGGGCCTTTCACGAAGGGAGTTCGCGATGGCGCAGGTAAAGTTGGTGAATTATGACGAGGCCTCTGCGGAGGTGCGGGCGGTATTCGACGACATCATGGCAACGCGCAAGACCGACTACATCAACAATATCTGGCGCGCGCTGGCTTCGCATCCTCCTGTTCTGAAGAGGTTCTGGACGCAGATGAAGGAAGTCATGGTAAAGCCTTCCAGGCTGGATCCCCTTACCAAGGAATTGATCTATCTCGCGGTGAGCATCAACAACAATTGCGACTATTGCATCAACTCGCACACGTTTGCCGCGCGCAAGCACGGGCTCGACGACGCAATGCTCGCGGAGTTGACCGAAGTCATCGCACTGGCGAACGCGGGCAACCGCCTGACCATCGGGTTGCAGGTGGAACCGGACGAGCGCTTCAAGCCCGACCGGCCGGCAAAGGCGTGGTCGCTCGGCGCCAGGAAGACGGCCGCCAAGAAGTCGAAATAGTCACCGGGAGACGGGCGCAATGGATTTCGAGAAGGTTGTGCGGGAGCGCTACAGTTGCCGCGGGTATCAGCAAACGCCGGTGGCACGAGACATCATCACGCGTATTCTCGAAGTCGCCCAGCAAACCCCTTCCTGGTGCAATTGCCAGCCTTGGCAGGTATTGGTGGTAAGCGGTGCAGCGATCGAACGTTTTCGGGTGGCGCTTCATGCGCATGCCGCGCAAGGCGTGCCGACGAACCCGGATTTCCCATTTCCCCTGCGTTACGAAGGCATCTACCGGGAGAGGCGCAAGGTCTGCGGTGTGCAGTTATACCAGGCGCTTGCCATCGGCCGCGAAGACAAGTCAGCAGCCGCGCAGCAGTCATTGGAAAATTTCCGCTTCTTCGGCGCGCCGCATGTCGCTCTGATTACGACCGAAGACGAACTTGGCGTCTACGGCGCGGTGGATTGCGGATTGTATGTCTCGAACTTCATGCTGGCCGCGCAGAATCTTGGCGTGGCTTCCATCGCGCAGGCGGCGCTCGCCTCTTATCCCGATTTCATCCGCGACTACTTCAAGCTGCCGCCGAATCGGAAATTCGTCTGCGGCATTTCCTTTGGCTATGCGGACGCTTCGCATCCGATCAATGCCTACCGTACCGCGCGTGCAGCCGAACACGAGTCGGTCACGTGGGTCGAATAGGGTCAATGCATCGAGGCGGACCATTCCATCGGTGTGCCGACGCGAATGCCCTTTGTTTTGAGGCGCCGGTTCAATACCAGCAATGCCTTGTCTCTCGTCAGCAGCCAACGCGCGGATGAGTAGAAAGCGAGCGTCACGAATTTCTGGTCGTCCGGATCCAGGCAGCGGGGCAGAGCGGCGCTGCCTGTCACCGGTTGAATGTCAGGCTTCACGACGAGGCTCCCAATTTTCGCGAGGTTGCTTTCGCGCTGCGCAGGAGCCAGATTGAACTGCGGATAGGCAAGTACCTTCTTCAGTTCATCCAGGCAGGCTTCGTCGAGCACGATCTGGATTCGCCCATCTTGATGGGCTGCCCTTAAAGGCGTGATCGACGGATCGTCGAACACCAGCCAGTCGATCCACACGTTGGTGTCGAGCACCAGACGCATTGATTTCAAAACTTCTCGTAGCCGTGCAGGTAACGCCATTGTCCGGACGGCAGCTCGCCTAGCGCCACGCGGCCGATTCGAACGCGCTTGAGGCCCGTTACCGCCAGGCCAACGAGTTCGCACATGCGCCGGATCTGTCGCTTCTTGCCTTCGCGCAGCACGAAGCGCAATTGATCGCGATTCTGCCGGGTGACCTTGGCCGGTTTCAGTGGCGCATCGTCGAGACTCAGTCCGTGGTTGAGCAGTGTGAGCCCCTTGTCGTCGAGGTGGCCTTCAACCCGGACCAGATATTCCTTCTCGATCTCGGAGTCTTCCCCGATCAACAGCTTTGCAATGCGTCCGTCCTGGGTAAAAACCAGCAGACCAGTCGAGTCGATGTCGAGCCGGCCAGCCGGCGCCAGGCCCTTGAGATGATCGCGTTCGAAGCGTATCGAAGGATTGTCGCTGGCGAAGCGGTTGTCCGGCACGATTAGCGTGATGGCGGGACGGTACCCCGGTTCGGCCTGCCCCGAAACGAAACCGACGGGTTTATGCAGAAGGATGGTGACGCGGGAAATGCTCTCGGCGCGCTTGTCGAGCGTTATTTTCTGCGACGGATCGATGCGCGTGCCCAGCTCCTCCACACGCACGCCGTCCACATAAACCCAGCCGCGCCCGATGAATTCATCCGCTTCGCGCCGCGAGCA
>Ga0207689_10004680_pt1 | contig 12347 bp, 7 predicted proteins | sample KBSMisM52_FD_184312 | JGI IMG/M metagenome (GOLD analysis project Ga0207689, IMG submission 184312) | Miscanthus rhizosphere microbial communities from Kellogg Biological Station, Michigan, USA - KBS Miscanthus M5-2 (SPAdes) (version 2) | ecosystem: Host-associated > Plants > Roots > Rhizosphere... | reverse complement strand
CCCGCGCAAGTGGCGTCGGAGAGCTGCGCGATCCAGTAGGAGCCAGCGTGCGACACCGTGCGGCTGGCCGTGAGGGCCACGATGTTCTCCTGAATCGTTCCATCCGACCAGATGATGCGGAACGGCGGCATGCCGGACAGCGTCACGGCGATTGTGGCGTCGCTCCCGCCGCAGAGACCCACGACTCTGTCCTCGATGATCGCCGCCGGTGCGTGCACGGCAACCGCGGCGCTTCCAGTCGCGCTGCAACTGCCGCTTGTCACCGTCGCTCCGAGCGTGACGTCGCCCGCTCCGGATGGCATGTATTGAATCGTGCGCGTTCCCGCTCCGCTCATGATCGCGCCGTTTGAAATCGTCCACACGTACGTAGCTCCGCTGCCGGCATCTGTCACCGATGCGCTCTCCGCCACCTGTGGGCACGACGTTGCTACCGTGGAGATTGCGGAGGTCACGCCGTTTCCAATCGGAACATCGCCGACGAATTCGCTGGCATCGCAGCCACTCGATGTTTCGACCGCGCCGAGAACCAGCGACACCCGTGTCTCGCCCGAATTCGGCGAGATCTCCACCGACGGCGTTCCTTGTCCGCTGACGATCGTCCCTCCGACAGTCGTCCATTTCAGACTCGAGAAATCGGCGGGGTTCGTGATCGTCGCGTGCAGGTTGCCCGGACCGCAGAGCGCCGCGGGCGACAACGTCACCTGCGGAGGGCTTAGGTTATGCGTTTCGATCACCGTCTGCGCCGTGCTCGCGCAATCATTCGCCTGACGCACGGTGAGGATGTACCTCCCTGGACTCGCGGCCGGGTTCTGCTGATGTGAGTCGAAGATCGGCGGATGTCCGAGAGCGCTGATCCAGTGGTAGTCGATCACGGGAAGATTCGCACTCCCGAAGAGCAGGGCCTGGGATCCCGGACAGGCCGGACCGCTGTTCGTCGCCATCGACACGAGCTCCGGACAACGAACATCAATCAGATTGCTGCCGAACACCGAGCTGTCGCTGATGTCGTGCACGCCGAAGAAACTGTGGTCGCCGAGGGTGGCGGTAACAGAGAAGGTGTGCCGTCCTGCATCGGCAGAAGTGAAGGTGTAGTTGGGAGGAAGCGTCTCCTGGCGGGTCGCCACGAACGCGATCGTGCCGGTGTACGACGGCACGTCGAAATGACCGGCGTTCAGCGCGCGGACTTCGATCTGGAAGGGAACGGTGCGATCGACGGCGGCGGGCGCCGCGACGAAAAATTGACGCACCGCGTTGTCATTCCAGCGTACCGTGGTGAGATCCGTACCGCTCAGCGAAGCGTTGGCGATGTCCGTGACGGTAATGGTGTGGTTGGCGTTACTGCTACCGCTTCCAGCGCTGTTCATCGTGGCTGAGAACGTGTGCGTCCCGGCGTCGCCCGGGATGAAGGTGTAGTTGGGTGGAAGCACGGCCTGCGGATCGTCGCTCGTGAAGTGCACCGTTCCGGAGTACGCCGCGTCGGTGGCCGCACCGTTGCGAGCAGTCACCGTGAAGCTGAATGGCACGCTGGTCGTGGAACCGCTCGGGATCTGAACGTCGAACGAGGTGGCCGCTTGCGCTGAAGCGGCAACGAGCAGAACCCAAACGAGCTTCATGAAAGATCCTCCGGATGCGTAACCGGCGCCATTCTCTACCTATTGCCCATCATTGGCAGGCTGGACCTTCTTCTGGAGCGGCTTCGCGCACGCATTTTCTGGCGTTCAATGCGTTACTGCCCGACGCTTTGCACTGGCGACAGCCACGATGGCCGCGCGCGATTCCTCGTTGCCGCAATCGTTTTCGACCTCGACCCAGAAACTGGTTGTGCTGGTGAGCGCCGGTGTGGCGAAGGACGGATCGTTCGCGGAGCTCACGAGCTTCCCGCGGTCGCCGGAGCGCCCTTCGTACCAGCGGTAGCGCAGGCCACTGCCCGCCGCCGTAACGGTGAGTGTCGCCGAGCCGCCGGAACGGATGGTCGTTCCCTGCGGCTGCGCAATGATCTGCGGATTCTCCGCGATCAAGACGACCGCACTACCGGTGGCGCTGCAACTGCCGTTTGCCACCGTCGCACCGAGGATGACGTCGGCCGTGCCGTCCGCCACGTACTGAATCGTTCGCGTTCCTGCTCCACTGGTGATCGTGCCGTGGGCAATCGTCCATGCGTAGGTCGCTCCGCTGCCGGCATCAGTGACCGACGCGTTCTGCGTGGTTTGCGCGCAGGCCGTGGCCGCCGCGGAGATCGCGGTGGTCACGTTGCTGCCGACCGGCACGTCGGCGACGAACCGGCTGGCATCGCAGCCGCTCGAGGTCTCCGTTGCCCCGAGCGACAGATGGATCAGCGTCGAATTCGAATCAGGCGCGATTTCGACCGACGGCGTTCCCTGTCCGCTGACGATCGTGCCGCCGGCGGCCGTCCAATTCAGACTCGAGAATTCCGGCGCGTTCGTGATCGTGGCGTGCAGGTTGCCCGAACCGCAGAGCGCGTTGGCCGACAGCGTTACCTGCGCGGTGTCAGGGGTATGCACGGTGACGGTCGTCCGCGCCGACGCAAAGCAATCGTTCGATTGATGCACGGTGAGAAGGTACGTGCCAGGGCTGCCGACGGTATTTTGATCGCTCGACACCAAGGCCACGTGTCCGGAGGGGGTGAAGAAGGCCCACGAGTAACCGATCACGGCAAGATTCGCGCTTCCGAAGAGCAGCGCCTGCGAGTGGGGACAAATCGGACCGCTGTTCGACGGCATCGCCACTAACTCCGGACACTGGACGTTCGTGCTGGTGTCGCTGTTGATCCCGCTGTCATTGACGTCACTGACGGTGACCGAACTGAAGTCGCCGAGGTTCGCCGTGATCGAGAACGTGTGTCGTCCGGCATCGGCAGCGGTGAAGGTGTAATCCGGAGGAACCGTCTCCTGCCGGTGGGCCGTGAATCGAATCGTTCCGGTGTAGGACGGCATCTCGACAGACGACACGTTCAGCGCGCGGACTTCGACCTGGAAAGGCACTGTGCGGTCGACGTCGGTGGGCGCGATCAGAGCGAACTTCCGCACGACGTTATCGTTCCAGCGCACCGTGGTGAAGTGGGTGCCGTGCACCGCGCTATTGGCGGCGTCAGTGGCCGTGATGGAGTGGGTGGCCGTACTAACACCCTGCCCGGCGCTGTTCATCGTGGCTGAAAACGTGTGCGTCCCGGCATCGGCAGGAACGAAGGTGTAGTCCGGCGGCAGCACGGCCTTGGGATCATCGCTGGTGAAATGAACCGTGCCGGTATAGGACGTGTCGGTGCCTCCACCATTGAGGGCCGTCACCGTGACGTTGAATGCCACGCCCGTCGTCGAAGCGATCGGGATTTGTACGTCGAGCGATGTGGCGGCGTTCGCTGAAACGGCCAGGAGCAAGACGCAAAGGAGCTTCATAGGACGGGTCCTCCGGAGGCTGATCCAGTTCCGAACTTGCAATTTTCGCGCTGCCGAGTGAAATTCCGGCAATGAACGTCAAAGAAGTCGTCCCGTTTCTGAGCGTCTCCTCGATGGAGCGCTCGATCCGCTTTTACATCGACGGCCTCGGCTTTACGATGAAACACAAGTGGACACCTGACGGCCAACTCCGCTGGTGCTGGCTCACCCTCGGCGGCGCATCCCTGATGCTGCAGGAGTTCCTGAACACTCCGCCGCCAGGCCCTGGAGGAATCAACCTCACCTTCATGTGCGATGACGCCATCGCCATCTATCACGACTACCGTTCTCGCGGCCTCGATCCGTCGGAACCCGAAGTCGGCAACGGCCTGTGGGTAACCCAGCTCACCGATCCCGACGGCTTCAAACTCTTCTTCGAAAGTCCGACGGATGTGGCGGAGGATACGAAGTTGTCGGAGGTCAAGTAGAGCTGGCTTTGGAAATGTGACTTTGGAGGTTGTACGCTATGTCGAACATGCGAGCAGAAGCCATCGCAATCCCGGCAGCAATCAACACGTTCACTGCGGTATTCGAAAAAGCGGACGAAGGCGGATACTGCGTTTTCGTCGAAGAGCTCCCGGGCGCGATCTCACAGGGCGAGACGATCGAAGAGGCGCGAGAAAACATCAAAGATGCGATTGAGTTGATTCTCGAAGTCAATCGCGAACGCACTCTCAAGGGTGTCGACGAATCGCGAGTGATCCGCGAACAAATCGTCATTCATCGTTGAAACTATCGTCCCCTCGGAATCGGAATTCCGAGTTGCTTACAGATCTCACGGACGGTGACTGTGTTGATCTCGGTATGGCGCGGGACAGCTGCTGAATTACCGTTAGCGGGGTTTGTAAAAACTGAGTGGCCGCCACCCTCGCGGGCCGGGACGCAGCCATACACACGTAGATGACGTTCTAGATCTCGACGTTTCACCCTGACCTCCGTCCGTGGAGCACACCTAGTCTGCGGCAAGGACTGGGATCAACGCAAATCACTGTAAACATGTAGCTTGTGGCGTGGCGTATACTCGGGCAGTGAGCGCGACGTATAGCTTCACCTAACCGTCACCACCTGCACGCTCCGCCCTTCCCCCTTCTGTCCGAAACCTGCTCCTGCGTAGGAGGTGTCATCGCGCAGGACCACCAGCCGGTCGCCATAACGGGTAAAGGTCCAGGTCGAGCGGTTGGTCATCGAGCCTTTGATGAACATGAAGCCAGCCGTACCGCGCTGGATCCGTTCCGCGGCGACGGGAAGGTTGTCGTCGCCCAGCCAGACGGTCATCTGGTCCTCGGTGAATTTCACGCTGAAGATGCTGGTGGCCTCGGGCGGCAGTTTCGGCGTCAGCTTCAGCACGACGATGCGCACCGGACGGCCCTCGCGCGTCCCTCGCGTCTCGCTCACTTTCCTCGCTGTATCGACGAGCCGCAGAAACGGCCCTGCGAAGTCGACGGCATCGGCGACCTCGGTGGCCTGCGTGTCGTTGATGGCAGCCCGCGTCGGCGTCGTCTTCCGCGGATCGGCGGTGTGCGCGCGCGACTCGGATTCGGCTCGTTCCAGGATCGCGCGCGGAAAGGTGATGCGCAATCCCGCCTCGTCTTCCACGACATCGAGCGATGCCGTTCCGGTGAACTGCTGATTGGCGAAACGCCCCTCGTTCTTCCGCGAGCGCTGCACGTCGATCGAAACGTGAATCGGTTTCGTGGCGCGAAGCTGGGAGATGGCGGCGCGCATGTCGGCCACCGTATCGGCGCGCGCTGACGCAGCGACCAATGCGATGAGAAAAACGGCGCGCCTCACAACACGTACCGGCTCAAATCCTCATCCTTCACCGTCTCGGCCAGCACGCGCTGCACGTAGGCGGCGTCGATCGTGACGGACTGGCCGGGCATGTCGCTGGCGTCGAAGGAGAGCTCGTCGAGGAGGCGTTCGAGGATGGTGTGGAGGCGGCGGGCGCCGATGTTTTCGGTCTTCTCGTTGACCAGCGCCGCGTAGCGCGCCACCTCGGCGATCGCTTCGTCGGCGAACGTCAGCGTGACGCCCTCGGTGCCGAGGAGCGCGGAGTACTGCATCGTGAGGGCGTTCTTCGGCTCGTGCAGGATGCGTACGAAATCCTCTTCGGTGAGCGACTCCAGCTCGACGCGGATCGGGAAACGGCCCTGCAGCTCCGGGATCAGATCCGACGGCTTGGAGACGTGGAACGCGCCGGCGGCGATGAAGAGGATGTGATCGGTCTTCACCATCCCGTACTTCGTGTTCACCGTGGTTCCCTCGACGATCGGCAGCAGGTCGCGCTGCACGCCTTCGCGCGAAACGTCGGGGCCGTGCGCGGCGTTCTGGCGGCCGGCGATCTTGTCCAATTCGTCGAGAAAGACCATGCCGCTCTGCTCGACGCGATCGATGGCCTCGCGGGCCACGTTCTGCTGATCGACCAGCTTCTCCGCTTCTTCCTGGACGATGATCGGCCGGGCGTCGCCGATGCGCATCTTCTTGCGCTTTGACTTGCCGCCGAAGAGTCCCGGCAGCATGTCCTTGACGTTGACGCCCATCTCTTCCACACCCTGCGCGGAGAAAATCTCGAACGACGGATAGCTCTGCTCCTTCACGTCGATCTCGACTTCGCGCTCATCGAGCCGTCCTTCATCGAGCCAGACGCCGAGCTTTTCGCGCGTCTCCGTCGGCGGCTGCTCCTCGGGGGCGCCGACGAACGCCGGGCGGGCGGCGGGGCGGCGGGAATCGGGAAGGAGGAGATCGAGAATCCGTTCGCGCGCGTTGCGCTCGGCGGTCTCGCGATTCAGTCGCGTCTTCTCGTCCTTCACCAGCTTGACGGCAATCTCGGTCAGATCGCGGACGATGGACTCAACGTCGCGCCCGACGTAGCCGACCTCGGTGAACTTGGACGCTTCGATCTTGAGAAACGGCGAGCGCGTCAGCCGCGCCAGACGGCGGGCGATCTCCGTCTTTCCGACGCCGGTCGGTCCGATCATGATGATGTTCTTCGGCGCGATCTCGTCGCGCAACTCGGGTGGGAGCTGCTGCCGACGCCAGCGGTTGCGCAGCGCGATTGCCACCGCGCGCTTCGCCGCGTGCTGCCCGACGATGTAGGTGTCGAGCTCGCGCACGATCTCTTTCGGCGTCAGTCGTTCGTAATGATCGGATTCGTCGATGCTGCCCGGGAGTTGGATGACCATGAGTGTCAGAGGCTTTCTACGGTGATCTGGTCGTTGGTGTAGATGCAGATGGTGGCGGCGATGCGCAGCGCTTCCTCGGCAATCGCGGCCGCGTTCAGCTCCGTATGCTTCATCAGCGCCCGCGCCGCGGCCAGCGCGTACGGGCCGCCGGAACCGATCGCCAGGATGCCATCGTCCGGCTGAATCAGATCGCCGGTACCGGAGATCAGATACGCACGCTCCGCATTGGCCACGATGAGAAAAGCCTGCAACTGGCGCAGGTACTTGTCCATCCGCCAGTCCTTGGCCAGCTCGACCACCGAGCGCTCCATGTTGCCGCGGTACTCCTCGAGCTTGGCCTCGAATCGGGAAAAGAGCGCGAAGGCGTCGGCGGCGGAGCCGGCGAATCCGGCCAGGATCTTGTCGTGATAGAGGCGCCGCACCTTGGCCGCGCCGTGTTTCATGACCGTCGTGCCGACGGTCACCTGCCCATCCCCCGCCATGGCCACCGCGCCATCGCGGCGTACGCAGAGGACAGTTGTCGATCGAATTTTGAGAGGTTCGGTCATGGATTCAGTCACGGAGCCGGAATCGTATCGCAGAGAGTGCCGCCCAGGAGTCCGCGCGGGAGAACATTCAAGCGCCACTGTTGGCCGAGCCTTGGGCAACCAACGCTGCCGGCCGTGCCGGCTAGCGCGGCATGGCCCCGCCCGCGACTTCCGTGGAAATCTCGGTGTCGCCGACCGGCATGCGCACCACCGGTGTCAGGTCGAGCCGCATCCTGCCGAAATCGATGATGACGATGAAGTTCTTCAGGAAGTTCTCGCCGATGATGCCCGACGTCTGATCGTGCTCGGTCGGGCCGGGGTCGTACATCGGGAGCGTGCGGAACGTGCCCCCCCACCGATCGATGCCGATCTCGATGTTGTCCACCCTGTCCCCGTGCTTTTCCGCGCCGCCGAGGCCTTGCAACGTGGCGTTGTGGACCTTGGTGAACACCTGAATCGGCAGCGAGTTTGTCGAATCGAGAAACGTCACCTCGGAGCCGGTATCGAGGATGAAGGTGAACCACCCCTTGCGATTGATCACGCCGCGAACCGAGGGGCGGAAGTGATCCCAGAAGAGATTCTGGTCGGCCGCGATGACGCGATCGGCCGCGGTCAGGTGGGTGAAGATGGCCTGATCGTGGCGGAAATCGAGCTCGATGCGGGTCTCTTTCAGAAAGTGCGCGCCGAGGAGAAACTCGATGGCGAACTCGTTCTTGCCGGCCACCAGAAACTTCATCTTGTCGTCCGGCATGATCGCCACCGGCACGTTCTCGATGATCATTTTTCCGATCTGCAGCGAGTCGATGATGCCGAACTCCACCTGAATCGGTTCGCCAAGGAGGCCGGAGAACGTCCCCTCGAAAGTGCCCAGCTTTCGAATGGGAACGGCGGCGGCGAACTTGCGCGAGACGATCGACATCACCGCGCCGGAGTCGACGATGGCGATGCCGTTCTTCTTTCCGTTCACCGTCACTTCCACCCGAGGCACGTCCGGCCGTCCGGTGCGCAAGGCGACGCGCTCTGCGACAGGGCCTCGGAAGTGATACACGTCGACGTTCTTCAACGACTCCAGGAAGTCCATGTGCCACTTGCGAACGATCAGGCCATGATCCGCGGCCACGTGCGACCACTCCAGACTGGCCTCGAAGTTGTTGCGCAGGTACTCGAGCTGCGAGAGCGCCCACGCCGCATCGGCGTAGGTGGTGCGAAACGGCTCGAGGTCGAGCGCCAGGCGCAGGTGGCGTCGCGCGTCGTCAAAGCGTCCGGCGGCCATCTCGGCCTGGCCGAGGAACACCAGATCGCTGGCATTGCGGGAGCCCCTTGCCTCGACCATCGACGCCTGCTCGACGGCGCGGACGAAGTCGCCCTTCCGCACCATCGAGGGAAGGTCGCTCCCTCGTTCGATCGAGCCGGGCGAGAGCATCAACGGCGAGATGGAGACATCGGAGTAGAGCGCGCATCCGGCGACGACTGCGATGACAGCGATCAGGGGTAAGCGACGCATCGGGTTTACGGCATTGTACGGACGAACGCGAAACGCTGCCGGTTCAATGGGGTCAGCGGTCTGTCACAACATCGGCAAGTAGCCGGGAAGCACAGACAAGAGTGTCTGTGCCTGTCTGTGCCACATTGCTCCGCGCGACAGGGCGGAGCTGAGCAAGTAGTAAGGACCGATGTGGCACAGACACTCTTGTCTGTGCTTTGCTCTATTTCGTCGTTCGCACCAGAATCCCAAGCTCCCGAATCTGGTACGCCAACGCCTGTCGCGACATGTTCAGCGACGCCGCGGCACGATTCTGGTTTCCATTGGCCTGCACCAGCGACTTCTCGATCAGCTCGCGGCGGAAACGCGTTACGGCATCCTGGTACGAGCTGATGCTGCCGCCGCCGCGGACGACGGCGTTGCGCATCCGTTCCGGCAGATGCTCGACGTCGATCGCCGTCGCCTCGCCGGCCAGCGCGTGCGCGGCGCGGATCGTGTTCTGCAGCTCGCGCACGTTGCCGGGCCAGCGGTAGGAGAGGAACACCGACTCGGCGTCGGCCGATAACTTCGACGGTCCGCCGCGGCTTTTCTCGCGCTCCTTCGCCAGGAAATACGCGGCCAGCGCCGGAACGTCGGTGGCGCGATCGCGAAGCGGCGGCAGGGCGATCTCGATTCCGCCGATGCGGTAGTAGAGATCTTCGCGGAAGCGCCCATCTTCGACCGCCGACTCCAGCTTGCGATTCGTGGCGCTGACGATGCGGACGTCCGCGGAACGATTGACCGTATCGCCGACGCGGCGGAACTCCCCTTCCTGCAGAAAGCGAAGCAGCTTCGCCTGCGCCGCCAGCGGCATCTCGCCGATCTCGTCGAGAAAGAGCGTGCCGCCGTCGCTGGTCTCGATCAGGCCGGCGCGATCGCGGTCGGCGCCGGTGAACGCACCGCGCACGTGACCGAACAACTCGCTCTCGATCAGGTTTTCCGGCAGCGCCGCGCAGTTGACCGGCGTGAAGGTCTTGCCGCGCCGTGGCGAATGCCGATGCATGGCCCGCGCGACCAGCTCCTTGCCGGTGCCCGACTCGCCGAGGATGCAGACCGGGACGTCGCGGCGAGCAACGCGGGTGATGAGCGTGAAGATCTCGCGCATGACTGGCGAGTCGCCGATGATTCCGTCGATGGCCTCGCTCCTGGCCACGGTCACGCTCTCGTTCTGCTCGATCACGCGGCGCATGCGGTGATGCTCGGCGCGCGTGCGGAAGAGCGCCGCCAGCGCGTCGCGCGATTCATGCGACCAGCGGCTGATGCCGTCGACGAAGAGCAGCTCGCGATCGCTGCAGACGATCCAGTCGGTCTCACCCGCGGCGGCGATGATGTCCAGCTCCGCCCCGGCGAGAGGAGGAAGCGATCCGATCTCCTGCCACTGCCCGAGGCGATTGCGCGTAGCGAAGCGCCAGGGCGTGGGGACGAAGTCGCGGGCGGTGAATGGGAACTCGCGGATGGCCGCATCGCGCAGGAATCGGAGCTCTAGCGCCGAGGCGCTGGTCTCGCGGCGGGGCACATCGATCTTCATCTCCGCGGCCAGCGATTGGGCAACGTCGCTCATTCCGCGGCCGAGCGCGTCGCGAAAGCGTTTCAGTTTCTGCGAGCCGGTGGTGGCGTCGCCGAAGTCGGCGTTGCCGCCGTCGCGGCGGAGGCGCAGCGTCTCGTGTCGCTTCGTCAGCTCGACGTTGCCCGAGGTTCCTTTCGAGCGAAGAGGCGACTCGCGACTCTCGATCCAATCGATCTCGTCGAGGATCAGAGCCGCCGCTTCTCGAATCTGCGGCGAGAAATCCGTTTCGAAGATCGCCTGCGCCGCGCGCACAGCCTCGGCGAACCGGCCGCGCGAGAAGTCCAGATGCGCGGCGAGAAGGTCGAGCTCGCGGAGCCGCCGCTCGTCGCCGGTGCCGCGGAAGAAATGCCGCAGCCGGTGCAGTCGCTGCGTCGCGTGCGCCCACTGCCCGTCGTCGGCGGCGAGATAGGTGAGGATGAAGAGGATGCCGCCGGCCGCGCGATCGCCCTGGGTCTCCTCGACCAGCGCCAGCGTGTGCAGTGCTTCATCGCGCGCTTCCAGCCAGGCGCCGGCAGTGAAGAGGATGTAGATGCGATCGAGCGCCGCATCGATGCGCTCGGCCACGCATCGCGCGCGATCGAGCGAACTTGCGGCGTGGCGGGCTGCGGCATCGAGATCGTTGCGAGAGAGAGCTAGATACGTAGCCAGGCGCGCTTCGAGATAGTGATCCGCTGGCAATCGCTCGTCATTCGCCGCGCCGGTCTCAAAGGCCAGCAGCGCGCGCTGATAGGCAAGCTGCGCACGATCCTCCTCGGTCGTAGGCACGCACGCCGCCAGCGCCTCGCGCATGTCGTCATACCGCGACTCCAGGTAGAGAAGATCCGCGCGCAGAAGCTCGGCTTCGAACGACCGCGCGGCCATCCGATCGAGCCGCGCAAGAGCCGGACCGTAGTCACCCAGGCGCCGCTCGATCTTCGCCAGAAGGATCTCGCGCGCGTCGCCGGTGACGATGTGCGCCACATCGCGCGCATCGCGATACCGGCCGCCGTCGATCAACGCGCGAGAGAGCGTCTCCGCCAGTTTCGGCGTCAACGCGTGACGCGGCATCTCCCGCAACACCGGCAACGACTCGAAAGTCGGCGCGCGTTCGAGAAGTACCGCTGCCGCGCGCGGATCGCCGGCATCGATCAGCAACGAAGCCGCGGCGAGAAGGTCGCTCTCCGACAGCACTTCCGCCGCCACGCGGCAAAGCGTTGGCTGCGACGATTGTGGAATCAGCCGCCTTGCCGCATTGCGCACGCCCTCGGAAGCAAACACGAGATGGCCGTCATCGATCGACGTAATGCCGTCGACGACGAGATCCTCCACCCCTTCGCCGAACATGAGCTGGCGAAAAAACGCCGCGGCGACGTCGATGCGGACGCGCGTGCCGAGGAGGGCGATGGCGGCGATGTAGGAACGAAGCGGCTCGCGCAACGAGGACAGCGCGGGGACGTGATCGTCGATCGGGACCGTGCCCACATCGAGGAAGCGCGGGAAGGCATCGGAGGCGATGAAGGCTTCCAGCCAATCGCGACTTTCGATTCGTGCTTCCAGCTCGCGCCGCGCACTGAGGAACGGCGCGATAACGAAAAAGCGCGACGGCGGCAGATCGACGTCGCCGCGATCAGACGTGATCCACACGCCGGCGCCCGCCGCTTCGATCATCTCGATCACACGCGCCGAGGCGGCATCGAACCGCTCGCGATTGGCGACGGAGAAGACCAGCCGCTGCCGCGATGCCGCATCGACGACGCGCTCGGCGATCTCGCTCTCTTTATCGAGCGGCCCGGCAATGTCCGTCAGCGCACGGATGGCGGAGTAGCGCTGCAGCGGCGAGGCGTCGGGCCCGATCTCGAATACGTGCTCGCCGCCCAGCGTCGCCGCCGCGCGGATGCTTTCGATGGCGTCCCCTCCGCGGAAACGCCATGCCTTCCCTCGCAGGACTTCGTTGAGCGCCTCCGGCCCCGGCGAAGCGATCTGGCCCCAGGCGGCGCCGCGCAGCCAGCGAAGATCGGCCGCGGCATCGCCGCGCAATCGCGCATCGATCTCCAGGTAGACCGACTCGGCGCGTCCCCACGACTGGCGCAGGGTATCGAGCGGCGGCGCATCGATCGA
>Ga0207689_10004677_pt1 | contig 12354 bp, 11 predicted proteins | sample KBSMisM52_FD_184312 | JGI IMG/M metagenome (GOLD analysis project Ga0207689, IMG submission 184312) | Miscanthus rhizosphere microbial communities from Kellogg Biological Station, Michigan, USA - KBS Miscanthus M5-2 (SPAdes) (version 2) | ecosystem: Host-associated > Plants > Roots >... | reverse complement strand
CGCTGGAATCTATCCCGCGTTTAAGGCAGCGCGCCTCGATCCGATTCTGGCGCTAACTCAGGCGACGTGACGACAGCAACTCTCGGAAATGAAATTTAAGCTGCCACAAAGTGTGTTGCGCGAAACCCTGCGAATGGCGCTGGAGAGCGTGCGCTCGCATAAGTTCCGGAGTTTCCTGACTGTGCTGGGTATCGTGATCGGCGTCATGACGGCGATCATTATCGCTTCCATTCTCACTGGATTACGCCAGAACATCGTATCTATCATCGAAGAGTACGGCACCAACAATATCTACGCATTTCATCTTTCCACCGGCCCGCGTACCGGTGAGGACCGTTCTGAACGAACCAGAAAACCGCTGACGGTGGCTGACGCGGAAACGATTAAAGAGCAGGCAAGCGCGGTGGAGGAAGTTGGGCAGGTGGCGCCGAATATCGGCTACAGCGGTGGACCCTTCGACGACAACATCTCCTATGAGGGACATAACTACCGCTGGGGAAACACGCAGGGAGTCTCGGCAAACTACGCAGGCATTACCAACATTGCGATCCGAGAAGGACGCTTCATCAGTGAAAATGACGATCTACAGCGCGCGAACGTAATGGTCATTGGCGTGAATGCTGCGGATGCCCTGTTCCCGGTAAAGAGTCAGCAAATAGCCGGAACCAAGGTCCGTATGGGCGGGATCAACTTCGAGATCGTGGGCGTGCTCGAGAAAAGGAAGGCAGGCTTCTTCGGAGAAAACGAAGAAGACAATGCGGTCTTCATTCCTTTTCGCACCGCCCAAAAAGTTGCGCCTGCCAAAGGATATCTGCTGCTGGTAATCAAGGCCCGGCCAGGGCTAGTCAATGAAGCGCTGCAACAGTCGGAAGATATTCTGCGGCGGCGTAGAAATGTTAATTTTGGGGATCCTAATAACTTCGACATCAAAACTGCCGACAAGTTCATTGAACAGTTTGACAGTATTACGGCGATGATCGGGTTGGTTGCTATCGCGATCTCCAGCCTGGGCCTCCTGGTTGGCGGCATTGGCGTGATGAATATCATGCTGGTAAGCGTGACCGAACGAACCAAAGAAATCGGAGTTCGGAAAGCTTTGGGTGCGCGCCGCAGAGATATCGTTCGCCAGTTTCTGTTTGAGGCGATGACGCTCACATTTCTCGGTGGCATTCTGGGCGTGATACTCGCTGTCGGTATTAGTAAACTTGTAATGCTCTTCGTACCTTCTCTGCCCGCTTCAATTCCTACCTGGGCCGTCGTTTCCGGACTCACAGTTTCCATCGGCGTCGGCATCCTCTTCGGTGTGTGGCCTGCTCGCAAAGCTTCTCGCCTCGATCCGATCGAGTGTCTGCGCTACGAATAAAGCAGGAAGAGTAGGGGAAATGGGGCAAAGGGTAAGAGGGTAAATTTTCCTTTACCCTTTTACCCTTTTACCCGTTTCCCCTTTCGACCTCCGACTTCTGACCTCTGACCTCCAACCTCTGTTAAGATTGCGCTGCATGACTACGAAGCAGCTGCAGCGCGATTTAGTCAAAGACCATCTTACTTATCTACAGGTCGAGAAGGGACTCGCGCGCCACACGCTCGAAAGTTACCGCAGAGACCTGGCGCGACTCGATCGTTGGGCGAGCAAAACTGGTAAACCAATAGCGGAATTGACACGACCTGACCTGCGCAAATGGATCGCCAATCTTTCTCGCGAAGGCCTGGCGCCCACCTCAGTGGCGAGAGCGGTCAGCGCCGCTCGTGGGTTCTTCAAGTTTCTAATGTTGGACGGTCACATCAAGTTTCACCCGGCGGAAGACCTTGATACACCGCAAAAGTTTTCTTACCTGCCGAAGTTTCTCACCGAAGAGGAAATTGATCGCTTATTTGCAACGCCTGACATTTCCACCGAAGAAGGAGTACGAGATCGGGCGATGCTGGAGCTGATGTATGCCGCCGGCTTGCGAGTTTCCGAACTGGTGACTCTGAAGCAGGCGGAGGTGGATGTGCATAGTGGGGTCGTCAACTGTCACGGCAAGGGCAGTAAAGAACGGCGAGTGCCGATCGGCAAGAGCGCCATCCACTGGCTACAGCAATACACGTCAGTAAAAGCGGGCTATGGAAAGTCGCCCTATCCTAATTTATTTCTGCACCGCGGCAAGCCGCTGACGCGCCAGCTTGCCTGGGCGATGATTAAGACTTACGCCAAAAAGATCGGGCTGGAGCACGTTTCTCCGCACACGTTGCGTCACAGTTTTGCTACACACCTGCTGCAGCACGGAGCGGACTCGCGCTCCGTGCAGGCACTGCTTGGCCACAGTGACATTTCAACTACGCAAATCTATACACACATCACCGACCGCCACTTGCGCGCCGCCTACGACAATCATCACCCGCGCGCGCGTGCCGCCAACGGCAACAAACCAAAGAGCGATTGAACCAAACGAATGTTTCTTGCGCGCCAGCCCACCGCCGAAACGATCCGGCAATTCATCTCCTCTCAGCACGACTTGCCATTCTCTTATCGCGAAGTTGGTGCCACGCGCCGCGAAGAAACGCCGCCGGGTTATAAGATTGACCACAACCGCTTACGGCTCGGAGATGGAGAAGCTGTCTACCTGCGCGCGGTTGCAGCTTTGCGAAACTGGAAACAATTTGACCTGGGTTGGGTAACGATTGTTCCGGCGGGTACGCCTGTTGAGGTCGGACGCATCGTGGCGGTTCAGGCAAGCACTTTCGGGTTCTGGTCGCTGAGTGCGGCCAGGATTGTCTATATCATCGAAGACGAGGGTCCGGTAAGGCGCTTTGGCTTTGCGTATGGCACACTACCGAATCATGTAGAGTGCGGCGAAGAAAGGTTTATGATCGAATGGCTTGAAGATAACTCTGTCTGGTATGACATCTACGCCTTCTCACATCCCGAGCATCCTTTGGTGAGGTTAGCTTTTCCGATAGCAAGGAAGTTACAAAAACGTTTTGCTAAGGAATCATTAGCTACGATCGCCAGAGTTGCGCAAGCGAAATGACACGGTCACTTCTTTAGTAATACTACCGGCGCTTGTTCAGCTGAACGTATTTTTTCGAAGAAGTTTCGCACCGTTTGATACTGACCAGCAGGAATAGTCGCGGCTCTTTGGGCCAGGCTACGAACGAAAACCAATTCGCCCTCTTTCACTTCATAGCTCGTCGTATACGATCCAAAAGCAGTATCAAGCTTCACCACGTCTGGCATCTCATCGACCTGAAAACCAGCCGGAAGTTTTACGTGCACAGTCTCGGTGAAGGAGTGTGACTCGAGCACGATCGGTTGTTTTCGCGTTGCTTCCGTTAGAAAAAGTGACTCGCGGCGCGAAACTATAGCGGGCTTGAATACCAACAGGCGTCCCTGCATTAACTGCGCATATGACTGCGCTGAAAAGTCGACATCCAAACCGAACTTACCATCGACATTATCGTCGACCGGTTGAACGCGTATGACTTTTGCGGTGGTCGTGCCGCGCGCCAACCATTCCACTATCGCCTGCTTGTAATCCGGGGCCGAAAGCTGGTGAAACAGCCGGCGTTCCGTCACGGCAGTCTGGCCGGTGGACCTTTCCTTGATGGTCGCAGTGATGTCGCCTTCCGGTGAGAGAACGACATCCGCCTGCCGATCCATTTGACTGGATTGAGGAGGCAGAATCGGCATCCGAGTCAGCGTGCCGGACGCCCCGGCGACGATTAGTGCCAGGCTGCCTTGTTCGTCATCCGGCAGGTCGCCAACGGTCGTGTGTTCATCGGTGGCATCGAAAATCAGCAGGCGGCCCAGGGTCGGGTGCTGAATGATTGTGGGAGATTCGGTCTCATCGCTTACTTTGACAGCGATTATGCAGTGGTTGAACTGGCGCGGCGAAGCCCACTCTTCCCTTACATGAGACGCATCACCCAGGAAGATCACGATCGGATATGCGGTGATGTTGACCGACTTGAGCATCGCCCGCATGAGGTTCGCCTTGTCTTTGCAGTCACCATAAGCTTTGGCCAGAACCTGCTGGGCCGCGTGCGGGCGATAACCGTTCCCTCGTCCGACACCAATATCGATTGAGATATATTGCAGCCGTTGCACGAATTGCGCGATTGCGCGAATTCGATCCAGTTCGGTTTTGGAGTTGGCAGTCAACTCTCGAGCTTTTGCCGACACGGTGGCATCGGGAATCGCCTGTGGATCGTGCAGCTCCGTTGCCCAGCGAGAAACCTGCGCCCAGGTTTCGAAGGTGCGAGCGACCGTCGTGGAGCCGCTATCGGCCATAAAATAATTGACGGCCAGGCGCGGAACAACATTCCCCACCTTGGGGCTGGCAGGCTCTGGTCTGATGGGCGCCAGGTCGCGCATTTCCCAGGTATAAGTTGAGCCGCTGACAGTTGGCTCCAGCTGGCTGTGATTGAAGGTTACGCTGGTTGCGCGCCAGCCGCTGGGCAGGGCCAGGCTGTAGCGAGAGAAGAGCGTAGGCAGGCGATTCTGAAAGGCCCAGGTGTCTTGACTGAAGAGCGGCCGCTCTTCGCTAATTGACTGGTAACCGAAGACGGCGCCGGCATCGGCATCGCGAGAACCATCAATCATCTTCACCCGATACTCGTCATAAATATCGTTGGGATCGGAGATGCGATCGACGATATCGTCTTTGTCATATTTTTTCCCAACGCCATTAGGTCTAATCAACCAGGCGTGTAACTCGCGAACTTTTCCGCTATTCGTTAGATAGGGTTCGACCGCTCCCGCATAGTCACGGCCTTCTCGCGTCAGGATTCGCACCGCATAGGTGGTGGTGGTGGTAACTCGACCGTCTTCGCTCACGGTGACGGTCTGTTCGTTCTGTAATACGACCGCGGGCACATCCTTATCGTAAACAGGAACCTTGATGGCCGCTGCCTGCTGCAACCACGACGGGGTCTCATCACTTGAAGCAACAGCGGGAGCGAAGCAGATGATGGTGAGGAAAAATAGTCCGATAAGGCGTAGGAACATGGGGGTTTAACTCCTGAGTAAAACTAAAACGACAATCGCACTTCTAGTTGCCGGCGGCGCCGGCGGTTTGTTTCAAGGTTATGGTGTGGTTGTCCGCCTTATTGATCAAATCAAAAAGGGTCTTCAAGTTGTTATAAGCACTGACCGGAAAAATAAGGTTTCCCCCGCCGCCAAAATAAAAGCTGCGGTTGTAGAAGAGACTTTTTCCGTCCTTCGTGACTTTAATCGTCGGCGTGTATTCAGTGACCGGTGCGGAACGTATTGGTGAGGGGGCATCGGGATTATCGAGCGTATAACCCGCGGGCAACTCAATAGAGACGCTGTCTTCCTCCAACCAGGGATAGTGAAAATAGACCTCATGCTTGCGTTCACTCGCCGAGAATAGTGGAGCTACGCCGTGCTCGAAAAAAGCGGGCTGGAGAAAAATCCTTTTGCCGGTCCGCTGCGCGTAACCGGGGACGCGCACGTGATACGAATAGATAAACGGCTTGATCGGGTCGGTAACGTTTTCGATTTTGATGTCAGACAGCTCGGCAGTGCTGATGCGATTCTTGACACTGTTCCGCAAAGTTTCCTCACGTTGAGACGGCGAGTCGTCGTCGTTATATTCCTTCTTCTCAAAACCAAGGTGACCGGAGTATTCGATTCGCACGTCACCCTCGAGCGTGCCATCCTCAAGCAAGTTGAGCTTGGCGGTACGTTTTTCGACTGAGTGTTCGGGCTTGGAGGTTGAAGTCAGCGTCCAGATTGGTTCCTTTGGATCCGTGATTAGCGCTTCCTGACTTTCCTCTGGCCAACCCAACATCCCGAAAGAGGTATACATTTCGGCGGGACTAAAATACTGCCATTGCTCACCTACTTTCACGGCGATGAAGGATGACGCCAGGAAAGAAATATTGGCCAGCTCGCGGTTAAAAAACAGGTCATCACGATTTCCGGACAGCGCCAGCCGGGCATCAAATCCCGCGGCCCTGGCGAGCGCCCCAAAAAGCAGATCAATGTCTGATCCCGAGCCCATTCCGCGCTTCAGCGTATCAGAGGGCGACTTGTTATCCTTGAGCTTCTTTCTTTCGTCGTCGGACATACCCGAAGCGTCGTCGCTCGTATTCTTGATTTTGATGCGACAGAAGTCATATATCCGTTGCAGCTTTTCTTCGGGCGTTGCCGCGTCCCCGACGATTCCCACCACCGCCGTCTTCACCTCGTCGTTTACCTTCATCGAGTCTTTTACAATTTCGTAAAAGTTTTTGCCCATGTCTTTCCAGTACTGCGCCTTGTCGATCTTTGTTTCGTCGGTGTAGTACAGAAAGACCCAGGAACGCACCTGGTCCTCCGGTGGCATCTGCGGCTCCTCGTGAAATGCCGCCACATTACTCAAACTCAGCTTGGAAAAGCCGTCCTTGTCTTTTACAAACCTGGTTTCTCCAATGTGAAACGGCATATAGCGCATGCCGGTATAGGGCTTGAGAAAGTAAGTTACTGTCTCGGCAGGAATGTCGCGTTGAAACTGGAGTCGCAGTCGATTGGCGCTGGCGTTGGGCCGCACCTCGCGCCAGCGATACTCAACAATCGCTCCGGGCTCAACTCCCGGCAGCGCGAAGGATTTGGCCTTCACCTTGACGCCGTTGGTCTTGACTATGGTTCGTTCAAGAACATCTTCCTTCTTCAACTCGACAATAGTGCCGTCCGCTTTAATGACCCTGGCTGCGATGTCCTTAATTCGGTTTGACCCGGCGTAGGGGAGGTCGACTTTGCTTTGCGATTCTTTGCCACGGTCAGTAAAGACCTTGATGCGAACATAATTCTTTAGCGAGAGTTCTTCGAGTACGCTGTCATCTACGCGAACTTCCCAGAAGATAGCTTCGGCGTCGGCATCTTTTTCGACCAGCGGCGCTTTGAGGGCCAGGTCGGCGGGGTCTACGGGTTTCCATTCGTCTGCGAAGGCGGTGGCTGGGAAAATGAGGCCAAAGCAGACTAAGTACAAGGGGAGAAAGAAGCGAGGCATAGATTTCATGACTAAACTCCTGAAAGTATTGTGCGGTGTACTCTGGGCCAGGAACTCACGACAGACTTGCGAGGCTCGCGTCAGCCGGTTGCGGAATGCCTATCTGGGAACAACCGGGCGGATTCTAAACCAGAAGAAGAACCGATGCAATGAGCAGTTTTTGGCAACCAGCCGTACTACTCTTACTTGAATCTGGTCCTCTCCTTAAGTCCTTGGGCGCACGGCCGGTGCGCAGCCAATATGCTACAATTTGCATGATTCGCTGAACATTTCCATACTCAGGACTGCAACCAGTCGAAAACCAGGAGGACAGAAATAGTGGCTACCGAACTTAAACGCGCAACGACTACCCTTGAGCGGATTGAAGAACTCCTGGGCGATAGCGCGAGAACCCTGCTGGATCACAAGTCCGAAACGATCGACCGGGGTCAGATCAACCTGCCCGGTCCCGATTTTATCGATCGCGTTTGGGCCTATTCCGACCGCTCGCCTGCCGTTTTGCGTTCACTGCAGTCGCTTTTCGACAACGGCCGGTTGGCCGGCACCGGATATCTTTCTATCCTTCCGGTAGACCAGGGTATCGAACATTCGGCCGGGGCGTCTTTTGCTCCGAATCCCCAGTACTTCGATCCGGAAAACATCGTGAAGCTGGCAATTGAGGGCGGCTGCAATGCTGTGGCGTCGACCTTTGGTGTTCTCGGTTCCGTCTCGCGAAAGTTTGCGCACAAGATACCTTTCATCGTGAAGATCAACCATAACGAGTTGCTGACTTTGCCGAACAAGTTTGACCAGGTTTTGTTTGGCACCGTGAAGGAAGCTCAGAACATGGGCGCGGTGGCGGTGGGCGCCACGGTCTATTTCGGATCCGACGAATCAACGAGGCAGATTACTGAAATCAGCCGCGCCTTTGCCGAGGCGCATGAACTCGGCATGGGCACAATCCTCTGGTGCTACATGCGCAATTCCGGGTTCAAGACTCCGGAAGGCGATATGCACGCGTCCGCTGACCTCACCGGACAGGCCAATCATCTGGGTGTGACTATTCAAGCTGACATCATTAAGCAGAAACTTCCGGAAAGAAATGGCGGGTATGTCGCGGTGGAAAAAGCGCTCGGAAAGTCGTACGGTAAAACGAGCAAGCTCGTCTACGAAAAATTAACCACTGACAACCCCATTGATCTGGTGCGTTATCAGGTGGCCAATTGTTATATGGGCCGCTGCGGGCTGATCAATTCCGGTGGCGAGTCGAAGGGCGCCAGCGATCTGGCAGAAGCGGTGCGTACTGCGGTTATCAACAAACGCGGTGGCGGCACCGGCCTCATTTCCGGTCGCAAGGCATTTCAAAGGCCGATGGCCGAAGGCATTGAATTGCTGAACGCAATTCAGGATGTCTATCTCAGCGACGAAATCACGGTAGCGTAGAGCGTCGGCATCGCTACTGGGCTCCACGGAAGCTGGAGTTCATCGTGATTGTAAAACCGACCAAATAGCGATGCTATTTATCGCCAGTCCGCACCGGTCCGATTCTAACTAATGATTTCGCTACTTCTTAAACTCTGAACTTTTGAGTCTCAATCAGGCATTCCTGCAATCCTTTCATCATGCGGCGCCCGTATATCAACTGAGTCGAAATGTCGTTGGGAGTGCAACTCGAATCAGCAGAAAGGTCTGACGTTGAGCTTCTTCATGCCGTGGCACGTGGTGATGAAGCGGCTTTGGCGCGTCTTTACGACGCCTACCGGGTAATCCTGTTTGGCTTGCTCGTCCGTATATTGAATAGCCGCGAAGAAGCGGAAGACATTCTGCAGGACGTTTTCATTCAGGTTTGGCGGCGGGCGAAAGACTTCGACGAAAAACGAGGGCGGCCGTTTACCTGGCTGGTCACCCTGGCGCGTAGCCGGGCCATCGACCGCCTGCGTCAGCTCGGCGCTCGGCAGCGACTGGCGACTGGAGCGGCTCAGGAACATACCGAAATGGTTTCCGACGCGTTGTCCGATACCATCCGAGTGGCCCAACGTGAGACGGTTCAACAAGCTCTGGCTGAACTCCCCGAAGAGCAAAGAAACACATTGGTGCTGGCCTATTTTGATGGACTAACCCAGTCGGAAATAGCGGCCAAACTTAATGCTCCGCTGGGAACGATTAAAACGCGCATGCGCTCAGGAATGATCAAACTGCGCGCGCTCTTTGGGAAACAATTGGAGAACTTCGGTTAAAACAGGAAACATGACGCACGAGGATTACAAAGAACTACTGGCCGCAAAGGCGCTGACGGCGCTTGATGCAGCCGACGCTCGCGCGTTGACTACTCATCTTGAAGGCTGCGCGGACTGCCAATCCGAAATGGTTGAGTTGTCGGAAGCGGCCGCGCTGCTCGCCTATCAGGCCGAGCCGCTTGAGCCTTCAACGAAAGTACGAGAGCAGATACTGGCGAGTGTGCGTGCTGAAGTTCAAACGGCGTCCCGGAGCGATCGCGTTTCGCCTGGCGTCTCGCAGCGCGACAGAAACGTACTTTCGTTTGAACGGCCGGCGAGAAATATCTGGTCGTCGCTCGGATCTTTCGGCGCCCTTGCTGCGACGCTCGCCTTCGTGGCCCTGATCATTGGGCTGGCGGTCTTGTGGCAAAAGAATCGAACTATGCAGAGTGAATTGGCGCGGCTCAAGGCAGAAATGAAACAAACGCAGACGCAGCGTGACCGTGAGCGAGCAATGGGCGAATTATTAACGTCACCCGACGGGCATATGGCGAAACTGGCGGGAACAAACGTCGCGCCCGGCGCGCAAGCGATGCTCGCTTACGACAAGAGCGGCCATGCGATGTTGATGGCTAAAGGTCTGCCGAGCGCGCCCGAAGGGATGGCGTATCAACTCTGGTACATCAAGGACAATAAGAAAATGCCGGGGAAAGTGTTTACGCCTGACGCCGCCGGCAATGGAATGCTCGAGGATCAGATTCCTGCGGTCGCACGCGACGCAGCCGTTTTTGCCATCACGCTCGAGCCGAAGAGTGGCGTACAAGTGCCCACCGGCTCAATCTATCTTCTCAGCTCCTCGTAACTTAATCGCGAACTGGTGACGAGCCTACTTAACAATCGCGCTACTGCACGGGGTCTCAACGCTGCGGTCAACTATTTCCGCGAAAGCTGCTAAACTCTTCTCAATCCCACTTTGGAAGAAGAGAATAAATGAGCAAGGGAAAGAACGAACCGCCTGTAGACAACGTCATCTCCGATGAAACCGGAGCCTTCGATCTCCGTTTTATCCTCTGGCGACACTTCTGCCAACAAAACGGCATTCCGGTTGAGACACTACCAAGTCAACTTGATGGTGAGCAAAAGGACAAGTGGGAAGAACTTAAGGCCAGCCGTCTACGCGGACCGAAATAACTAACCGTGTTATTCAAGCGGTTCAGAGTTCAAGCTTCAGCTTGTCTTCCAGCAGCAACAACCTAAACGTTAGCTCTGAACTATTTGAGTTTCCTGATTGCCTCTCTACAACCTGCCCGATCCAAGCTTGTACATTCCGGTAAGAAATGGATTGGTCTTTCTTTCGTGTCCGATTGTCGTGACCGGGCCATGTCCGGAATAAACCTCGACGTCATCGCCCAACGGCAAGAGTCTGTTCATGATTGAATCAAGCAGTTGCTCAGTAGATCCGCCGGGCAAGTCTGTCCTGCCGACGGAGCCAGCAAACAACACATCGCCAACGAAAACCTTCCGCTCTTTTGCTTCAAACAAAACTACATGGCCCGGAGTGTGGCCGGGACAATGGATCACCTGGAATTGCAGCTCGCCGACTTTGTATGTCTGCCCATCTACCCAATAGCTGTCAACGCGAGGTGGTGCTTCGAAATTAAGCCCCAAGGCCGCCCACTGTGCTCGCGGAATGCCGATCCAGGCGGCCTGTTCGGGAAGCGCGTCATAGATAAACTCATCCGCTTTGTGAAGCATGATGTCGGCGTCCGGCTTAAGTTTTTTGAGCGCGGTTACGCCGCCGATGTGATCCAGGTGCGCGTGCGTGACAGCGATGGCCTGCAATTCAAGACCGTGCCGATCGATAGCTGCAACTATAGCCTCTGAATCATCCCCCGGATCTATACAGATCGCGCGCCTCGTGTTTTCGCAACCGAGTATGCGCGTGTGTTGTTGAAAAGCGGTGACAGTAATTTCTTCTATGATCATTTGATTATGTTCAAGTCAGCGGTCAGGGGTCAGTAGTTGGAAGGAGTATAATTCGAGGGCGACGGAATATCGAACGAGGATTTGGGAACAGTATGCCTATCAGTACGAGATCGGCTCCGCTGGCAACTGTGCTCGACGCATTGACTGTCGAGGGCGCTCCGGAATTAACCGAGCACCTGCCGGCCGGCGCTTTGAAGTGTTATGCCTGTGGCCATCGCTGTCTAATCAAGGAGGGAAAGCGCGGCATCTGCAAAGTCCGCTTCAATGAAGCTGGACGTCTGCTGGTGCCGGCCAACTACGTCGCCGCGCTCGCCTGTGACCCCACCGAAAAGAAGCCCTTTTTTCACGTCCTTCCGGGTTCTGACACTCTAACTTTCGGCATGCTGGGTTGCGATCTCCACTGCGCCTATTGTCAAAACTGGTTGACCTCCCAGGCCCTGCGTGACGACACCGCCGGCACCTCGCCTCAACCGGTAACGCCGGAGCGGCTCGTAGCCATGGCCAAAGCCTACGGCGCGTCGCTGGTAGGCAGCAGTTACAACGAGCCCTTGATCACGGCGGAGTGGGCCGTCGATGTTTTTCAAAAAGCCCGAGCGGAAGATTTTCGCACCGCGTTCATTTCAAACGGCAATGCGACGCCCCAGGTCCTCGATTACCTGCGCCCCTGGACCGACTGTTACAAAATTGATTTGAAGTCGATGAACGACAAAAACTACCGGCAACTGGGCGGCGTGGTTGGCAACATCCTCGAAACGGTGCAGATGGTCCACGATCGGGGTTTCTGGGAGGAGATTGTGACTCTGGTGATTCCAGGGTTCAACGACTCTGAAGACGAACTCAAAGCGGCGGCAGATTTCATAGCGTCAGTATCTCCCGACATTCCCTGGCACGTGACGGCATTTCATCAGGACTACCGCATGACGGAAAACGCGAACACTACCGCCGCGCAGTTGATTCGTGCTTGCGAGATTGGACGCGAGGCCGGACTGCGTTACATCTATGCTGGCAATCTCCCCGGACGAGTCGGCCGTTGGGAAAACACCTACTGTCCTCATTGTGATGAACTGCTCGTCAAGCGTCACGGTTATTTGATTCAGGAAATGAACGTAACCACTGCGGGTAAATGTCCATCATGCTTCACAAGTATTCCGGGAATTTGGGCCTGAGCTAAAAAGAAAGGG
>Ga0207689_10004676_pt1 | contig 12355 bp, 10 predicted proteins | sample KBSMisM52_FD_184312 | JGI IMG/M metagenome (GOLD analysis project Ga0207689, IMG submission 184312) | Miscanthus rhizosphere microbial communities from Kellogg Biological Station, Michigan, USA - KBS Miscanthus M5-2 (SPAdes) (version 2) | ecosystem: Host-associated > Plants > Roots >... | reverse complement strand
GATCGGATGGTTCGCCAAGGTTGTCGAGCTCGAGATGGCTTGATTCCCGGAAGGGCGGCAGACAACGCTCTGTTCGGACGAGCGTCGCGGTCGCGATGAAGGCCGGTGCCAACAGTGAATACGTGAAGCGCTCCTGTTGCGTGCTAGGGAGCGCAGGTTGGCTGCTCTGCCGCCTCCTCGTCGATATTGGCAAGCGGCGATCGACGGCTTTCGGGCGTCCAACCGCATCCGACCAACGTCTCCTCTGGGTCGACCGCTGCCTCTCCCACTGTCGATTGGAGCGGCTGAGAGCTGTCGTTGGCGTTGAACGGTGTGAGAGCGGACGATCAGTTGCGCCCGCACCCGGCCACAAGCGGGCTCTCGCCACAGGCCGCTTCGAGGCAGTTCGCTGCGACGTCTCTTGCTCTTCTTTGGCGGCCCAGCGGCTGCGACGATGCCTGGCGGCTACTTCACCCAGATGCCGGCGGCCCTCAATGGAGCGTTGACGGTCGTTGGCATGACGAAGTCGACCAATACTTCGTCGCCGGACTTGAGTTCCGTCAGGTCGAAAACAGCAGGATCGACCAGGACGCGCGCCGTCCGGCCGTCCGCATCGCTTAGCTGCAACAGGTTCTCCCGCGCGTTGATGGTACGAACGACGAAGAGCCCGGGAGGCAACGTTCGATTCACGCCGTCGGAAGCGGCAGGGAAGCGCCCCGGGCCGAACACGCCGCCGGGGCGCGGCGGTCCGGCGATCGGGTTGGCGGGACGCTGAGCCTTGCTGTCTCCGGTTGTCGAGGCGAGCGCCACGATGAGCGCCGTATTTCCAAGCGAAACCATTAATGCACGGCGTTTCATGGAGGCTCCGACGGGTGCGCTGGTCGAACGTCGCATTTTGCGCCCGCGAGCTACGGCCGTCCGCTACTGGTGCGACGAACGGCCTGATCCCGGCAACACCGCTTCATCTCTCGCCGAGAACGGCCACCACAGCTGCCGCTCGCGAGCGGCTGCTTCCAGCGGTGCTACTTGCTTTGCCGGCACGCCTGCGCCAAGTGGACGACGTACGGGCACGCGCGTACCTCATCGTGACCAACGTTCCCGAAGCAACGGACTGCTACGATTCTCAAGACGTACGTCACCTCGAGAGTGGTGCTCATGGGAGCGTACACCCTGCTATTTGCAGATTTGGTCGACAGCACTTCGCTTGTCGAACGTCTCGGCGAGATGCGTGCTGCCGCGCTATGGGAAGAGCACGATCGACGCGCGCGGCGACTTTTCTCGCAGCACGACGGTCGCGAGATCGACCGTAGCGACGGATTCCTTCTCCTATTTGAGCGCCCTGACGATGCAGTGCGCTTCGCCGGAGCGGCAGCACACCAAGGGCTTGGACGATGGCGAGTCGTTTCATAACGTTCTCCGCGAATCGTTGCTGAAGCTGGAATTCACGCCCCAGGCGCCTGTCGCACTGCGGCGTTCAGACGCTCACGGGGCGGCGCTTCGTCTCTACGGCTGGCCGAACCGAGGGTTTCCGCAGCGTCCCGATGATCGGGCAGGGAAGGTCCGCTTTGGTGTGCTCGCACTCGGTCATGAGGTCTTCGAGGACTCGCTGCATCCGCTTGAGGTCCGCCAGTTTCGCCTCGATCTGCGACAGCCTGTCGGCAGCGACGCGTCGGATGGACCGTCGATCGGTGCCGTCCTCCAACTGCAGCAGTTCTCTCACCTCTTCGAGCGAGAAACCGAGCTCCTGCGCCCGCTTGATGAAGCGGATCCGCTCGACCAAGCTCAGCGGGTAATAGCGGAACGCTCCTTCGCTCTCTGGCACCGGCAGGAGCTTTCTGTCCTGGTAGTAGCGGATCGTCTCCACTCCGACGTCGGCGGCGCGGGCGAGCCGGCCGATGGTGAGTGACTCTGAAGACGGTGAAGCCCTCATGGTGAGAATTGTGCTTGACTCTGGGGTTGGGTACAGAGTTTAAGCTCCAATCGACCGTCGCAGGTCACCGCCTGGAGAAGACCTTGGAACAGCCACGAAAGACATCGCACGCCAGCCACGAGCACGGCGCATCCGCTGCCTCAGCAGAAGCGGTGGGTTGCTGCTCGATGCAGGGCGCTGCGGCGCCGGCGGCGACTGCTTTCGCCAATCTGACGGATCCGGTCTGCGGGATGCCAGTCACTCCACAGTCGTCCCACGTGCATGAGCATGAAGGCAAGCCCGTGTACTTTTGCAGCGCGGGCTGCAAGACGAAGTTCGTGGCCGACCCGGACAAGTACTCACACCCCACGGCCAGCGCAGCGTCGACTCCCGCCGCCGACGAGCCCGCAGCTCCGGGAACCATCTACACCTGCCCGATGCACCCGGAAGTGCGCGAGGACCATCCGGGCGCTTGCCCGAAGTGCGGCATGGCTCTCGAGCCGCTGATGCCCAGCCTCGACGAGGGCGAGAACCCGGAGCTGCTCGACTTCCGAAGGCGCTTCTGGTGGACCTTGCCGCTGACCATCGCCGTCGCGGGACTGGCGATGTTCGGCCACCGCTGGCCGCTGTTCGACATGGCAACCCAGAGCTGGGTCGAGCTCGTGCTTTCGATACCAATCGTGCTCTGGGCGGGATGGCCGTTCTTCGTCCGCGGCGTCCAGTCGGTGATCCACCGCAGCCCGAACATGTGGACGCTGATCGGGCTCGGGACGGCGGCAGCGTTCGCCTACAGCGCGGTCGCGACGGTGGCCCCCGGCGTGTTCCCCGCGTCGTTCGTGTCGATGGGGCGCGTCTCCGTCTACTTCGAGGCGGCGGCCGTGATCATCTCGCTTACCCTGCTCGGCCAGTTGCTCGAGCTCAAGGCTCGCTCGCAGACCTCGGCCGCGATCAAGTCGCTCCTCCGCCTGGCGCCCAAGACGGCGCGCCGGATCAATGCCGACGGGACCGAAGCGGACGTGCCGCTCACCCACGTCCACGTCGGCGACTCGCTGCGTGTCCGTCCGGGCGAGAAGGTCCCCGTCGACGGCTCCGTGCTCGAAGGCACCAGTTCGGTCGACGAATCGATGCTCACCGGCGAGCCGATGCCGGTCGCGAAGCGCGCCGGCGACAAGCTGATCGGCGCGACGATGAACACGAGCGGCGCCCTGGTCATGCGAGCCGAGTCGATCGGCTCGAAGACCGTCCTGGCCCAGATCGTCCAGATGGTCGGCCAGGCGCAGCGCAGCCGGGCGCCGATGCAGCGCATGGCAGACCGGGTCGCGGGCTATTTCGTCGTCGCGGTGATCGGCATCGCGATCCTGACCTTCTTCGGCTGGGGGCTCTTCGGACCGCAGCCCAGTTGGGTCTACGGCCTCATCAACGCAGTGGCAGTGCTCATCATCGCGTGCCCGTGTGCGCTCGGCCTCGCGACGCCGATGTCGATCATGGTCGCCAGCGGCAAGGCGGCGACGCAGGGTGTCCTCTTCCGCGATGCCGCGGCGATCGAGAACTTCCGCAGGGTCGATACCTTGATCATCGACAAGACCGGCACGTTGACCGAGGGCAGGCCGACGTTCGACCGCGCCGTCGCGTCAGCCGGCTACACCGAGGACGAAGTGCTCCGCCTCGCGGCCAGCATCGACCAGGGTAGCGAACATCCGCTCGCCGCGGCGATCGTCCGCGCTTCGGTGGAGCGCGGTCTGCGGCTCGAGAAGCCGGAACAGTTCGAGTCGAGCACAGGGATCGGCGTCCGCGGGACCATCGCCGGCCAGCCTTTCGCGCTTGGCAATACGACGCTGATGAACGACGCCCACGTCTCGTGCGAATCGATGGCGTCACAGGCCGAGGCGCTGCGCGAGGAAGGCGCGAGCGTGATGTACCTGGCCGTGGCCGGGCAGTTGGCGGGACTCCTGGCGGTCTCCGACCCGATCAAAGAGACGACAGCGGAGGCGCTTGCTTCGCTCAAGCGACTCGGTATCCGCACGGTGATGGCCACGGGGGACGGTCTCACGACCGCCCGGACGGTGGCGAGGAAGCTCGGCATCGAGGAAGTGCACGGCGAGGTCAAGCCAGCCGACAAGCTCGAGCTCGTCTCCAAGCTTCAACGGGAAGGGCGGATCGTCGCCATGGCCGGCGACGGAATCAACGATGCGCCCGCGTTGGCCAAGGCGGACGTGGGCGTGGCCATGGGCACGGGTACCGACGTCGCGATGAACAGCGCGCAAGTCACACTCGTCAAGGGCGACCTGCGGGGCATCGCCCAAGCCCGGCGAATCTCGGAGGAGACGGTCGCCAACATGAAGCAGAACCTCGGCTTCGCCTTCGTCTACAACGCGTTGGGGATCCCGGTGGCCGCTGGCGTTCTCTATCCGATGACCGGCTGGCTGCTGTCGCCGATGATCGCGGCCTTGGCCATGAGCCTAAGTTCTGCGTCGGTGATCACGAACGCGCTGCGTCTGCGTTCGAAACGCTGACAAGTGCTCAGCCCGCCTTGTTCGGCACGACTGAGCAGGGACGGCGGCAACACCCGAGACCGCGATGGGCACGCTCATGTCTTCTCGTCGTGGCGCTCCGTGCCTATGAACGTGCTGATCTCCGACGGCTTCGCGAATACGACGGATGAGCGGTCACCCCGCATGCCCGCACCGACGATGACCGGTTTGCCCTCGGGCGGCCCCTGGTGGCTGGCATCGGTCTTCAGGAGCAAGTTGAATTCCCACGCCTTTTCTACTTTGCCATCGGCGGTGCTCACCGTGTAGGTGTCGCCGCAGTGGCTGAGTTTTGTGACCTGGCCCTCGGGTGGGGCGTGCTTCAGATCTGCCTTTCGCCCGCCCATCATCCCACCGCCCATCATCCCGCCGCTGGAGATCGTCGGCGCCTTGCCTTCGGAGACGGCGTGCAGATAGGCGATCACGTCCTCGCGGTCTCGGCTGCTCCGCAGGCCGGGGAACATCATGCTCGTGCCGTGGATAAACGCGTCGTGATTGGTGAGCCATTTGTCGAGCGTGGAGGCGTTCCACGTGATTCCCGAGCGTTTCATCGCTTCCGAGTAGCGCTGAAAGCCATTGGCCGTCCCGGCCTAGCGGCCCCAGATATCCGAAAGGCTCGGCCCGTGAGGTGCTCACCCGGCTTCGTCGAATGACAGACCGCGCATTCGCGGAAGACCTGTGCGCCGTGTTCCGCGGTTCCCCCCGCCGACGCTGCGCTCGACGACAGCGCCGTGACCGTCAGCACGAGACGGATAACGTAGACCTTGTTGCTCATCGATTCCTCCTTCACTCCCGCCTATGCCGCTGGCGCCTGGGACGTGCGTCGTTTCCGTCCGAACACCGATGTGGAAGTCGAGGCTGGCTCGAGGACGCTTGGCCGAATCCGAGAGCTGAGCGGCTCCGCGAAGCAGGTGGAAAGCGTGGACGCCTGAGGTTGCAAGCTTCGCGTCTAGCGCGAAGGCTCGAGGCGGACGACGTTCGGCGCGTTGTTCACCGTCTCGAGCCGAAACTTCACCTTGTCGCCGACCTTCACGTTGCTGAGCATCTTCTTGTCCGCGACACCGTAAGCCATGGTCATGGCCGCCATGTTCAGGTTGGCGATCTCGCCGTGCTTGAGCGTGACGACTCCCTTTGCGGCATCGACGCCTTGCACGACCCCTTCGGTCATCGCGGGCGCGCTTGTGGCCGCAGAGGCGCTCTTCGCAGGCATCGGCATCTTCATGTCCGAGGACATCTGCGCGTGCGCCATCGAGGCGGCAGCGAGCGCGGGAACAACGAGGAATTGCAAGATCTTCACTGACGGCTCCTTGGGTTGCGACCTCGGCGAGGTCGGGGACAGATATGGCGTCATGTGCTCTCGGCAGACCTGAGAGCGGGAGTTGCTTCGACCGCGACAACAGCGCGGCGCCGGCGCAAGAGGTAACAGGCCGCAGGCACGACGAGCATGCTGAGCAGCGGCGCGGTCACCATGCCGCCGACCATCGGCGCGGCGATTCGGCTCATGACCTCGGAGCCGGTTCCGCTTCCCCACATGATCGGGAGCAGCCCGGCGATCACGACCGCGACGGTCATCGCCTTGGGACGGACTCGAAGGACCGCTCCTTCCCGGATTGCCGCCAGCAGCGTCGCGTCGTCTTCCGGCTCGCCAGCGGCAAGGCGCCGCGCCAGCGCGTTCTTCAGATAGACGAGCATCACGACACCGAACTCGGCGGCGATGCCGGCCAGGGCGATGAAGCCGACTGCCGAGGCGACCGATAGCGAGTGACCGAGCGCCCACACGAGCCAGAAGCCGCCGACGAGCGAGAACGGCACCGCCGCCATGACGAGCGCCGCATCCGCGAACGAGCGGAACAGCAGGTAGAGCAGGACGAAAATGACCGCGAGCGTCAGGGGCACCACCAGCTTGAGCCGCTCGGTCGCCCGCTCCAGATACTCGAATTGGCCCGACCACGACACCGCATAGCCGGGAGGCAGCTTGACCGACTTTGCGACGGCCGCCTGCATGTCGGTCACGACCGATCGAAGATCCCGGCCCCGAACGTCGACGTAGACCCAGCCCGAGAGTCGGGCGTTCTCGCTGCGAAGCATCGGCGGACCCTCGTCGACGCTGATCGTCGCGACATCCTGGAGCAGCAGCTGCGCCCCCTTTTCCGTCACGAAGGGCAGCTCGCGCAGACGCTGCAGCGAGTCACGGATCTCGCGTGGATAGCGGACGTTGATCGGGTAGCGCTCGCGTCCCTGAATGACCTCGCCGGCGTTGTCGCCGCCGATGGCGGTCGAGACGACGGCCTGGACGTCGGCGACCGAAAGGCCGAAGCGCGCCGCGGCGGCGCGATCGACGTCGACGTCGATGTAGCGGCCACCGGTCAGCCGTTCCGCCAAGGCCGACGACACGCCGGGAACGTTCCTGACCGCCGATTCGATCTGCGTCGTCAATTTGTCGATCGTCGCCAGGTCGGGCCCGGCCACCTTGATCCCGACGGGACTCTTGATCCCCGTCGCGAGCATGTCGATGCGGTTCCTGATCGGCGGCACCCAGATGTTGCTGAGCCCCGGCACCTTGACGGCGGCGTCGAGCTCCTCGACCAGCTTGTCGGGCGTCATCCCGATCCGCCACTGCGAGCGCGGCTTGAACTGGATCGTCGTCTCGAACATCTCCATGGGCGCCGGGTCGGTCGCGGTGTCGGCACGTCCTGCCTTGCCGAAGACGCGTGCCACCTCGGGAACGGTCTTGATCATCCGGTCGGTCTGCTGCAGCAGCTGCGCCGCCTTCGCAGCCGAGAGGCCGGGGAGCGCAGAAGGCATGTACAGCAGATCGCCCTCGTCGAGGGGCGGCATGAACTCGCCGCCGAGCCGAAGCATCGGAAGGGCAGTCACTGCGAGGACGAGGGCCGCGACGGCGAGGGTGGCCTTGGGGAAGCGCAGGACGGCCTCGAGCGCCGGCCTGTAGATCCCCATGAGAAAGCGGTTCAGCGGATTCGAGGTTTCGCGCGGGATCCTGCCGCGAATGAGATAGCCCATGAGGACCGGAACGAGGGTGACCGACAACCCGGCGGCAGCCGCCATCGCATAGGTCTTGGTGAACGCGAGCGGCGAGAAGAGGCGCCCTTCCTGCGCCTCGAGCGTGAACACGGGAACGAACGAGAGCGTGATCACGATGAGCGAGAAGAAGAGCGCAGGCCCGACTTCGATCGCGGACTCGCTCACCATCGTCCAGCGCTCGCTGGCAACCGGCCGCCTGCCGTGCTTCGCCTCGAAAGCTTCGATGTGCTTGTGCACGTTCTCGACCATGACGATCGATGCATCGACCATCGCGCCGATGGCGATGGCGATGCCGCCGAGCGACATGATGTTGGCGTTGACGCCTTGCCAGCGCATGACGACAAACGCCGCCAGCACGCCGATCGGCAACGCCACGACAGCGACCAGCGCCGAGCGCAGGTGGAACAGGAAGATCGCGCAGACCAGTGCGACGACGATGAACTCCTCGACGAGCTTGGAGCGGAGGTTGTCGACGGCGCGATCGATCAGCTGCGAGCGGTCGTAGGTCGGCACGATCTCGACACCGGGAGGCAGGCTCGACTTCAGACTGTCGAGCTTGGCCTTCACTGCCTCGATCGTGGTGCGCGCGTTCTTGCCGGAGCGCATCACCACCACACCGCCCGCGACTTCGCCCTGGCCGTCGAGCTCGGCGATGCCGCGGCGAAGCTCCGGGCCGAGCTGCACCGTCGCGACATCGCGAAGCAGGACGGGCGTCGCGTTGGTCACCGACAAGGGAATGCTGCGGAAGTCGTCGAGCGACCGCAGGTAGCCTTGCGAGCGGACCATGTACTCGGCCTCCGCCAGCTCGACGACCGAGCCGCCGGTCGCCCGGTTCGCCTTCTGCAGCGCGTCCATCACCGTCGCCTGCGTGATGCCGAGCGCGCGCATGCGATCCGGGTCGAGGACGACTTGGTACTGGCGCACCATGCCGCCGATGCTGGCGACCTCGGCCACGTCCGGCACGGTCTTCAGCTCGAACTTCACGAACCAGTCGTTGAGGGCGCGCAGCTGACTCAGGTCCTGGGTGGCGCTGCGATCGATCAGCGCGTATTCGTAGACCCAGCCGACCCCGGTCGCATCCGGGCCGAGCGAGGCGCTCGCTCCCGGTGGCAGACGACTCTGCACTTGGTTGAGGTACTCGACGACCCGCGAGCGCGCCCAGTACGGATCGGTCTTGTCGTCGAAGAGGACGTAGACGAAGGAGTCGCCGAAGAACGAGTACCCGCGCACGGTTTTGGCCCCGGGGACGCTCAGCATCGTCGTCGTCAACGGATAGGTGACCAGGTCTTCGACGATCTGCGGCGCCTTGCCGGGAAACGGCGTGCGAACGATCACCTGCGTGTCGGACAGATCGGGCAGGGCATCGAGCGGGGTCTTCGCGACCGACCACAGTCCGGCGGCGACCAGGAATGCCGTCGCGATGAGGACGAGGACACGGTTGCCGATCGACCAGCGAATCAGGGCGGCGATCACTTGGTCGCTCCCGTCATCTTCTGGACCTCGACAAGCTCGTAGCCCGACGCACCACCTTCCTTGAAGCGGAAGTGCACGGTATCGCCCGGGCGCACGGCGGCGAAGGCGTTCGGGTCTGGCTTGGCGAAACCCATCGTCATCGCCGGCCACTTCATCGTCGCGATCGGGCCGTGCGAGATCGTCAGCGAGCCGGCAGTGGCGCTTTCGACCTTTCCTTCGCCTTCGTGCACCACCGGTGGCGTACTGGCCGCCATCGACGCAGCGGGTGCAGGGGGAGGCGCGGCCATGTTGCCGAGCGCGGAGCGAAGACGCGCTTCGGAGTCGATCAGGAACTGACCACTGGCAACGACCTGGTCGCCGGCGCTGACGCCCGAGACGATCTCGACCTCGTCACCGAAGTCCATTCCGAGCGACACCTCGCGCGGCTCGAATCCGCCTTGCGCGTTGCGCAGGATCACGACGGCGCGCTTGCCGGTCCGGATCACTGCGTCCGACGACACCACGAGCCGCTCGCTCTGTTGCCCCGAGACCGTGAGGCGAAGGAGCATTCCGGGCGTGAGCCGGCCGGCCCGGTTGTCCACCTCGAAGCGTGCGCGCAGCGTTCGCGTCGTCGTGCTGACCTCCGGCAGGATCTCCTTGAGCTCGCCTTCGAAGGTCTGCGACGCATCGGCCTGCAGAGTCGCTTTCACCCGCTGCCCCGAGCGCAAACGCGAGGCTTGGGCTTCCGGGACATCGGCCACCGCCCACACCGTTTCCAGGCCGGCGATCCGGAACAGCGTCATTCCCGGCGTGACAGCGGCGCCTTCTCGGACCCCGAGCTCGGAGACGACTCCGTTCGCGGGCGAGGACAAGGTGAATCGCGCCTGCGCCGAACCGGCCTCCTCGCTGCGTCGGATCAGCTCCTCCGGAATGGACAGGGCGCGCAGGCGATCGCGCGCGGCGGCGATCAAATCGGCGCTGACCCCGGAACGCTTCAGCGCAAGGAGCTCGTTCTGCGGCCCGAGCCAGTCGGGCGCGAAGATCGTCGCGAGCGCTTGGCCTTTTCGTACCCGCTCCATGGGCGCGCGGACGGCGAGTCGCTCGACGTAGCCTCCCACGCGCGTCTGCACGGCGACGTTGCGACGCTCGTCGAACTGGACCGCACCGACGGCATCGAACGATGAGGCCATCGCTGCGCGGCGAACGGTCGCCACACGGATGCCGAGGCTCTGCTGGACTGCGGGGCTCACATTGACGCCGCTCGCGCCCTCGCTGTCGGCGTACACGGGCACGAGCTGCATGTCCATGAACGGCGACTTGCCCGGCTTGTCGAAACGCTGTCCGGGCACCATCGGGTCGTGCCAGTAGAGGATCGTGCGGCCCGCAGCAGACGCTGCGGGCGCGGACGCTGCGGCGATGGTCGGCGCTGTCATCTCGGAGTGGACTGACGAGCGCCCAAGAAGGAAGGCGCCGCCCGCGATGGCCGCTCCGGCGACGGTCAGTGCGGTGATGTAGGCGGGCTTCACAGTGCGCCCCCCGGAATGGGCCGATAGACGAGCTGGGCCTGGCGCTTTGCGAGGTCGCGCTGCAGAGCCAAGAGCTTGCGCTGCACGTCGACTTCGGCGTGTCTCGCTTCGAACAACACCGTCAAGCTCGTCTGGTTGGAGCGATAGGCAGCCGTCGCCGCCGCCGTGCGTTGCTGCGCCGGCACGAGCACCGAGCTTCGGTAGCGCCCGATCCGCTCCTGCAGGCGCTGAACGTCGCTCACCAGCGCCAGGTAGTCGGCGGTCGCCGAACGCGTGGCTTCGGCGAGATCTGCCTCGGCCTTGCTGGCCAACGCGAGCTTCGATCCCGTCTCCCGATCCTGTCGAGCGGCAGGCGCTACGGGAAGGGGAATGCTGACGCCAACCGTCACCATGTCCGAGTAGCCGGTCCTTTGCCCGTAGGACACTTCCCAAGTCCAATTGGGTCGGCGGTTCGCGGCGGCAACGGCGGCGGCACCTCGCGCCACGTCGATCTCTCGCTGCAGCGACACCACCATCGGGTCGCCTGCCACGTACTCGCTTTCGGAGGGCGTCGGCAGCGCGCCGACGGGATCGAGGTCTTCCACCGGCATCCCGATCCAACGCTCGAGCGCCACCCGCGCCGTCGCCTGTTGCTGGCGCAGCTCGGCCGCCTCGTCTTCGCTCATGCCTCGTGCCGCCGCCAGCTTCAGCACCTCTTCGCCACCCGCGTTCGCGGAAGCGAGCCGCGCGCGGGCGGCTTCGTATTCCTCGTGGGCGTGGTGCTCCATCAGCGTCGTCAGCTGCAGCGCCTGGCCGACGTAGAACGCATCGAGGTAGGCCAGGACGGTTTGCAGGCGTGCGTCGGCGACTGCAATTCGCGCCTGCACCGCTTCCTTGCCCACGACAGCGTCCGCAGCGGTCTTGCGAGCGTCGCGCTTGTCGCGCGACAGCCATTCCTGGCTGAGGCCGATGCGCTTCATCGTCATCGAGTCGCGTGTCGTGCTGAAGCGATCGCTACCGGTCACGGGCAGGTTTTCGATACCGACGCGCAAGGTCGGGTCGGGCAACTGGGTGGCGGCCTGCGCGGCTTCGCTTGCGCTCATCGCGCCCGCACGCGCTGCGCGTGCCGCCTCGGAGCGCTCCGTGGCGCGGTCCAGCGCCGCTTGGAGCGTCAGCGGCGCTGCACTGGCTGGGTGGGCGAGCAGAGCGGCGACCAGTGCGGTCGCGCCAAAGAGGGGGTGAAGCATGGAATCTCCGCAGACAAACGGGGCGTGTGCTGGCGAGCGGACGAGCTGCGCCAGCGCCGGTCAGTCGACGGAGAGGTCAGACGCGAAGTCTGAGCGTGGCGAGAAAGATCGGATCGGGTGGCGGCTGCGCCTCGGGAGTCGAAGCGCGCGGGATGGCCACGGCGTCGGCCACCAGGACGGCTGGAACGACCAGGACCTGAACCACCGCTGGAAGCGACGGGGCGAGGACCTGCGCCGCCTGCACCACTTGGCCAGGATCGGCCGCGTGCTGGTGACACAGCGTTGGCTGCGTCTTGTCCATCTCCTCGCAGGGCACGCCGGCAGCCATCATGGCGGTCATGCCTTGCGCCGGTACAACAGCCGGGCACAGGTAGTTCGCCAGCGCCAGCTGCGAGATCAACATCGACAAGACCACGAAGACGATGGTCTTGCGGCCGAGAAGACGGCGGCGCGGGAACATAAGCCGAAGTGTACTGGGCGGGGAGAGATCAGTCGTAGCGCACGCGGTGCTCTTGCACAAAACTGGTTTCACGAGATGCGCTGTCCCGCCAGGCTGGCGAACCTGGCAACGCTTGTCCGGTCGACGGCGAGCGTCGCATCTCGAGCGCACTGATAGGTGCCTTGCACATGTTGCTTGGAACTACGTCGTTGGCGCTACGGGAGGCGGCTGCATCATCCACTGTTGCTGCTGCA
>Ga0207689_10004674_pt1 | contig 12360 bp, 14 predicted proteins | sample KBSMisM52_FD_184312 | JGI IMG/M metagenome (GOLD analysis project Ga0207689, IMG submission 184312) | Miscanthus rhizosphere microbial communities from Kellogg Biological Station, Michigan, USA - KBS Miscanthus M5-2 (SPAdes) (version 2) | ecosystem: Host-associated > Plants > Roots >... | reverse complement strand
CAATCGGCGGGCTCGAAGACCCTGACCACGGAGCAGAAAACGACGATCCGCAACACCGTCGTCTCGAAGGGTCCGCGTGCCACCAACGTCAACTTCAACGTCAGCGTCGGAACCACGGTGCCGACCAGCGTACGCGTCGTCGCGGTGCCCTCGACCCTGATCGAGATTTATCCGGAATGGCGCGGGCACATGTACTTCATCGTCAACGATGAGATCATCATCGTCGACAGCCGTCACAGAATCATCGCGGTGCTTCCGGTCTAAAGTCGGATGTCGCGGGGCTGAAAGGGCGGCCGCGTCGGCCGCCCTTTTTCATTTGTTGCTTGCAAGGCAGTGCAAGCGACCCGGCGCCCGCTGAGTGAAACAGAAGGGACGTGGGCGACGCCCTCGTCCCTTCTCGATTGCCGCGCGGCGCCGAGAGTTGCTCAGGCGCGGACTTCCTGGCGCTGGAACACGACGTAGCCGATGACGAAGAGAATGATCGTTCCGGCCACCAGGCCGACGATCTGCGGCCATACGATCAGGACGCTTTGCAGCAGTGGAATCGGCGCGTCGGGAATGGCGCCCCGTTCGATCAATGCCAACCCCATGGCGGCGAGCATCGATTGCTGGGTCGAGCGCACCGAGGGATCGAGCACGACGGCCACGATCTCGTTGAACAATACGCTGGGAGAAAGCCGCGCAAACATCTGACGCGTGTCGAGCACTCCCAGCACGTCACCGGCCGAGGTGACGGCATCCGCCAAGGCAGGCGAAAACAGCGGCCAGAGGATGGTCAGGAACAGCCACACCCCGAGCGAGACCAACGCGGCCGTGGCGGCGGAGCGGAAGATGATCGAAAACAGCAGCGCGAGCGCGAACCAGAACCCGCCATAGGCGATCGTGACCACAAGCAGGACGAGCGCGCGCGCCATTTCCTCGGCGTTCGGGGGCACGCCGAGGCCGACCAGTCCGAACCCGATCACCAGCAGCCACAGCACGATGAGGGCGATCGACAGAGTGAACAGCCCGGCTGCGAACTTCCCGAACAGAAGCGCGTCGCGATAGATCGGCTGCGACAGGATGCGCGACAGCGTGCGCCGGTTGTGCTCGCCGTTCACCGAGTCGAAGCCAAGCCCGATCGCGATCAGCGGTATGAGGAACGAGAGCAGCGCCACCAGCGGCAACGGTCCGCCGCGGGTGAACAGCCGCAGGAACAGGAACGGATCTTCGGCCGTGATCTCCTTGATCTGGTCGACGGCACCGCGCACGACGGCGACTGCAGTCGCGACCACCAGCACCACCAGCACGACGACGAGAATGCTGGTGAAGTGATCCGCGACCTCTTTCAAGGTCACGACCCCGAAGCCGTGCAAGGCAGAGCCTTCACGCCGCATGACGCTCTCCTGCATGGGTCTGGAAGTAGCGGGTATAGATCGCTTCGAGGCTCGGCTCCTCGACGGACAGGCGCAACAGGCGCCCACCGGCCGCAACGACCGCAGCTGCTGCTTCGGGCCGCACGTCGCGGTCGGCAAAAAGCAACACCCGGTTCGCTCCCGCTGCCTCCACCCGTTGCACGCCCGGGATCGCGGCAATCCGCTCGGCGAGCCCCTGCCCTTCGGCTTCCACCTCGACGCGGAAGCCACCACCGAGCACCTCGCGGCCGAGATCGGGCACGGTTCCCATTAGGGCAATGTTGCCCTGGTTGAACAGGGCGACACGATCGCAAACGCTTTGCACCCGCTCGAGCAGATGCGACGACAGCAGCACGCTCACGCCTTGGTGCTTGAGCTCGCGGATGATGTTGAGCAGCTCGACGGTCGCTTGCGGATCGAGACCGGAAGTTGGTTCGTCGAGAATCGCGATCTGCGCGTCCTTGATCAGGATCTCGGCGAGCCCGAGCCGCTGGCGCATGCCGCGCGAGAAGGTCCCGACGCGTTGGTCCATCACATCGGCGAGCCCGACATGCGCGAGCGACGCCTTGATCTTGCCCTCGCGTTCGCCGCGTTCGATCCCCATCAGCCGCGCGGCGTAGCGCAGGTTCTCGGCGGCGGTGAGATTGTCGTAGAAGCCGACCTGGTCGGGCAGATAGCCGACACGGCGCTTCACGGCGAGCGGCTCGCGTGCCGGGTCATAGCCCAGCACGCGGGCCCGGCCGCTGGAGATGTCGCTCAGGCCGAGCAGCATCAAGATGGTCGTCGTCTTGCCGGCACCGTTCGGACCTAGCAATCCGAAAATCTCTCCGCGCGCGACCGAAAACGAGATGCCCTTGACGACGGCAGTCCCGTTGTAGCGCTTGGTGAGGTCTTGCACCTCGATGACGTTGTCGCTCATCGCCGGCCGAACCAGACCACGGCGCCGATCATGACCAGCAATGCACCGCCGATAAGGGCGATACCGACGATGCCCCAGAGCGTCGAGGTCGTGACCGCTACGCGGAAGGACTGCGAGGCCGACTCGCCGCGTGCCGCAGCGCGGACGGTGGTGACGTAATCCCCGGCCACGGCCTTGGGAGCGGGCGTGACCATCGCCTGCACTTCCTTGGTTTCGTTGGGAGCAATGCGATCGACGGTCTTGGGCTCGAAATTGACTTTCCAGCCCGTGGGCGCGGTGCCCGACAGCTCGATCTGTTCAGCCGGCGCGGTGCCGGAATTGGTGAGGATCACCGGAATGGATGCTTCCTGGCCGGCCGAGGCCTTGGCGCTGAGCACGCCTTCGCGGCCGGCGATATCGATCTTGGGCTGGCCGGTGATATCCACGGTCAGCTCGGCGGTTGCGGTCGCGTCGTCGGCGGTCACCTTTGCCGTCACCTTGTACTTTCCGGCGGCGACCGTGTTCGGCGGCCGCACCTTGAGCTTGACGTCCTTCGACTGGCCGGGATCGAGCGGGAGCGCATTGAGCTCCTGGCTGCCATACTGCTCGGTAAAGGTCGCATCGAAATTCTGCGGGGCCTGCGCCGACAGGCTCACCAGGACTTTCTTGCCGCTCTCGTTCTTGATGGCGAGCTGAAACTCGAAGTTCGACTTCGAGGTGCCGCGCAGTTCGGGCAATTGCGGGGTGAGCGTGAGTTTTGCCGGCAGGTCGGTCGCGAGCGTGACCGCGACCGGGAGCGAGGCGTCGACCGCGCCGCCCTTCGCGTTCACGGTCAGGTTGGTGGTGCCGATCGGAGCATCCTTCGGCACGTCGAGCCGCAGCTCCAGCGACACACTGGCATTGGTCGCAGGCAGCGCCGCCGCGACCGGCTGGCCGTTACCGATGAGGGTCACGGTCCACCCCGCGGGTACGCCGCCGACCGACAGGGCCAGCCGCTCGGGCGGGAGCCCGTAGTTCTGCAGCTTGAGATTGATCGATGACGTCGATCCCGGACGCAGCGTCACCGCCGGGTAGTCGGTCAGCAGAAAAAGCCCCTTGACGTCGTTCTTGGCTTCTTCTGCGTTTGCTGCAATGCAAAACAGGGCAACGGCCGACAGCACAGCAGAACACAGAGCGATAAGACGATATCGCATGATGACAGCTCCAGGCGGTAAGGCAGGTAAACCCGCGATTTCGACGACACCTCCCGGCGGCACCCGAAAGAAGACCAGGGAGTGCTACAGGATCGGCGTGTATTTCCTTCGTCCCCGTGCCGGAATCAATACACGTCCTCGGCATTTTTTGGTTTTCGATGCCGCAGGTGCTAGGGCGGCAGCGGTCGCGAGCGTAGTCATACGCGCATAACGGTCGGCCAGTCCACCTCGTCCTCCGGCAACACCCAAGGCTCGGCCAATGCCGCCGTGTGCCATTCGCTCCAAGCCGGCAACGCCATAACCGCATCCATGTACGCGCGGGCCACGGCACCGACCTCGACCGCGTAGGTGTGGAAGCGGGCGACGACCGGCGCGTACATCGCGTCGGTCGCGCCGAAGGCGCCGAACAGGAAGGCGCCGCCGCTGCCGTAGCGCGTGCGGCAATCTGTCCAGATGGCATCGATGCGCCGCACGTTCGACTGCACTTCAGGGGTCAGGTCCCGGTGTGCGACCGGCCGCCACATGTTCATGGGCAAATGGCGGCGCAGCGGAACGAAGCCGGCATGCATCTCGGCCGCGAGCGCGCGCGCCAGCGCGCGGACAGCGGCGTCGGCCGGCCACAGGCCGGCGGCGGGAAACCTCTCGGCGAGATATTCGAGGATCGCCAGCGACTCCCAGACCTGAACGCTGCCGTCCGCCAGCGCCGGCACCTTGCCCGTGCCCGAAATCTTGCTCACCCGCTGCTTGAAGTCGTCGGCATTGAGCGAGATCACCTCTTCCTCGAACGGGATCCCCGCCGCCTTCATCGCGAGCCAGGGCCGGAACGACCATGAGGAGTAGTTCTTGTTGCCGACGATGAGCTTGAGCGCCATCAATGCACCTTCATGATTTTCGCCCTTCGGCCGGCACCTCGACCGGTCCGCCGGCGGCCTTCCAGGCACCGAAGCCCCCGGCGATGTGGGCAACCGGTTTCAGGCCCATGCGTTGCGCGGTCTCCGTCGCCAGCGCCGAGCGCTGCCCGGCCGCACAGAAAAATACGAAGCGCTTGTCGGCGGCGAAGATCGGCTTGTGATATTTGCTCTGCGGATCGACCCAGAATTCGAGCATGCCGCGCGGACAGTGGAAGGCGCCGGGCACCCGGCCTTCGCGATTGAGCTCGCGAATGTCGCGCAGGTCGACGAAGACGACGTCGTCGCGTCCGTGGAGCGCGATCGCGTCCCGCGTGGACAGGGTCTCGATCACCCGTTCGGCGGCTTCGACCAGCCCGCTGACGTGCGTGGTGATGTTTTGCGGCATGGCTTTGTTTCCGTGGTTGCAAAACGATGGTGGGCAGGGTGTGCGCACGCGGTCAAGCCTGTCCACATCATCCCGCCATCAGGTGACCCGCCGCGCATGGTTCGAATGGCAGCGGCTCTCGTCACCGGCCGGCGGCAATCGGAGCGGGAAACAGGGCCGAGCTCATGCCCATGAGCCAATACGCCAGAAGACCCACCCATTCGCGCACCGCGGTGTCGGTGCGTCGCAGGCCGTCGCCGACGGTCGGAAACGGACGCAGCGCATCATCTTTTCCGCCCGTGCGCCAATCGACCGGATAAGGTTCGACGTCGAAACCGGCCTTGCGAAAAATGCCGATCGCCCGCGCCATGTGATAGGCGGACGTCACCAGCAGCCAGCGCTCACCCGGCTGGGGCCGCGCGAGATCCTTGGAAAGGATAGCGTTCTCGAGCGTGTTGCGTGAGCGGTCCTCGAGGATGACCCGCCCGCGCGGAACGCCGAAACTCTCGAACACGCGCACCGCAAATTCGGCCTCGGAACCCTCGCCGAAGATCAGCGCGCCGCTGCCTCCGGAAAACAGGATACGGGCATGGGGATAGCGCAATGCGAGTTCGGCGGCGACGGTCAGCCGTTCGGCCGCCTCGTTGAGCGCCACCACGTTGCGCGCCGCCGACACGTGCGGTGACAGCGAGCCCCCGAGCACGACGATACCGGCCGGCGGTCCGCTCGCGGGATCCCATGCCGGAAAACGCTCTTCCAGCGGAATGATCAACGCATTGCCGAGCGGCGAGAGGCCGACGATCACGAGCAGGATGAGGCTACCGAACGCAAGCCGCCGGCCGGCGCGCGCGTAACGGGTCAGCAGCAGCAACAAGCCGATGACGCCAATCGAAATAATCAGATTGGAGGGGATGGCGAAGAAGCCAACAATCTTGGAGACGACGAAAAGCATGCACGCCTTCCCGGGATCAGCCGTCCCTACTTCTTCTTCCACGCGGCATAGCGCGCCTTGGCCTCATCGTTCATCGGATAGAGGCCGGGAAGTTTCGCGCCGCGCTCGACCTCGCTGACGATCCAGCTCTCCATGCTCTCGTGCTCGGCGCCCTCCTCGGCGACGAAGGCCACCAGGTCCTGCGGGATCACCACCGCGCCGTCGTCGTCGCAGACGATGACGTCGCCGGGAAAGACCGCGCAGCCGCCGCAGCCGATCGGCTCCTGCCAGCCGACAAAGGTAAGGCCGTTGACCGATGCCGGCGCCGCGACGCCCGCGCACCACACCGGCAGTTTCGAGGCGACGACGCCCGCCTTGTCACGAACGACGCCGTCGGTGACCAGCGCGGTGACGCCGCGCTTCATCATGCGCATCGTGAGGATGTCGCCGAAAATGCCGGCGGAGGCGATGCCCATGGCATCGGCGACCGCGATGCACCCCTCGGGCATTGCCTCGATCGCACCTCTGGTCGAGATCGGCTTCGACCAGCTTTCCGGCGTCGCCAGGTCCTCGCGCACCGGCACGAAGCGCAGCGTGAACGCTGGACCCACGAGGCGCGCACCGTCGGCGACGAGCGGCTTCGGCCCGTTCATCCAGCAACGGCGGATGCCTTTCTTCAGCAGCATCGTGGTGATGGTCGCGGTGGTGATCGCGCGGAGCGTGTCGTAAACGGCCGCACTCATGACGAACCTCTTGGCAGATCCCTTGGCAAACGCCTTTGAGCAACTTTGCTGGGTGACGACAATCTCAGGCCGGCATGATGCCGAGGCGTTCGTCGCGCCGGCGCAGCCACGCCACCAACGGGATCGACAGCAGCACCATCCATGCCTTGCCGACCACCTGCCCGGACAGGAAGTCGAGCGAGCCAAACGCAAGCCACAGAAACACGATCGAATCGACGACCAGACCCGCCACCCCCGAGGCGACGACGGCAACAACCAGCCCGCGGCGGGCGAGCGGGGTATAGACCCCGAGGTCGGCGAACTCCGACAGCAGGAACGCGACCGCCGAAGCGATGACGAGCGCGGGCGGCGCCAGCAACGCCGAGAGCGCCGCGCCCGCCAGAATTGCAAGCGACGATGCCACGACCCCGAGCCGGCGCTGGACCAGATCGCGTAGCACGAGCGCAATGCCTGCCATCAGCACACCCGAGGGCGCCATCAGGCCCGGGGCGACCGGAACGAGACACGGTCCGTGCGGCGGGCACACCGTCCCGGCATGTCCGATCATCCAATTGGCCAAAGGAATGGTGAGCGTGAACAGCACGAGGAACAGGATTCCCTCGCCCCTGCGTCTGGTCTCGGTCGTCATCATCGTGCGGACTTCCACCTCGCAAAACCATCGGCCCGCAAACGGCAGGCCGGGCACTGCCCGCAACCGTAACCCCAGTCGTGCCGGTGCGAGCGGTCGCCGAGATAGCAGGTGTGGGTGTCCTCGACCAGCACATCCACGAACCTGTCGCCGCCGATCTCGTGCCCGAGCGCGAAGATCGCAGCCTTGTCGATCCACATCAGCGGCGTATGGATCACGAAACGGCGGTCCATCCCGAGGTTGAGCGCCAGCTGCATGGCTTTGATCGTGTCGTCGCGGCAGTCGGGATAGCCGGAAAAATCGGTCTCGCACACGCCGGCGACGAGATGCCTGACGCCCCGGCGATATGCCAGGGCGCCCGCGAAGGCGAAAAACACGATATTGCGGCCGGGAACGAACGTCGTCGGCAGTCCGTTGTCGCCGATCTCGATGGCGACCTCGCGCGTGAGGGCGGTCTCGGAGATGGCGGCAAGCGCGTCGAGGCGCACCACATGGTCCTCGCCAAGGCGGTTGGCCCATGCCGGACGCAGGGACGGAATAAGCCGGCGCACGCGCTGGCGCGCCTCGAGCTCGGCACGATGGCGCTGGTCGTAGTCGAACCCGACGGTTTCGACGCGGGCAAATCGCTCGAGCGCCCAGGCCAGACAGACGGTGGAGTCCTGTCCCCCGGAGAACAGGACGAGGGCGCTGTCAGGATCCATTGAGCTCACGCTTGCGGCTCCAGAAATACCACGGCGCAAATAGGCGAGCGGCGAGAAGCCAGCAGGCGAAATCCAACGCGCCTATGCGCTGCTCACTGCTCGCTATTCGCCACCGGGGCGCTTGCCCGGCGCATAGGCGAGCTTGCGCGCGAGCGAGGCCAGGTCGCAACCTTCGCAATAACGCCGATCCTTGAAGTCGATCCAGTTGTGGGCGTAGATGTTCTCGGCCGGGATGTCGTAGCGCTCCTGCAAAAACCGCACCAGCAATAACCAGGCTCGCGCCTGTTCGCGCGTCGCCGGTTTTACCACATCGGGATAGTTGCCGACGAATTCGACCCCGATCGAATTTGTCTTGACGACGGCGCGATAGGTCTTGGTGTTATCGAGATATTTGTTGTCGTTCCTGTTGGCGCCGTCGCCGTGGGTCGGGATGACGGTCTCTGCGGTCGACCAATACACGGTGCCGTCAGTCTCCACCCACACGGTCACACCCCGTTTGGTGGGATTTTTGGATTGCGCCAATGCCATGCTCTTGGCCGAGCCTGCCGGTCCTTCGGTCTGATGCACAATGATATTGCGCCACTGCTTGGCGTCTGCGGGCGAGCCGAGCGGATGCAGGTAGACCATCGCGAGCCCAGGAATCTGCGGCTCGCCCGAGGCCCGGGCGAGTTGGCGGAAACCGGGCGGAAGCTCGACCTCAGGGACGATCGGATCCACGCCGATCTCGGGTTCATCGGTGGTCTCGGCGCCGCGCGGCCGCGGCCGCGGCAGGACCTGTTCGCGCACCACCGGCTTGGGATCCGCCGATGGGCGGATAGTCTCGGCCCACGCAGAAGCACCCACGCCGAGTTGCGCCCCGAACCAGGAGGCCGGCAGCAGCAGCGCCAGCGCCGCGAGGCCGGCAGCACGCCGATGGAAATTCAACCGCGCTGTCATTCTAACCGGCCATCAATCCCAGTTGGGCGATCCCGAATAGGCATAGTCGACGATACGCCCATCGCGCCGCGCCAGCCGCGCAATCTCCGCCATCTCCGCCTCCGACAGCACGAAGTCGAAGATTGCGAGATTTTCCGACAGGCGCTCGACCCGGCTGGTGCGCGGAATGACAACGATCCCCCGCTGCACCAGGAAGCGCAGGCTCACCTGAGCCGCGCTCTTGCCGTGCGCCTTGGCAATGCGTGCGAGCAGCTTGTCGCTCTTGACCCCGCCGCGTGCCACGGGACTGTAGGCGACGGTCGCCATGCCCTGCCGCCGGCAGGCCGCGATGACCTTCGACTGGTCGATGAACGGATGCACCTCGACCTGATTGCAGACCAGCGGCTCCTCTGCCAGCCGCACCGCTTCATCGATCAGGGCGACGGTGAAATTCGAAACCCCGATATGACGCGCAAGTCCCATCCGCTTGACCTCGCAAAGTGCGCCGAGCGTCTCGCGCAACGGGATCTGCGGGTTCGGCCAGTGCAGCAGCAAGAGATCGACCTCCGCAAGCTGCAGCCGCGCCAGGCTCTCCTTGACCGCACGCTCGAGTTCGCGCGCAGCGAAGTGCGACGGCCATATCTTCGTGGTGATGAACGCCTGATCGCGTGCCAGGCCGGAGGCACGCAGGCCCTCGCCGACCTCGCGCTCGTTGTCGTACATTTCCGCGGTGTCGACATGGCGATAGCCCAGGCGCAACGCCTGCTCGACCATCCGCACACAGGTACTCCCGCGCAGGTTCCAGGTGCCGAGACCGATCAGCGGGATGCGGGCGCCATGGGCTTCGACGACTGGGCTGTCCGTTGCCTTGCTTGCGACTACAGGAGTTGCGGCGACCGGTTTCATGCGACCTCACCGGCCTTCGGCGTTGTCGAGAAAGCCCAGCAGAAACAGCGCCCGGCGCGCGGTCTCGCGGTTGTTGCAGAATGCGTTCATGGGCGCGGCCATGGTGCCGCGGAAAAAGTCCCAATAGAACGCGCAACTTCGGGTGCGCGAGTCGATCCAGGCACGCTGCATGATGCGCAATTTATTCTTCTGCTCGGCATCGAGTTTGTCCCGCAGGCGGCGATAGGTCTCATTGAGGATGTCGTCCCAGACCGCGAATTCGCGCGCCGCACACGCCACTTGCCCAGCCGTCGATTCCGCGCCCGGTTGGTCGGCGCAAGGATCGGCAATGATCCCGATGCAGCGCTCGCGCTGCGACCCGCCGGCGGCGGATTTGATGCAGGATTGCGCCGCGGCGGAATCGGCTGCGTCGGGCTTGGCGGTCTCGCACCGGCTCGCGGTCGCGGCGACCATCAGCACGGCACATGCCAGCACGCCTGTCTTCGCCGCGTAGCCCGGCATCGCTATCCTCAAGCGTCCCATTTGGGAGCGTGCGGCGGATTGACCACGCGCGCGCCGGCCTGCCTGAGGCCGTCGATCTCGCCCATCTCGTCATCGGTCAAGGCAAAATCGAAGATCGCGAGATTGGCGGCGAGATGCTCGGGGTTGGCGGTGCGCGGAATCGGGATGATGCGCTGCTGCACGAGGTAGCGCAGTGCTATCTGCGACGCGCTCTTGCCGTGCGCCTTGCCGATGCGCTCGAGTATCACGTTGCCGGGAATCTTGCCGCGCGCCAGCGGACAATAGGCCGTCACCGAAAGGCCATGGCCGCGGCAGGCGGCCAGCACCTTGTCCTGGTTGAGAAACGGATGGACCTCGATCTGGTTGGTCACCAGGGGCTCGCTCGCAAGCTTGGCCGCCTCTTCCAGCAGGGTGGTGGTGAAATTCGCGACCCCGACATGCTTTGCGCGCCCGTCGCGTTTGGCCTTGCACAGGACGCCGAGGGTTTCCGCCAGCGGTACCTTCGGGTTCGGCCAATGGATGAGGAGCAGATCGACCCAGGGCAGTTTTAGCTTGGTGAGACTTTCATCGAACGAGCGCTGGAAGTCGGCGACCGCGAGCTTGTCGAAATAGACCTTGGTGGTGACAAACACATCCTCGCGTTTGAGGCCGGCGTCCCGCAAACCCTGGTGCAGCCCCTCCCCCACCGCGGCTTCATTGTTGTAGCGCTCGGCGGTGTCGATATGGCGATAGCCCAGCCGCAGGGCGGTCTTGACCGCTTCGACGCAGACCGCGTCCTGAAGCGTCATCGTGCCAAGGCCGATGGCTGGAATCCTGGCGCCGTTGGCTTCGACGACTTCCATTGCGTGCTCCTCTGATGCACTCATGTCCGACAAAATCGCGTCTGAGAGAATCGTGTCCCATAGACTCGTAGCGCTCGGTGACCAACCGACAGGCTCGCGCAAATCCCCGCGGCGATCAAACCTCGGCGAATGACCCAGTCATAGCAATTGATCCGATCCCCCGCTCTCGGCGCAGCGTTGGTGCGCCGCAGAGATTAGAATAATTCAATACTACGACAATGGCCTTGCGCCGGCACCGCTGAAGTCATTCATATCGGAGGTCATTCCGACCGTCTCCGAGGTCAAATGTGATGCGCGCTGTTGTTCTTACGATGGTGCTGGCGGCACTCGGCGTCCTGGCCGCGCCCGCGTTCGCCCAGGAACTCAATCTGGTGATCCGGAACCACAGATTCGAACCGGAGGAGATCCGGGTGCCCGCCGGCAAGCGCGTGTCCATCTACGTCAGCAACGAGGACGCCACGCCGGAGGAGTTCGACAGTACCGCGCTCAAGGTCGAAAAGATCATCCCCGGCAAATCGAAAGGCCTGGTGCGGATCGGGCCGCTCGATCCCGGGCGTTACGAGTTCATGGGCGAGTTCCACGCAGACACTGCCAAGGGCGTCGTGGTCGCAGAATAGAAACATGCTGGGCGCACTCGTCATCGTCTTTCGCGAAGTGCTCGAAGCCGGGCTGATCATCGGCATCGTCATGGCCGCATCTCGCGGGGCGCCCGGCCGCGGCGCGTGGATCGCAGCCGGCGTGCTCGCCGGCGTGGTCGGTGCCGGCATCATCGCCCTGTTCGCCGGAGCCATCGCCGATGCGTTCGAGGGCTCGGGCCAGGAACTACTCAATGCCACGGTGCTTGGGGCCGCGGTGCTGATGCTGATGTGGCACAACGCCTGGATGGCGCGCCATGGCCGCGAACTGGCGGCGGAGATGAGCGCGGTCGGCGCAGCGGTCACCGCAGGCCAGCGGCCGATGACCGCGCTCGCGGTGGTCGTGGGCCTCGCCGTGCTGCGCGAAGGCTCGGAAGTGGTGCTGTTCCTCTACGGCATCGTCGCCACCGGCACGTCGGCCTCCGCCCTTCTCCTCGGGGGCGCGCTTGGCGTCGCCGCCGGTGCGGCCTTCACCGCCTTGACCTACTACGGGCTGATCAGCATTCCGGCCCGGCACATTTTCGCAGTGACGACCGTGCTCATTGCGCTGCTGGCCGCGGGCATGGCGGCGCAGGCGGTTCAGTTCCTCGATGCCGCCGGCGTGATTCACGTGCTGGGACAGCGGCTGTGGGACAGCTCCGCCTGGCTGCCACAGGACGGCGTTATCGGCCGCCTGCTGCACACGTTGGTGGGCTACACCGACCGGCCGACCGAGCTGCAGCTCGCGGCCTATCTCGGCACCCTCGCAGCAATGGCGGCGCTCACATGGACGGTCGGGCGCGCCCCGAGCCCGGTGAG
>Ga0207689_10004670_pt1 | contig 12376 bp, 11 predicted proteins | sample KBSMisM52_FD_184312 | JGI IMG/M metagenome (GOLD analysis project Ga0207689, IMG submission 184312) | Miscanthus rhizosphere microbial communities from Kellogg Biological Station, Michigan, USA - KBS Miscanthus M5-2 (SPAdes) (version 2) | ecosystem: Host-associated > Plants > Roots >... | reverse complement strand
GCTCGATAACCTCGACCCCGCGAACCACCGTCGGCTCGTCCGGCTTGCCCCACCGGAGGATGTGCGACCAGCCCAGGATCGCGTTCAGGGGTGTCCGCAGCTCGTGCGACACGGTGGCCAGGAACTCGTCCTTCATCCGGTTGGCGGTCTCGGCCTCCGCCCGGGCGGCGTGCTCACGGATCAGCGACCGCCGGCGGTCGTCCAGCTGCTGCTGCAACCGCTGGTGCAGCCGGGCGTTCTCGATCGAGTCGGCCGCGATCCGCGCGTAGAGATCCATGAGGCGGATCTCGCGGTCGGAGGGACGGTGCGGCTCCTCGAACAGGACGGACAGCACGCCGATCGTGTCGCCGTGCCCGCTGATCAGGGGCGTGCTGTGACACGACCGGAAGCCGGCCCGGCGCGCCGCTTCGCGGTAGGCAGCGTAGAGCGGGTCGGTCTCGGTGTCCTCCACCACCACTCGCCGCCCCTCCAGGTACGCGGTGCCGCAGCCGCCGCCGCCCGGAGGGATCTGCTCGACGTGGCGAAGGAACTCGTCGTCGAGCCCGGCGTGCGCGCCGAGCCGCAGACCGGGCTGCTCCGGATCGCAGAGGGAGAGAAGGCCGCGGCTGGTTTGCTGGACGGCCATGGCTGCGCTCAGGACTTCGCGCAGGACGGATTCCACCTCGAGGAGACTGGTCAGCCGCACGCTGGTCTCGTGGAGCCGGCGAAGATCCTCGACCTGCGTCTCCAGCTCGCCGAGGCGCTCGCCCGCGCTGGCCGGGCGGGCTCCCGCGGCGATCACCCGCGAGTGGCGGGCGCAGACCTCCGCGATCGGATGCGCGAGCCCGTGGCCGCCGAGTCGCTCGAGCGGATAGGCGCAGAAGAGCCGGAACGCGTGCGTCCGCCGGAGCTCGTTCCAGAGATCCTCGACGCGGAGGGTGGCGGAGGCGTCGCCGTCCGCGAGGAGCAGGCCGACCATCTCGCCGAACACGCGCAGCCCGCGGCCGCCGCGCGCGCCGCGCGCCATCTCGGGCCCGATCACGTCCGCGAAGCGCTGCGGATCCGGCATCCCGTCGCGCATGATCCGCGCGAGGGTCGCCTCGGCGTCGAGGGCGACGTAGGCGTCCGCGGCCCGCGCCGCGTCCAGGTCGACGCCTTCCGCGCGCAGGCGCCGCTCCAGCTCTTCCCGGTGCTCGCGGGTGGCGACGACGATTCCGGCCTCCCCGGCCGCGAGTCCGTCGCCGATGAACCGGGCGAGGGAGTCGGACAGGGCCGGATCCGCCTCGTAGAACTGCACGACGTGCTCGAATTCGTCGGATTTCGCCATGGCGGCGTGTACAAAGAGGCAACCGACGTGCCACGGCCCGATGGAGTTCAATCCTAGGTCCCGAGGGCGTATTCCGCCGTCAGATTTTACGGTTCGGCCAAGGGCCGGTATTTTCTTCCCGGACGGATTTACCGGCTCAGCACCTCGCCCCGGACGGGCGCCACGATCACCGCGAGCCCGAGCAGGACGAGCCCCATGCCCGCGAGTCGGAGCGGGCCGAACCGCTCGCCGAACGCGAGCGAGGAGGCGTAGGCCGCGACGAACGGGATCAGGAGGGCGAACGGGGCGACGGTGGCGGCGGGGTAGCGGCGGAGCAGGCCGCCCCAGATCGCGTAGCCGAGCACGGTGGCGATCAGGCCGATGTACAGCGCGGCGGCGCGGCCGAGCCATGAGCTGGCCGCGAGCGCCGACCCGAGCGCGTACGGCCCGTCGAGCGCAAGGGAGAGCGCGAGCGCCGGCAGCGGCGGGATGACACTCAGCCAGACCATGAGCCGCAGCATGTCGACCGGCGGCAGCCGCTTGACGAGCACGTTGCCGACGCCCCAGCTCACCGCGGACAGCCCGCCCAGGATGAGCCCGGTCAGCGTCAGGTCGCGGCCGACGGTGAGAGCGATCAGCACGAGCCCCGCGAGCGCCACCGCGGCGCCGATCCACTGGTGGCGGGCCGGGCGCTCGCCCAGAGCCAGCGCGGCGAAGAGGATGGTGAAGAGCGCCTGGGTCTGGACCACGACCGCGGCCAGGCCGGGCGGCATCCCCAACGCGATCCCGAAGAACTGCAGGAGGAACTGGCCCAGGAACAGGGTGAGGCCGACCGGCACCAAGGTCCGCCAGGGAACGCGAGGCCGGGCGAGCACGAGCGCCGGCGCGGCCGCGACGAGAAAGCGCAGCGCGGTGAGCTGGGGCGGGGAGAAATCATCGAGCGCCCAGCGGGTGGCGACGAAGGTGAGGCCCCAGATGACCACCACGAAGAGGACCAGGGCGAGATGGGCGGGCGCCATGTCGCCGGACTATAGCACCGCGGCGCGCGTCCGATGGACAAGGGCCGGCCGCGAAGCGTAGACTCCGGGCGGCTCATCATCTCCGTGCCGGGAGGCGGCGCCCCATGTTCACGCAGAGTCTCAAGATCGATCACGCGCGGTACATCCTCACCGTCGATCGCGAGCGCCGGATCATCCAGGACGGCGCCGTCCTGATCGAGGGCGGCCGCATTCGCCGGGTCGGCAAGGCGGCCGAGCTCGCCGACGCGTCGGCCGAGCGCGTCATCGACGGGCGCCACCTCGTGATCACCCCGGGGTTCTTCAACGGGCACATGCACATCAGCTACGCGCACCCGGTGCGCGGCATCTTTCCCGACGAGCAGGCGAGCCCGCTGCTGCACGTGTTCAACCTGCAGTCGGCGATGACCGAGGACGAGGAGTACCACGCGACCCTGCTCGGGCTGGTCGAGCTGGTCCGCAACGGGACGGTGTGCTTCCTGGATCCGGGGAGCACCCAGTTTCCCGACGCGTGCCTGCAGGCCTACGAGGACGCGGGCATCCGCGTCGTGCTCGGGGAGGCGGTGACCGATCAGGAGGCGCCGTGGAAGCTCCCGCGCTACCCGGCCGCGGAGGCGGTGGCCCGCACCACGTCGTTCATCGAGAAGTGGAACGGCCGGCTCGACGGGCGGATCCGGGCCTGGGCGATGCCCTTCTCGTACGAGACGTGCAGCGCGGGCCTGCTGCAGGCGCTCAAGCGGGTGGTGGACGAGCGCGGCTCCGGCCTCACCCTGCACCACAACAGCGGGGCGAAGGCGCGCACGGACGCGGTGGGCCGGTACGGGCACAGCCCGACCGCGTACCTCGAATCGATCGGGGTGCTCGGCTCGAACGTGCTACTGGCCCACTGTCTCGGCCTCGACGAGGCGGAGATCGACGTGGTCGCGCGGACCGGCACCGCGATCGCGATGTGCCCGGTCACCGCGGCGAAGGGCGGGCGCGGCGTGCCCCAGCACGGGCGCATGCCCGAGTTCCTGGCCCGCGGGGTGAAGATCGCGCTCGGCTGCGACTCGCCCAACAACTCGAACCATCTCGACATGGTCCGCACCATGAACATGGCGGCCATCCAGTACAAGGACGCGCGCCAGGACACACACCTGGTCCCCGCGGAGGCCGCGCTCGAGATGGCGACGATCCAGGGCGCGCAGGCGATGGGGCTGGGCGACGAGCTGGGCTCGATCGAGGTCGGGAAGAAGGCCGACCTGGTCTGCTTCGACATCCTGCGCCCGGAATGGCAGGCGCTCTGGAACCCGGTCAACAACCTGGTCTACAACGCGGACGGCCGCAGCGTGCACACCGTCGTGATCGACGGCCGGGTGGTGGTGGACGCCTACCGGCAGCGCTTCGTGGACGAGCCCCGCCTCTTCGCCCGGGTGCAGGAGATCGGCGAGCGGCTGCAGGCCCGCACCGGCGTGTCCTTCCCGCGCTCGCGCTGGCCGATGAGCTGAGGACGGAGGAGATCCACGATGGCCAGGCGACGGAAGACGGACGGGGGCCGGTGGCTCGAGCGCTCGGCGCGGGCGGTCACGGTGTGGACGGGCAGCTCGCAGGCCTTCGCGGGCGCGGTCGGAGTCATCATCGTCTGGGCGCTGCTCGGACCGGTGTTCCACTTCTCGGACACCTGGCAGCTCGTGATCAATACCGGCACCACCATCGTCACCTTCCTCATGGTGTTCCTGATCCAGCGCTCGCAGAACAAGGACTCGCTCGCGATCCATCTGAAGCTCAACGAGATCGTGGCGGTGCTGCAGGGCGCGAGCAATCGGCTGATCAACGTCGAGGATCTCACCGAGCAGGAGGTGGCGACGCTCCACCGGCACTTCCAGACGCTCGCCGGGATCGCCAAGCGGGATACCACGATCACCGCGTCGCACTCCGTCGAAGAGGCCGAGACCCGCGCGGCCCTGAAGCGCCCCCGCTGACCGGGCCGCGCGCCGCCGGGTGACCCACGGCGCGCGCGCACTGACACTTCCCAGCAGTAGCGGATGCGACCGATCACGTAACGCCCTGATTTGGTTGCGCGGGATCGTGGTGCACTTCTTGCACCAAAATGGGCCGCCGGGGAGCCTGAGCCCGGTCATTCCGGTATCGAGAGGAGCAGCCCAGTGTCCGAACCGCGCATTCTGGTAGTCGAGGATGAGACGAACGTCCGGGAGCTCGAGGCGGAGATCCTGCGGGAGGAGTGGGAGCACGTGGATACCGCGGTGGACGGCACGGACGCGCTGCGGCTCCTCGCCGAGAACGTCTACTCCGCGATCGTGAGCGACCTCGCGATGCCGAAGCTCGACGGGCGCGGGCTCTTCCATGAGGTCGAGCGCCGCTATCCGGCCGCGCAGAGCCATCTCGTGTTCGTCACCGGGTACGCGGAGGCCGAGGAGTACGACGAGTTCCTCCGGCAGAGCGGAGTGCCGGTGCTCGCCAAGCCCTTCACCATCGCCGACCTCGTCGGCGCGGTGCAGCGCGCCTTCTCCCCGGCCTGAGCGGAGGTCCGCGCGTGCCACACGTCGAGCTATCCCCGCAGCGCTATCGCGAGCTGGTGGAGCAGAGCCGCGGCCTGATCTGCACCCACGACCTGGCGGGGATCCTGCTCTCGGTGAATCGCGCGGCCGCCGACCGCCTCGGGTACGCGCCGGATGAGCTGGTCGGCCGCAGCCTGGGCGACCTGCTCGCCCCCGCGGTCCGGCCTTTCTTCCCCGAATACCTCGACCGGATCCGGCGGAACGCGACCGACGAGGGCCTCATGCTCGTGGTGACCCGCGAGGGCGACGAGCGGATCTGGAGCTACAGCAACGTGCGCGGCCGGGAGCCCGGAGGGGCGGACTACGTGCTCGGCCACGCCCACGACATCACCGACATCAAGCGGTCCGACGCGCGCGCGGGCGAGGCGGAGGCCCTGCGCTCCGTCGGCCAGCTCGCGCTCGCGACCGCGCACGAGATCAACAACCCGCTCACCGTCATCATCGCGAGCCTCCAGCTCATGGTGACGCGCGGGCAGGTGCCCGAGCCGGCGACCGGCTACGTCCAGCGCGCGATCAAGTCGGCCGAGCAGATCCGCGACATCGTCCGGAACATGTCCCGCATCACGCGGCTCGAGCTGTCCCGCCAGTCCCCGCAGCTGCCCCCCGTCCTCGACCTCACCAAGTCCAGCGATTCTCGCGACTGACCGGCGGCGGAGGGCCTGACCGCGGGCCGGGGGAGTCCGCCCTCCGGCGGGGCTTGCCGTCGGGGCCTCTCCCGGGCTAAGGTCTCCCGGCAAGCGCAAGTTCACCGGTCCCCCAACCGAGGAGCGTCCGACATGAAGCGTGCGACCGCGATGGCCCGCGTGTTCCTGCTGGTCCTGGCCCTGCTGGGCATGGTGGCGGTGGGAACGGGCTGGGCCCAGCCCAAGACCGAGCTCACGGTCGCCCTGTCGAGCTTCGCCACCGAGGTGCTCGATCCGCCGCTGGGCGGCCACCTGGTGAAGTACTACCTCTCGATGATGTTCGACTATCTCGTGGGCACGACACCCGACGGCCAGCCCTCCCGCGATGGCGGGATCGCCACCCGCTGGGACAACTCCCCGGACTTCAAGCGCTGGACCTTCCACCTGCGGAAGGGCGTCAAGTTCCACAACGGGGACGAGCTGACGTCGGAAGACGTGAAGTTCAGCATCATGCGCAATATCGGCAAGCGCTCCACCACCGGCTATGCGGGACCGCTCCGCACCCTGATCCAGGACATCGAGACGCCCGCCCCGGACCGGGTGGTCGTGGTGACCAAGGAGCCCACCCTGATCATCCCGCTCTACCTGTCCCGCTCGCTCTCCACCGAGGGCATGATCACCCCGAAGAAGTACATCGAGTCGGTGGGTGACGACGTCTTCGCGCGTAAGCCGATCGGCAGCGGACCCTACAAGTTCGTGGAGCAGGTGACCGGCTCGCACATCACGCTGACCGCCGGGGACAATCACTGGCGGATCGGGACGCCCAAGTACAAGACCATGACCTTTCGCCTCGTGCCCGAGGAGACCACCCGCATCGCGCTCCTGCGGCGCGGCGAGGTGGACGTGGCCGAGCTGAGCCGCGAGCGCGTGAAGGACGTGGAGAAGGACGGATTCCCGATCCACTACCGCCGCGAGGAGTCCATCCTCACCATGTGGTGGGTCCTCGGTCCCGATGGTCGGGTGCCGCCCGCCAAGGACAAGCGGGTGCGGGAGGCGCTCAACCTGGCGCTCGATCGCGCCGAGATCGCCCAGTCCATCTTCGGGGGCAAGGCCGATCCTGCCGCCGTCCCGCTCGGTCTCTCCTGGTCCTTCAAGGACGTGGGCTTCAAGCAGACGCCGGACATGATGTACCCGTACGATCTGCCGCGGGCCAAGAAGCTGCTGGCCGACGCGGGGTTCGCCTCCGGGTTCAACCTCGACGTCTACGCCTACCAGCTCCCCGGCCTCCCGGAGGGCAAGACGATGGCGGAGGCGGTGGCCGGGTACTGGGAGAAGCTCGGGATCAAGAGCCGCCTGATCCCGGTGGACTACCCCGCGTTCCGGAAGGCGTGGTTCGACCGCAGCGCTCCCGGAGCGGTCGGCTACTTCAACATCGCCAACCGTGACTGGATCGGCGCGTACGCCCTCCTGGAGAAGCAGGCCTACTCGGCGTCCAAGCCCTCCGATACGGTCAACGATCCCGAGATCGACGGGATGCTGTCGCAGGTGATGCGCCAGACGGATCGGGAGAAGATCAACGCGCTGATGCGCAACGTCTACACCCGGCTGCGGAGCGAGCACCTGGGCGTCCCGGTCGTCTACCTGCATTCCCCGTACGCGACGTCCAAGACCCTCGCCAAGTGGAACGTGGGCAGCGTCATGTACGACCTCTTCTTCGACCAGCTTGCCTCGGGCAAGTAACCCGGCGCGATAGGCCGGGATGCTCCGGTTCGTCGCCGCGCGCCTGCTCCAGTCGCTCATCGCGCTGGCGATCGTCTCGGTGGTGGTCTTCGTGCTGGCCCGGGCCACCGGGGACCCGCTCTACCTGATCCTCCCGATGTCGGCCTCCCAGGAGGACTTCGACAACGCCCGCCGCTATCTGGGGCTCGACCGACCGTACGTCGAGCAGTACCTCTCCTTCGTGGGGCGCGCGATCACCGGCGACTTCGGGGTCTCGCTGCGCGCGCGGCGTCCGGTGAGCGAGCTGATCCGCGAGCGCCTGCCCAACTCGCTCAAGCTCGCCGCCTTCGCGATGGGCGTCTCGCTCGCGATGGCGTTCCCGCTCGGCATCATGGCCGCGGTGAAGAAGGGCACCGGGCTCGATCGCGCGGCCCAGGTCGTCTCGGTGCTGGGGCAATCGCTGCCCACCTTCTGGGTGGCCATTCTCCTGGTGGAGTTCGTGGCGGGCCGGCTGCAGTGGCTGCCCGCGGGCGGCATCGCCGGCTTCTCCAGCTACGTGCTGCCCGGCTTCACGCTGGGCTGGTTCGTGGTGGCCGGCCTCATGCGACTGCTCCGCTCCGGGATGCTGGAGGTCCTCGACTCGGAGTACGTGAAGCTGGCGCGGGTGAAAGGCGTGGCCGAGCGCCGGGTCATCTGGCTGCACGCGCTCCGGAACGCGCTGATCCCGGTGGTCACCTTCGCGGGGATCTACTTCGCGATCCTGGTCACCACCGCGATCGTGGTCGAGACGGTGTTCGCGTGGCCGGGCATCGGGCGCCTGGCCTACGAGGGCATCAGCTCGCGTGACTTCCCGGTGATCCAGGCGGTGGTGCTGACCACCGCCGCGATCGTGGCGGTGGTGAACCTCTGCGTGGACTGTCTCTACGCGTGGATCGACCCGCGCATCCGCTATGCCCGCTGAGCCCGCCGCCTTCGCGCTTCCCGAGACCGCGGCCCCCGCGGCGGCCTCCCGCGGGTGGCGGCTGCCCATGTTCCCGCTGGGGGTGATCGGCCTCTTCCTGCTCGTGGCCCTGGTCGCTCCGCTGCTGGGCCTCCCGGACCCCCACGCCCAGTCGCTCCGCAATCGCTTCAAGCCGCCGGTATGGGAGGAAGCAGGGAGCTGGGCGCATCCGCTCGGTACCGACCGCCTGGGCCGCGACATGCTCTCGCGCATCGTCTGGGGCTCGCGGATCTCGCTCTCCGCGGGGGTGATCACGGTGCTGCTCGCCAGCGCCTTCGGCGCCGCGGTGGGGCTCACCGCGGGTTACTACGGCGGCCGCGTGGACGCGGTGCTGATGCGCGTCACCGACGCCACCATGTCCTTCCCGGTGATCCTCCTGGCCCTGATCCTGGCGGTCACGGTCGGCCCGAGCTTCACCAACGTGGTGGTCGCCATCGCGGTGATCCTCTGGGCACGCTACGCGCGGGTCATGCGCGGCCAGGTGCTGACCCTGATGCAGCTCGACTTCATCGCCCAGGCCCGTCTCGCGGGCGCGGGAGCCTGGCGCATCATCACGCGGCACCTCGTGCCGAACACGCTCGGCACGCTGCTGGTGCTGGTGACGCTGCAGATCGGCTACGTGATCATCGTGGAGGCCTCGCTCTCCTTCCTGGGCGCGGGCATCCCGCCCCCCACGCCGGCCTGGGGCTCCATGATCGCGGAGGGGCGCGACGTGGTGACGAGCGCCTGGTGGGTGTCGCTCTTCCCCGGGCTCGCCATCCTGCTCGTCGTGCTCGCCTTCAACCTGCTCGGCGACTGGCTGCGCGACACCTTCGACCCCAAGCTCCGCCAGCTCTGAGCGCCCGCCCCGCCGTGACGCCGCCTGTCGTCGACGTCCGCGATCTCCGGACCCACATCGTCACGCGCTGGGGCACGGTGCGGGCGGTGGACGGGGTGTCCTTCGCGATCGGGGAAGGCGAGACCCTCGGGCTCGTCGGGGAATCGGGCTCGGGCAAGAGCATGACGTGCCTGAGCCTGGTGCGGCTGGTCCCGCGGCCCGCCGCGCGCATCCTGGGCGGGCAGGTGCTGCTGGACGGCCTGGACATCCTGACCCGAAGCGAGGACGAGATGCGGGAGATTCGCGGCCGGCGCATCGGGATGATCCTGCAGGACCCGATGAGCTCGCTCAACCCGGTGTTCTCCATCGGCATGCAGGTGCGCGAGCCGGTCGCGCTCTACCACCGCCTCCGCGGGGCGGCGCTGACCGACCGGGCCGTCGCCCTGCTCGCCGCGGTGCGCATCCCGTCGCCCGCCCAGCGGCTGCGCGCGTTCCCGCACCAGCTCTCGGGCGGCATGCGCCAGCGGGTGGTGGGGGCCATGGCCATCGCGGCGCCGCCGCGGCTGCTCATCGCGGACGAGCCGACCACGAGCCTCGACCTCACGATCCAGGCCCAGTACCTGGGCCTGCTCAAGGAGCTGCAGCAGCGCCACCGGTTCGCCCTGATCTTCGTCACGCACAATCTCGGGATCGTGGCGAAGATCTGCGACCGGGTGGCCGTGATGTACGCCGGGCGTATCGTCGAGATGGGTCCGGTGCGGCGCCTGTTCACGCGCCCCGCGCATCCTTATAGCCGGGCGCTGCTCGAATCCATCCCGCGCCTGGGCGTGCGGGCGGACCGTCTCGCGGCCATCGAGGGCCAGCCGCCCGATCTGGCGCGGCTGCCCGGCGGCTGCGCGTTCGCCCCGCGCTGCCCGCACGTGATGGAGCGATGCCGGGTGGAGGCGCCGCCCGAGCGGCCGGTCGGCGACGGGCACGTGGCGCGCTGCTGGCTCGAGACGCCCGCGTGAGCGCGCTGCTCGAGGTGGAGGGGCTGATCAAGCACTTCCCGGTGCGTCGCGGGCTGCTCGGCCGCTCGACCGGGATGGTCCGCGCCGTCGATTCGATCTCGTTCACGATCGAGGCCGGGACCACGTTCGGGCTGGTGGGCGAGTCGGGCTGCGGGAAGACCACCACGTCCAAGCTGGTGCTGGGGCTCGAGCGGCCGACCGCGGGGGCGATCCGCTTCCAGGGCGAGGACGTGCTGACGTTCGATCGCGCCGGGCTGCGGCGCTATCGCAAGTCGATCCAGGCCGTGTTCCAGGATCCCTATGCGTCGCTCGACCCGCGCATGCGCGTGGGGGCCATCGTCGCCGAGCCCCTCGTGATCAACGAGCCGATGGAGCGGGCCGCCCGCGGGCGGCGCGTGCTCGAGCTGCTGGACCTGGTCGGCCTGCCCGCACGCGCGGCCGAGCTGTTCCCGCACGAGTTCTCCGGCGGCCAGCGGCAGCGCGTGGCCATCGCGCGGGCGCTGGCCCTGTCCCCGCGGCTCGTGGTGCTGGACGAGCCGGTCTCCGCGCTCGACGTCTCGATCCGCGCGCAGATCCTGAACTTGCTGCGCGACCTGCAGGAGCGGCTTGGCGTGTCGTACCTGTTCATCGCCCACGACCTCGCCGCGGTCGCGCACATGAGCCACACCATCGCGGTGATGTACCTGGGCCAGATCGTGGAGTGGGGCGACGCGGCGGCGGTGGCCCTCGAGCCGCGCCATCCCTACACGCAGGCCCTCTTCGCGGCGGCGCTACCGATCGACTTCGACACGCCCCGCGAGGAGATCGTGCTCTCGGGCGAGGTGCCGAGCCCGCTCTCCCCGCCCGCCGGCTGCCGCTTCCACACGCGTTGCCCCCACGTCATGCCCCGCTGCGCCACCGAGCCCCCCGCCCTCCGCCCCGCCCCCGACCGCCTAGTAGCCTGCCACCTCTACGACTGATCTGCGACTAGCCTGGGGTCAGGTCTTGAATTGCGACATTTCGAGCCGGCGCTCACCCGGCGAAATGTAGGAATTCAAGACCTGACCCCCACCTATTTGGCGAGGAGGAGACAGGCGGCGCCGAGGCAGGCGAGGAGGGCGGCGGCGAGGCGGCGGGCGAGGTCGGGCTCGCCGAAGAGGGTGCGGCCGAGGAGGACGGCCAGGACCGCGGACATGCGGCGGATCGCGTTGACGTAGGCCGCGGGCGCCATCGTGAGGGCGTGCGTCTGCATCCCGGTGCCGGTGACGCCGAGGAGCCCGTGGCTCACCAGGGTGACCAGGTTGCGCGGCGCGACGCTGGCGGCGAGCCCGCGCGGGTTGGTCAGCAGCACGACCAGGGTGGTGACCACCGCGGTGGTGCCGTGCGAGGACACGAGGTAGCTCGGCGGGCCGATGGCGATCGCGGCCCAGCGGTCGACCGCGGCGAGGAAGCCCAGGAAGAACGCGGCGCCGAGCGCGTCGAGCGCATCATGGCGCGCGAAGAGGACGCGAACGCGGCCGAGCAAACCCGCGGTCCCCGGTCCGCCCGAGAGGCTGACGGTGCCGGTCAGCGACAGGGCCAGGCCGACCCAGCCGAGCGCGCTCGGCCACCCGCCCGAGAGCGCCGCGTCCGGCAGGATCGTGAAGATCGGGCTCAGGGCCAGGATCGGTCCCACGATCGAGATGTCGCCTCGCGCGCTCGCCCGCGCGAGCAGGCCGCTCATCCCGATCACGAGCAGGGACGAGGCGGCGATCGCGGGCCAGGCGGCGCCGGGCGGCACGAACGCGTGGCCCGATATCAGGAAGAAGGCGACCCACGCGAGGCAGGCCACTCCCTGGGTCCACGCGACGATCACCAGCGGTGGGATCTCGCGGGCCCGGCCCTTGACGACGGCGAACTGCACGGCCTGGGTGAGCGCCGCGCCGAGCGACAGCGCGAACCAGGTCAGGCGGGGACCACGGGGAAGGCCGGCTGAGCGATCATCGATCCTCTGTCCGTCGGAGACCGTAGCCGAGGAGTCACCGGGCGTCAATGCCGAGCGTCCATCCGGTAGAAATTTCCGGGGCCGTGCCGCGCCCGCTCGACGAGCGGAGCCTCGCGCTTGACGTGCCCCGTCGTGACCCCTAAATTGGCGCGGGGAGGACGTCATGGCGCGCGCGACCTTCGGGCTGATCCTCGCGAATCGGGCGGTGGTGCTGGGCGCGATCCAGGCCCGCGATCTGATCGAGCTGTCGCAGCAGGCCGAGACGTCCGGCGCCTTCGACGCGCTCTGGGTGGGCGACAGCCTCCTGGCCAAGCCGCGCCTCGAGGCGGTCGCGCTGCTCTCCGCGCTGGCCGGCGCGACGTCGCGCCTCAAGCTCGCGGTCGGT
>Ga0207689_10004669_pt1 | contig 12376 bp, 5 predicted proteins | sample KBSMisM52_FD_184312 | JGI IMG/M metagenome (GOLD analysis project Ga0207689, IMG submission 184312) | Miscanthus rhizosphere microbial communities from Kellogg Biological Station, Michigan, USA - KBS Miscanthus M5-2 (SPAdes) (version 2) | ecosystem: Host-associated > Plants > Roots > Rhizosphere... | reverse complement strand
CTTCCGGATTGTCAGGACTTGTGGTGGCCGCCATTTTCGCAGCCGCGCTTTCTTCGTCGCTCAACTCGATTGCGGCAACCGCAGTGAATGACCTCTACAAACCATTCAGGCCCAATCGCGATGATCGGCATTATCTAAAGGTGTCCCATTGGTTGACGTTACTTTGGGGTGTCGTGCAAGTAGCCGTTGCATTAGTTGCCATGCGCACGTCGAGCTCGGCGCTCGATAAGGCCCTCTCGGTCGCCTCATTGATAAATGGACCAATTCTGGGCGTGTTTCTGGTTGGGACATTCTTGCGTCGCGTGAGCGAGCCGCCCGCGCTCATCGGAATGGCCGCCAGCATTCTGGCGATGTTGTACGTGCGATTTTATACGCCAATCGCGTGGACGTGGTATGTACTTCTCGGCAGCGCGATAACATTGGTGGTGGCGTGGTTAGCGAGTTTGGCGTTTGCTCCGGCGGCAAAGACGCGACAAGATGAACTCGCACCTGACCTCTAAAGTATGACTTTTGTTCTGAATCATCAGCGAGTGACACCGATGAGGCGCACCGGCGTGCTCGCGATTGCGGTCGTTCTGTTGGTTGTTCTATCGGTAACGTCGATCGTTTTTCGAGGTGCAAATGTTTCGGCTAGCGTCGCGCCGGTTCGTGACCAATCTTCAAAGCCGAAGCCGTATTCCCGTCATGCCACGAAAGAAGCGCTGAAGTGGGCCGACAAGCAGCTCAAAGGCATGTCGCTGGAAGAGAAGGTTGGCCAGTTGATCTCGGTCGGCATCAACGCGACGTATTTGAATCAGGACAGCGACGCATTCAAAACGCTGCGTCATCAAGTTGTCGATAATCACGTGGGCGGCATCATCCTTTTTCGCGGGCCGGTTTACGAATCCGTAGTCATAGTCAATCGTATGCAGCGTTTGGCAAAGCATCCGTTGTTGATTTCGGCTGACCTCGAAGCCGGCGCTGGCATGCGTTTTGACGACACCGTGAACTTTCCCTGGAACATGGCCATCGCTGCGACCGGAAATCCCGATTACGCGAAACGCGCCGGCGAGTTGACGGGACTCGAAGCGCGGGCTCTGGGCGTGCAGCAAATTTACGCGCCCGTAGCAGACGTGAATAACAATGCGGCCAACCCGGTGATCAACGTGCGTTCGTACGGCGAAGATCCGGCGCAGGTTGCGAAATTTGTCGCCGCGTTCGTCGAAGGCGCACAAACCGCCGGAGTGATCGCGACTGCGAAACATTTTCCTGGCCACGGCGATACTGCGGTCGACTCGCATCGAGGGCTCCCGGAAATTGATGTGACTCGAGAACGGCTGAACTCAGTAGAGCTAATTCCTTTCCGCGCCGCGGTCAGTGCGGGCGTCGGTGCGGTGATGGATGGCCACATCGCTTTGCCGCGAATCGACTCAACCGTGATTACGCCTTTGCCGCGCGAGCGCAAGGTGAAGGCCATCGAAACGGATGAAGCGAGCGAAATCGTCGTCGAAAAAGGCACAATGCCGACAACGCTTTCGCCGATTGTAAACAATATTCTTCGGAACGATCTCGGGTTCGACGGATTGATTGTCACGGACGCGATGAGCATGAGCGGGTTGACGCTTTACTTCACGCAGGAAGAAGCATCAGTGCGCGCGCTCGAAGCCGGCGTAGACCAACTGTTAAAACCGGCGGATCCGGACGCAGCGTTCCGCGGAGTGGTCGGCGCGGTGAAGAACGGCCGGTTGACGGAACAACGAATTGAACAATCAGCTCGCAAGATTCTCGCGGCGAAATACGATCTCGGTTTGGCACAGCAGAGAATTACCCCGATCGACGAAATCGATCACGTTGTTGCCGGCAAGCAAGTCGCAGTGCTGGCCGATGAGATTGCGAGCCATGCGATGACGTTGGTGTGCAACAACGCTAACCTGGTCCCGCTGAAGCTGACGTCCAGTGCCAAGGTATTCAACCTCGCGATTACAAACGGTGACGACCGCTCCTTCATCACGCAATCGTTTGTCGCCGAGATGAATCGCGGCGGCGTGAAGATGGACACGATCGTTTTGGACGATCGCTCATCAGATGCGGAGCTTCAGAAGACGCTGGACGCTGCGGCGCGGGCCGACGTCGTGATCGTGTCGATGTATGGTCGGGTCCGCAGCGGCCAAGCGGGCAGCGTCGCATTGCCGAAACCGGGCGCGCGGGCGTTGAATGCGTTACTTGATCGACAAGCACCGCTCGTCGGAATCAGTTTTGGCAATCCCTATTTGCTGCTGAGCTTTCCAAAGCTGCCGACTTATCTGGTCGCGTACGGCGACATGCCGAGCCTGCAACGATCGGCGGCTAATGTGCTGCTCGGAAAGAATAACGTGACCGGCCGTTTGCCGATCTCGCTTCCGGGTCTGTATCCTCTCGGCGCCGGAATTCAGTTAAAGTCCAACGCAAACCAGTCTCAACAATGATCGCGCATCGCTCGAAACTCGCCATCGCGCTCGCGTTTCTGCTGGCGCCGTCGATTGTTGCGCAACTTGGTCCGGTTCCATCGCGATCCACCGGAATCTCCATTGAACGCCTCGCGCGGATTGATTCAATCGTCGCTGAATCAATTAAGAACAAGGAACTGCCGGGGGCTGTGGTGCTGGTTGGTCATCGTGGCCGAATTGTCTGGCGCAAGGCCTATGGCGCACGGGCCGTTGAACCGCAACGAGAGGCGATGACGACGGACACGATTTTTGATTTAGCCAGTCTCACCAAAATTGTTGCCACATCCACGAGCATCATGATCTTGATCGAACGCGGCGAAGTGCGGCTGGCGGATCCAGTCGTTAAGTTCATCCCTGAAATGAAAGGCGGAGGACGCGACGCGATTACGGTCGAACAACTGCTGACGCACGTTTCAGGGTTCGCGCCGGATTTCGATTTGCGTGAACGCTGGACTGGTTACGACGAAGCGATGAAGCGGTTGTACCGCGAGCCGTTGCGAAATTCACCGGGCGCCCGTTTCGTTTACAGCGACATCAATTACATCGCGCTCGGCGAAGTCGTACATCGCGTCAGCGGTCTGCCGCTGGACGAGTTCGCGCGACGCAATATCTTTACACCGCTTGGCATGCGCGATACCGGTTTCAAGCCTTCCCCGAATTTGTCAGCGCGAATTGCGCCAACCGAAAAACGACGTGGGCAGATGAATTATCTCGGCGATAGCGGATCTGATGCAGGGACACAGGGCGAGCAGTGGCTGCGCGGCCAGGTTCACGATCCCACGTCGTTTCGCATGGGAGGCGTCGCCGGACATGCCGGATTATTTTCGACGGCCGATGACTTGGCGATCTTTTGTCAAATGATGCTTGCTGGCGGAAGTTATCGCGGCGCAAAGATCCTGAGCCCGTACGGCGCGGCGATGATGACGCAGCCACGCGCCGTAAGCGACAACGGCGCCGCCCGGGGCCTTGGGTGGGACATCGCTACTTCATTTTCGACGAACAAAGGCGATCTGTTTCCGCTGGGGTCATTCGGGCACACGGGATTCACCGGCACGTCGCTGTGGCTAGATCCCGCGAGCGATACTTTCCTTGTGTTTCTAAGCAATCGAGTGCATCCCGACGGCAAAGGCGACGTTGCCTCGCTCCGTGGGCGTCTTGCTTCGATCGTCGCGAGCGCGCTTACTGACACGAGCATCACAAAAGCCCGGGGCGAGTCATCCGCCGCAGCGGCCGAGTTGCTGGCGAGCCTCGCGCGCATGAATTCCTCAGCAACACGTGCTTCGACGACAAGCACTGTTGCCGACGCTCAGGTGCTGACCGGCATCGACGTCTTGGAGCGCGACAATTTTGCGCCGCTTACGGGAATGCGCATCGGGCTCGTGACCAATCAAACAGGCCGGGATCGGAACGGCCGCTCCACCATCGACCTGCTGTTCAAGGCGCCGGGCGTGAAACTAACGGCGTTATTTTCGCCTGAGCATGGAATTCGCGGACTCGTCGATGAAAAAGTTTCAGATACGAAGGACGAACAGACTGGCCTTCCGATTTATTCACTGTACGGCGAATCGCGGCGGCCGAAACCCGAGCAACTGAAGGATCTGGACGCGCTCGTCTATGACATTCAGGATGTCGGCGCGCGTTTCTATACTTACATTTCGACGTTGGGTTATCTTCTGGAAGAGGCTGCGAAAATGAAACTTCCGGTTTTCATTCTCGACAGACCAAATCCCATTAATGGTGTCGATGTGGAGGGGCCACTTGCCGACAGCGACAAATTTTCGTTCACCTCATATCACGCGATTCCAGTGCGTCACGGGATGACCGTTGGCGAACTTGCCCGTCTTTACAACGAGCAGCGAAAGATTGGCGCTGACGTTCGCGTGATTCGCATGCAAGGCTGGCGGCGGGCAATGTGGTTTGATGCGACCAACCTCACCTGGATCAATCCATCGCCGAACATGCGGAGTTTGACGGAAGCGACACTCTATCCGGGCGTTTGCTTGCTTGAGACAACTAACGTTTCCGTGGGAAGGGGCACGAACACCCCGTTCGAACTTGTCGGCGCGCCGTGGCTGGATGGGCAGAAAATGGCGAGCTACCTAAATGCCCGTCAGGTGGCCGGTGTCCGATTTGTGCCCGTTCGTTTCACGCCGACGACGGGAACACACAAAGACCAGGAATGCGGTGGCGTGAACATCGTCGTCATTGATCGCACGCGCCTTCAGGCGGTCGCGCTTGGAATTGAGATCGCCGCTGCGTTGCATCAGCTCTATCCGTCAGATTGGAAGGTCGACGGGTTTGTGAGATTGCTGGCCAATTCCGACGCTTTTGAACGCCTAAAGCGCGGGGATTCAGCAGAATCGATTGTTCGCTCGTGGAGTAATTCCCTGGAACAGTTTCGCGCCGCCCGAGCGAGCGCGCTGCTTTACGACTAAGCGATCGCAGCGTCACGAGGCAACCTGTCAAAATTAACTATTGAAACGTGAGCATAAAGAGACGAAATTCTATTGACTTGTAGCGCCGGATACTTTAGAACTTTCGAAACTCTACTCGCCAACGGGGGATACTGCGGTGAATACTCGACGATTGTTTCTGTTTCTCGCGATTGGTTTAACCCTTCTAACCATCGTATCGCTGCCCAGCAACAGGCGCTTTGCGCCATCAGTTTTGCCGGCGAATGCAGCACCTAATGAGACTGCGAGCGCCAGGCCCAGTGACACCGGACTACGTGAGGAGATCGAGGCCCGTTATCGTAAGCGCTACGATGATTGGAAAAACGAGTTTCTGGTCGCCGATATCGGCAAGGTGCAGTGGGAGCTTTACAACAAGCATCCGCATCTGAAGCTGACCATCACGATCGCTGACCACAACAAAAATGGCGCCGGCACCGGGCAGTACAAGTGGAACGATCAAGGCGAATTGGTAGAGGCGACGATCTTTCTCGGCACACGCATTGATGAAGGCTATCCGAGCAAGATCTATTACCCAGTGATGAACTCGCTTGAAGCGTATGAAGCGAATCAGTTGTTGAGTCGTAATGTTCTTGCCGCGACGAAAATTGCGCACGAGTTCGGCCATGTCATGAAGATTGCCGAAACTCCCGAGTCACTTTACAAACTCCAGGTGAAGCTCGTGCCACAATACAACAAGATCTTTTTGAGCAATGGCCACAACGTCAACGACCCAAAACTGATTGAGTTGGCAAATCAGATGGGGGGCAATCCGGTGCAGATTTGGGAAGACCGAGAATACTGGGGCGAAGCCAACGCGATGCTCTATTTGCGCGACCGCGTGGCGAAAGAGAGCTTTCACTGCCGCCTCTTCAATAAAATCAAACGGAGCGTTGAAGAATACGCAAAACCCTACGAAGACCGCTTTACCGAAATCGCCAAATCGCAGGGTGTGACTTACTCGTGTAGTTGGAAATAAGACGGTGCTACATTAGCGAGGATCGTGGTCTTACAAAGACTTTTGTTGTCGACTCTCTTACTTGTCGCCGTGCATGTGGCGGCAAGCGCTCAAAATCAATCGGACAGCTCACCTCTTCCACTGGAGATTCTCAAACTGAAATGGGAGAGGCAACTGCAGTTGCCTCGTAACTTTGATCCATCGACTATTCCCGCGACCGGTGTGTTCAATGATTCCAACGTCAGAAATACCGTAAATCCGGCGCCAAATCCGCTCGATGCGACGCGTGCTGCAACGAGCGCGCAAAGCAATGCGCAAACTTCACAAACCACAGTCTTTCCCGCGACGCCTAATCGCTTGCCCATCGTCTATGTTTATTCGCTGCGCGTGAAAAACGTCGGCGGAAAAACAATTGACGGCGTCGCGTGGGATTACGTGTTCATCGACGTAACTTCCAACAAAGAAGTTGGCCGCCATCAGTTTCTCAGTTTCCAAACACTGAAAGATGAGAAAACGACCACGTTTAGCAGCCAGATGCGCTCTCCACCCACACGCATCGTACAGACAACGAATGGAAATAGCGGAAGCAACGAACACCCCAAATACACCGGCCGGGCGATTATTCAATGTGTGCTTTACGCCGACGATACGGCATGGCGCGGGCCACAAGCATCTTCAGATATTTGCGCCTTGCTAAAGACCCAGCGTGACCTGCGAAGGAAGAAGCACGCTGCATGACCGGCCCGAACCAAACTTAATCCGGAAAACTAAAAAAAGAGGGGCTGACGAATCAGCCCCTCGAATTGTTTGGATGTGAATCCAATTAGAAGTGGACTCGCAGACCCAGTTCCATCTGACGAGCGGCGTAGAACGTGCCGTTAACTCTTCCGAAGGTCGTGTTGCTCGTCAGACTCAAACTGCTTGGGTCTGATGGTTGATAGTGGTTCAGGACATTGGTGAATTGGAGAGTGAAGGTTGCCCCCACGCGCTCAGTAAATTTCATATCTTTCGCGAGCGTCGCGTCGACATTCCAACGGTTAAACCCTCTTAGATTTCCCACACTTCCGCAACTGGTGTCGATTCCGAGAACACAGCGGCGGAAGTTTGACCAAACCGCACCCGGATCGGCGAATATGTTGAGGCCCGTTCCACCGGCCGTAGCTGCGAGACTGGTCGCAACGTTTACTGGTACGCCTCCGACAGTGACTGTCGAGCCGGTAATGTTGTGGTGCAACGTCGGGCTGTAGCGGGTCGGAACAATCGGTATTGCGCTTTCGAAGGCAGTACTGGAACTCGAAACATTGCCGACCTGGCCGAAAGCCTGGCAGGCTGCCGAACAGTTTCCGCCTTCCGTGTAGCCAATTCCGATTGGGAAGCCGCTTTGTGCGGTCAAGAATGGTGAAATCGACCATCCGTCAAGCAAATGCCGCTTCCAGCCATGCGTGCCTTTAAAGAAATCGGGCCTGTAGCTCCAGCCACTGGTCAGGATGTATTTGATATCGAAGACCGCTGGACCATAGCTCGCCTGCGGGTTCCAAACATCCAGCCATTGGTTCGAGCTGTTGTATTGGGCAATTTGGGCCGTGCCCAACGCTTTGCCCCACGTGAAGTTGGTAATCGAATTGATACCGTGCCAGTCGTTAAACTTCACGGTAAAGAACGCGGCGTTGTAGTTCGAGAAGCCCAGACTCGTCGTGGTATTGATCGATGTCGCCTGTGAACTCAACATCGTGCGACCCAGAGCCCAGGAGCCCAGCGTCCCGTTCGCCCGCGAGGTGCCGGTGTTGTTGAGATAAGCCCACATCTCGGAAACTCGAGTTGAGCCAATGAACGTGCGGATACCCGATTGGTTGAGGAAGGCTTGAGTGCAGCTCGTGAAGCCGGAGCAGTACGTCGAAGACGGACCACCCAGGGCCGTCTCAAGGAACGGCTGATTGGGAACTGAAGCTATCAGCGCTGCCAACCCTCCGCTGCCCGCGACATCAAGTTGCGTACACCGACCGCCGCCTCCCGGAGAACAAAGCGCTCTCCACATATTTGCGAATGCACTGGCGAAAGTCTGGCCGCCTTGCGTCATCATGTAGGGAACAGTGTCAATATCAACCTGCTCGAAGATGTTCCTGCTGCGCTTGCCCATGTAACCGGCTTCGAGCGAAATGCGGCGGCCGAATTGACGCTGAATGGTGAAGTTCCAAGTATCGACCTGCTCAGGCTTGTAGTCTGGATCGAGAACTGTGGAGTCACCCGCCACGGCTTGTCCGCCAACGCCCGGGAAGAACGGTTGCGGCAGCGTTGTGGTGGGTGCCGAAAGCGGAGCCACCAAGCCATCCCATCCGCTGCCCGTCGGTCCAACGCGGAAGACGTTACCCAGGGTATTGCTCGTGCCGCACGTGCCGTTGCTCAAAGCGAATGAGCACGTCACGGGTTGGAGCAAGCCGGGGCCGAGCAACGGAACCAGAACTTGATTGACGCCATTGATGCGTCCCCAGGTTCTGCCGTATCCCGCTCTTATTACCTGGTTACCATCGCCAAACAGCATCTTCTTCCAACCACTGCTGAAATTTGGATTCCAGGCGATGGCGACACGCGGACTGAAGCCCTTCTTGAATGGATCATAGGGATACTTCATATGCAGGTTGCCCGTTGTTTCAAAACCAAGAATCGGAGCGATGTCGCAAGTAAGTGACGAGGTCGGGCACCCTTGCCCGGCCAAAGCTGCCGCCTTTCGTTTTGCTAAGAACGAATCCGTGTGAACCAGGCTCCCATCCGAGTACACCAATTCCACCTGGGCGCCATTCTTCTCAACCGGCGGCGTCTCGTACATATAGCTGACACCATAGGTTAAGGTGATCGAAGGCTTCATGCGCCAGGTATCGGCGACGTAACCGCTGTAGTACTTGATCGTACTCTGTTCGGCTGCGCGTGTGCCGATGGGTTGAATTTGCAGCGTAGAACCGGTGCGCGTGTAGATCACCTGAGTCAAGCCGACCAGCCCGAGTATCGATGATGCGATATTCGTGTAAATGGCCTGGTTTGTTGCAGACGTGACAGCTGACGGGAAGAAACCAGTGTAATTCACCTGGTTCCCGGCAATCTGATAGACGACCTGATTGTTGATCGTGCTGCCGTTGTCAGTGCGCGTGTGGAAGTTGTAGTTGTTCTGGAACTGACCACCGAACTGCCAAATGTGGTTTCCCTTTACGAAGGTCAGGTCGTCACGAATCATCTTGTCCTGACCATCCCAAACACGCTGGCGAGTACTCTGGTTGTTGACGTTGTATGGAATTAGCGCGGACGTGCTTTCTGCGCCGAGTGGATTACCACTGTTGTTAGGAGCGATTTCAAGCGCCCCTCCGAGACCGCCAAGTTGCGGAGGATCGTTCTGCGTTGACCATTCCCACCAGTTCCATAGATAGCTAAAACGGAGATCGTTCGTGAGCCGTGATGTGAGATTGCTGGTAAGTCCGAGCACCATCAACTCTCCGAGTTGCGGGCGCGGGGCTTTTGGCGTGTATTGGCCGGGGGTATCGCCGAAATAGCCACCAACGTCTACCTGGTTCGTCGTTACGTTCAAGAGTTTGAAGGCACGGAAAGATCCAAAGAAACGGTGTTTGGAGTTGAAGTCATGATCGAGTCGCCACACGTAGTTGTTCGAGGTCAACGGCGTGCGGATTGTCGAGAGAAAGCCCAGCGTGTTGTAGCCATCACCAATCGACGGGCAGAACGAGCAATTCGGATCTGTCCCCAAAGGCATCGTATTCCACACGGACCTGATTGTCGGACTGATTCCAAGGGCTCTCGGATCCAGCGTACTTGCAGGTAAGGTTACAGTCTGTAAATTACCTGCCGCTGCGTTTCCCACAGTCGTGGTCACTGGGTAGGGATTCAGGTTGAAGGCAGAGAAACTGCCTAAGCTCGATGCCAAGCCCGGAATCTGAACTACGCCGGCGCGCATTGCGATTGATGGCATCTGTTTCTCGAAAATACCATTGCCGGGAAAGCGAAACCCCTCGTATCCGAAGAACATATAGGTCTTCTTACCAAGAAAGTCCTTGGGAATAATCGGACCGCCGATCGTGAAGCCGAAGCGACTGCGATGGTTCGGAATAATTGGCGTGAACGGCATCACGCAGTTGTTTCCTCCCGAACTCAACGTGGTGCCCGCGGGACACGGCGTCTGCAGAGGCGCAACGCCTTTGGTGAAGGGGGTGTGGTTTGACACCCAGGAATTCGCAGCGCCGTGGTTCGTCGCGTAGTAGTAACCATAAACGGAACCGTGAATCTGATCGGTGCCGCGCCTGGTTACCATTTGTACCTGCGCGCCACTGGAGTTGTTGAAATCGTTCGTTTGTCCAAAGGTATTTACTTTGAACTCTTCAACGGTCTCAATTGGAGTGGCCACGACACCTGACGCCATTGAACTCGTCTGACTGCCGGCGAGGCCCGTAAAGTTCTGAATGTATCCAATTGTGTTACCGGCCATGTCGTCGGTGTTATTACCACCGTCAATAGTGAACGTGTTCTGGTCCATATAACTGCCGGCGATATCACCGCGGGGCGTGACACCGGGTTGCAGGCTCAACAACGATGTTGCATCGCGACCAAGGTTCGGCAGCAGTTCAAGGTTCTTCAGACTAATAGTATTGCCAATGGTTGCGTTGGCGGTCTGAAGCTCGTTGCCGGCCTGTGATGACACGACGACCGTTTCGGTTAGAGCGCCAACTTCAAGCTGCACGTCCAGCGTAAGCTGATTGCCGACTGAGATTTTTTGACTGGTAGCTCGATGAGTCTTAAAGCCGGCTTTGGTCACTGTTAAGTCGTAGTTGCCGACACCAATGCTGGCAAAGTGGTAACGGCCGGAGTCATTGGTGGTGGTTGTACGCGAATTATTGTCGGCAAGATTGGTAAGCGTTACTTCAGCGCCAGCCACGACACCGCCCTGGGGATCGGTGACAACGCCGGTGACGCTTCCCGTCTCACCTTGAGCGAAGGTAGGTTGCGAGTTGGCGAGCAGAAAAACTCCAACGCCAATCGTTAGAGCTAGAAAAAGCGAGACTCTTTTCATTTGGCGACGTCCTCCTGTGTTGAAATGCGATTAGCCAGGACCTTCATCCTGGATTTCGGATCAAGTTCCTGGGAAAGACGATCAGTTGTGCGCAAAAAGCTTGGCGAGAACGCTCGAGCCGTGCGTGAGCGTCAAGTTAAAACCAAAGTTATCGGGCGGAGTATATAACCAATTAAGTGAGGGTCAAGCTTTTTTTTCCAGAAATTGAGCATCGGATGCAGAGTTTTGGATCTGGCCTGAGACGCATGGCTGACAACTCCAAACCTCAGCCGCCAAGCTTTGAAAAACACTGCACCGATCGAACGGCAGGGATAGCTCTAAATCAGCGTGCCCTTTTCACTCGAGAACCATTGTGGCCGACTAGGGCCAGTGCTAAGCTGGCGCGCGTTCGGGCCGCAAATCATGAAGTTGTCGCTGCAAGCAGTCCACCACATCTTTGCATTGACGATATTACTTGGCCTCGGAGCTGGGCAGGTGATTGCGCAAGCTGGCGCTCCTTCGTCGATCCAGATCTTTATGCCGGGTGGGGCACTTCCGGATCGTCCAATTCGTTTTGAGCTTTCCCGAGATGACGGCCGGATCGAGACAGTCTTCACCGACAACAAAGGCAAATTCCTGATTACCGGAGACCTGGTTCGCGACGCAGATTTCGTCGTGCGGGTTCAAGGTGATGGCCGCAGCTTTGCCTCAACGACTGTGACATTTCGCACGTTTCGCAACATCGTTACCTACGTACCGGTTTTCCTTAACCCGATTGAAGGAGCTAAAAGACCATCGCCTTCAGTTCTAAGTGTCATCGACATTAATGTCCCGAACGACGCCCGCGCCAGTTACGAGCAAGCGATCGCTGCGTTGAATCGCAAAGACACTCAAGCCGCAATTGATAGCTTGAAGAAATCTCTGACGCTTTATCCAAAGTACCTGCGCGCGATGAATGATTTGGGCGTCATTTATTTGCAAAGCGGACGACTGAGCGACGCAGTTGCTATTTTCCGGCAGGCTATCAAGCTTAACGACAGTTTTGTCTATCCACGCCTGAATCTCGGTATCGCTCTAATTCGAATGGGAAAGCAGAGCGAAGCGGCAGATCTCCTTTCGCGGCTGCATCAGGAAACGTCGCTGCCGCTCGCGCGCTTGCCGCTGGCTGAGGCGCTCAGCGAGACCAGCCGCTTTGCCGAAGCTGAAAAGATACTTCGCATAGTTTGCGACGACGCGAATGCGGCTGATTCAATTCACGCCGAAGCGCGGTTTCGGCTAGGCGCGATCTTCAACAAGCAAAACCGCTTTGCCGACGCCGTTCCGGAATTCGAAGAAGCTTTGAGACTCGAACCAAATATGGTTAATGCCCACATGCAATTGGGCGGCGCTTTGTTGCAACTCAAACGAGCCGCCGAAGCCGAACGCGAGTTGAAGAAGGCGTACGAACTTGGTGGCGTTT
>Ga0207689_10004668_pt1 | contig 12383 bp, 6 predicted proteins | sample KBSMisM52_FD_184312 | JGI IMG/M metagenome (GOLD analysis project Ga0207689, IMG submission 184312) | Miscanthus rhizosphere microbial communities from Kellogg Biological Station, Michigan, USA - KBS Miscanthus M5-2 (SPAdes) (version 2) | ecosystem: Host-associated > Plants > Roots > Rhizosphere... | reverse complement strand
TCTCTCATCCTGGTTGATTTCGGTCATACGGGAAAATAAAACTGATCATTTTGGGCGCCTTATGAGCGGATTTGGGATTAACGAAATAATCCTAAGAAAGAATTTTGTTTCACAATTTATAAACTATACGTACCAAGGACAATATCCAGAAATATTACGTAAGTGGGGCGACGTATCTTTCAAAAATAAGGCTTTTGAGCCATTCTTAGATAGTCAAAAGGATCTAAAAGTTGTTTCAGACACGCCAAGTTACAAGATTTATGAAAATACTAATAATGCCACCAAAATCTTTGCTCCCGTAGACTTTGCAGGAAGGTTGTCTGATTTCAATGATTTACTTTGGATCACAAATCTTACACCGCTTTCAAGTTTAGCTGCCTATCCTTCTGTCTATGATAAGGAGCCGTTAATATTATTGGATACGGCTCCTGAAAGAAGGTTTCCTACTGGAGATTTTGTAGAGATAGGTAGATACACTGACTCAGTTGATGCAAATCATGGATGGACCGAGAATAGATACTGGTTCGCCTATGATTATTTACTTGCTTCCAGAGTTCATGAGGGTGCTTTCACCAGTATGAATGACGCTAGCTTTTCATTTGAATTACCTACATCAAAATTTGAAAATAAGCATGTAGAAATATGGGCAAAAGCTTTGAAATGGAACAAGGGTGGTAAAGTGAATTTTGGTATTAATGGAGAGGAAACTTCCCATTCGTTATATTCATTGGATCAAAAGTTTGATATTTTCAAAATTTTTGCAGGAAATTCCACCTCTCCGTTTCATATCTCTATCAAAAATATTAATGGAGGAAACTATATTGAAGGACTATACATCCAGCCAATTGAAAAAGAAGGCAGATCAGAGCAGAATTACAAAAATGAAACCCTAGTTATTGGTGTAGAGGACAAAAAGGCATCTAGTGATATCTCCGAGCAGAAAAAAACAAGCAATACAAGTACTACTAATTATGTCTCTAATTCCGATTTCGCGCTTGTAAATAATACGTCAGGTTTACCGCTCCAATGGGACGATACTTACGAACAGTGTGCTGTTATTTTTAGCTGCGCTGTCAACACTACAACTGGATGGAATGGTAACACGAGTTTCATGATTTCTACGAAAACAAATACCCCTTATACATGGTCATATATTTCAAGCAAGGAGATAGACGTTAGACCAAATGAACAATATGAATTCGTTACCCACATGAAACTAAATGATTTCGCTACACAATCACATGTAGTTATAGAGGGATTTAACGGAACCTCTATAAAATGGTATCAAATTCGACACTGTCCTACAGGATCTAATGGACCTCTTGAATGGGCTGCGTTTGGCTGTGAGGTAACAATTCCTGCAACTACAAGTAAAATAAGACTCACGTTGAATGCTGGATGGTCCTCGCAAGAAGGGACTCAAGCTACAAGCTATTTTGATGCATTCTACATAACAAAGGCAGCTACTACTAGTACGTCCAATTCCGAGTTCGTACTTGTAAATAATATAACTGGTCTACCGCTCCAATGGAATGATAATTTTAAACTATGTGGTGTTATTTTTAGCTGCTCCGTCAACACTACAACTGGATGGAATGATAACACGAGCTTCATGATTTCTACGAAAACAAATACCCATGCATGGTCACATATATCAGGGAAGGAGTTAGAGGTTAGACCAAACGACCGATACGAAGTTGTTACCCACATGAAACTAAATGATTTCGCTACACAATCACATATAGCTATAGAGGGGTTTAGTGAAACGTCAAAAAGATGGTATCAAATCACTCACTGTCCTACGGGCTTTAACGGACCTCTTGAATGGCATATGTTTAGCTGCGAAGTAACAGTTCCTGAGGCTACAAGCAAAATAAGACCCACGTTGAATGCTGGATGGTCCTCGCAGGAAGGAAGTGAAGCTTCGAGCTTCTTTGATGCCATTTACATAAGTAAGGCAACACCCTATGACTATCTTCAAAATGCTCTGGGGCAGAACCGTAACCAAATAAAACAAATTATTCTACAAGAACTATCCCATAATGAATCTTCATCGCCCGTTCTAAAAAAAGGATATGAGAAAATTAATCCAACTCTTTGGAAGATCCACGATGTAACCGCCACAAAACCATTCATTTTAGCATTTGCAGAACCATACGATCCAGCTTGGGAGGCACAAATTTATAGTGATGGTAAAAAAGTGGACGCTGTAAAATCAGTCCCATTGTACGGAGCAATAAATTCTTTTCATGTAAATCAAACAGGTGATTTAGATATAGCGATACGATACGTACGACAGGATTGGTTCGAAATTGGCCTGTTGATCTCTGGCATAACTATTGCTTTTTGCATTTTCTATTTATTTTATGATTGGCCACGGCTTGGATTGTCAAAAAAAATCAGTTGGACCATCATTGGCAAAAACGATAAAAGGGTAGAGAAATAGGGACATATAGATTAATGATATTCAGTGCAGGCATTACTTACGAACAAATACCAATTAGCTTAAACTTCGAAATTGACAAATTGCAAAAATGGATAAACTAGATAGGAAAATTTGAATAATGGCAGTTAATAAAATTATTAGCTCAGGTTTTCTTGTATTTATTGACCAGTTGGTATTTGGACTGACAGGATGGATTTATTGGCTGGTTATTTCCAGGTACGTTTCTACCTATGATATAGGTCAATCTACGGCGGTTTATAGCCTCATTCTTCTATTTTCAGCACTTGCCCAATTGGGTTTGCAATATCCAATGCTTAATAGATCATCAGCAGAAAGATCGCAAATTCTAGCTTCGATTCTCATCATAGAATTAGCAGTCACTTTCGCAATCATACCAATCGTTGTTTATTTTTTCTATAATGTATATCCAGTATCCTTGCAAGGATTCAGTTTGATGGGTATTGGTATTCTTATTTTTTTAAATGTAGGATTCGTTGCTCATTTTGTCCTACTGGGGATTTCTGAAGCAAAAAAGATCTTGATAATTGATACTATTGGCACAATTATAAAATTTGTGACGGGGTTGATACTTGTGGTAACTGGATTCGGGACCTGGGGCATACTATTATCTTTTTTGATACAAGCATTGGTAATTGGCTGCATCACACTTGCCATAGCGGTTAAATTATTTGGATTCAAGTTACAAAACATGAAATATCTTAGCAAAATTATGCGAGATGGCTTAGTTAATGTCCCTTCCCAATTATCTGGTCTACTAATATTTAGCCTTAGTGTGGTACTTCTTGCTTCTTTTGCCGTACCGAGTTCTGATATTGGAATATTCTACATAGCCTTAATGATCAGCTTTATAGTGGGCACTTTTGCTTCAAGTATGGCATTGATGATAATCCCATGGTCATCTGCATCAAAAGTCGATTTATCCACTGTTACCACGAGGATAGGCATTAGCTTAACTGCTCCACTGATAGCAGCACTTATCGCGTCACCAAAATTGATACTTTCTATCTTTGGAATTGAGTATCTATCAGGGGCAACAATATTGATTGTCCTTTCTATTGCAATTTTACCATTCGCTATAATGATAAACGCAATATCAAAGTTTAATTTTAAGGATGATCCAAAAAAACTCATTTTAGTTGGCTCTGCTCAGCTACTGACATTTCTCATAACATTTTATTTCCTAGTTCCGAGTTACGGAACTCTTGGAGCTGCATATTCCATCCTTTTAGCATTTGTTGCATCGGCCATACCTTCGATAGTTTGGTCAGATCGGATCCTAATAAGGTATATCATTAATACTTGTATTGCTATATCAGTGGGTTGCATTGCAGGATTTGGTATCTCATCAGTAATTGGAGGAGGAATCTTCATCCAAATTGCATCACTCTTAAGTTCGGTAATTGTTACCTTTGCGGTAATCCTTGCCCTTCGAAATACTTCGAGGAATGAGATAACTCAACTCGTAAAAGCATTCATCAAGACAGGATAGATAATTTACGGTTCCAAGTTATAACTTACGCTGTCTCACAATTACAAAGAGAACATTTGAATTTGGACTTTACGGATTTGCAGCCTTTACGACAGACTCATTTAAGCTATCTCAACAAAAGAACTCGAAGTCCCATTCTTACACAAGAATCTATAACCAACAGAAAAATAAGGTGGTCGGGCTCTAGATTAAATATCGAACATGAGTCGCGATAGAATTGTCATATGATAGATTTAGTCATTTTCTATTGATTTCAGAATGGACCTACTTTTGAAATACTAGCATTATGCTTGTATGAAGCATGTTCCTGGCTCTAATTACGATATGTGGATGACTGTTCTTATATTTTTGATCTGCGCTTGTCCAGTGCACTGCAGAATAAAAATCTAACACATTATCAAGTGTACTTGGATTCAATTCGAAATTCAGGGGTTCTATCAATTTCATTTGAAGATGGTCTATTAAATCAGTATACAAATTTTGATTATTGAAAAATTCTTTATGCTCCTTTCCATTGATCACATATTCGGTTGCTATAGCGGCTATGCCTCCCTTTTTGAGGACACGTTCCATCTCCTTAACAGATTGTAATGCACCAGCATGCCTTTCTCCACCAAAGTGTTCTATTGATGAGAACGAAAAGACAAAATCAAAAGTCTCGTCCGGGAATTCAAGCTTTGTTCCATCCATCCTTAGCGCGGTTAACCTCTTTTCCTGAAAGTTAAATGGAGCATATTTGTTGGGATTTTCTGGAAAGTCAGAGGGAGCTTCTTCCCAGTCACCACGATAGAGATCTGTTGCGTAAACATGATTAATAGTATTAGCAAGGTAAAACAGCACGTCTTCTTTCCCAGCCCCTACTGCTAATCCTTTTGTTTTATAATTGAGCAAGTCGAATCTTTTTAGTGCAATGAGTCCGAGAACCCACTCCCAATGTTTTCTGTGCATGTAGGATACAACTTTACCATTAAATAATTCTCCAAGTGTTTGCTTGAATTCTATATTCTCCCAATCGTTTATGCAAGCTATTTTGTTCAACCCTATGGGCACATCGACTGCGTTGTGCTTGTAATTTGATGCCTTTTTAAATTCTTCCAAAAATTCACGTACTTCTTTATCATCCTGCCTAACAAATTCTAACACCCCAACTACTATTTCAGTAATCTTATTTGGTCGTTTGAAGATCTTTGATTCGATGACTCTAATGTTGGACATGTTAAAAAACAATCAGATTTTCAAGACAATCCTGCTACTATCAAATAATTAAACATAGTTCCAAACTCGATATATTATTTTATAGATTCCAGTATTACCTGGTTATTACTCTCTTTTCGTCCCACAAAGGACTGTTTTCGCCTCATATAAGTATCAATAAACTTGCTAATTGTGCTATTTGAGAGTATCAAGTATGTAGTTAACGAATTCAATATTATTACTATCGTTTGTCATTAAATTTAATATTTCCATTACTCTGTTCACCAGGCAACGAAGTAAGACTATGCATAAAGGATTCTAATTTGTAAGGATCATCATTTGGTTGTCCTGGAACAATTTTAAATATTTTTCCCTCGTTCATTGCGACAACATACAGATAACCGTCAGGCCCGACGTCTAAGTCAGTAACGTCAGGAAGGACAGAGCGGAATCCTTTTGCGAAAATTAAACTTTGGAGTTGATCGTCTGTGGTTGCTATCTTATCAGTAATGGAGCTGGGAAGAGTTAATTCAGTTCTATTTTGGTTCAAATCAAAATGATAAATTCTTCCATTATTCACTTCACCGACAAAAATATCATTTTCATATTCTTTGCCATATTTATCAGAATTTAGAAATTTCAAGGCAGTAGGACCAATAGTATGATTCCAGGTGAATTTAGGAGCGCTGTATTTACCCTTTCCGTTAAAATCTACCAGGCCCAATGGCAGCGGATAATCTGCATAATTACTATCATTAGCCATTCGCATTGTCCCACTGATATAGGCCCACCCACCATTAAATCCTGGTTCAACAAGATCGATCTCATCGCCAAAATCTGGTCCATTATCTGTTATCCATAGTTTTTTCGTTATTGGATCGAAATCCATTCCGAAGCTGTTCCGTATTCCATAGCCGTAATATAGATTTAAAGGCCAAGTGTATCCCAGAATTCCACCTACTACTTTACCATCCATGGTAACTCTTAGTATGCCCGAAACTCCGTCAGGGTCAAATCCGTTGTTATAATTTATGGCTTTATTTTTAAGAGGAGGTTGCCTATCGGCATAGGAGAGTTCGCCTACAGCAATGTATACATTATTATCCGGACCAATCGTAACAGGCCCTCCATTGTGGGTAGCCCCAAATGGAAGATTCAATAGTAGCTTTGGATTCACTAACTTGGTTCCATTTTCAGATAACTCATATCGATAAAGGCGGTTACCAATTGTGTTATTATCATCTTCATGATCTTGATTCTTAGCTTCGGTAAAGTACAGGAACACGTACGTGCGGGGATGTAATCCATTTATAGTCACATTCTTTGCAACCGCAACTCCCAATAAACCGTCATGTACTGCCACGTTAACATCTAATAATGGTCGCTCTAACCTTACTCCGTTTACAATCCTCTGTACAGTGCCTTTGTGATTCTCCAAAACGAGAATATCGTCAGGGCCCAAAAACGCCATCGATACAGGTCTATCAAGTCCTTTATACACTAACTCTGTCTTTAGGTGTGCATCAGTAAGAATAGGACCATTGAGTTTTATCAAATATAAACTGTCAAACAAAGTCACAGCATCCTTATTTTTTTGAGAAGAATAACCAGCATACAACACAGGCCTAATTTGAGTGATGTCTTGTGGAATAGTTATTTCGCACCTGAATTCGTGCCATTCAAGAGGTCCATTTGTCACTTCCGGACAAGACGGCGTAATCTCATACCAGTCTTCTGACGATTCGTTAAATCCTTCCACGAGTATTTGTGATTCCCTAGCAAACTCGTTTAGCTTCATGTGGGTAACGAATTCATATTGTTCATTTGGTCTAACATCTATCTCCTTACCCGTGATGTACGACCATGTTTTATTATCACTTCTAGTAGTAGAAAGCTGTAAACTTGTCTTATCTTTCCAACCTGTGGTATAATTGTTGGTACAGGTAAAAATATGGCCACATTGTTTTAGGGAATCACCCCAAAATGAAATTAGGCCAGTAGTGGCAACTCGAGATTGATTATCGAGAATAATAAACTCAGGATTGGCGAGCATGTCAATGTTCTTCCCCTTTGTTTTAGAAGTCGAATTGTCAGTAGCCGTGGTAGATAGAGCGTTTGAAGAGGCTTTGTCAGATGTCGCAGCATGTGCCTCATTATACACCGTAAAAATTTGTACTGAAAGTACGATGTTGGCTGCTATAATTGTGACCGCCAAGATCCTTGCCATCATTCCAGCCATGCTACGTCGAGTGTCTAATTTTAAGTTTCTATCAGAATTGTCTGCCAACCGCCAATTTTGAATAATTTGGCATGATTCGCTAATTGTTGGAACAGATATTTCCCTAATTCTTAAAGTTAGTCGACAAAATAAATCGGCATGGCAGATTCCAACATGAAAGGAAACGAGTACGATATTAATAATACCTAAGTAAATGTTTCTACATTTAGGAAACAAAGCAGTGTCTGAAAATATGGGTGTATCTTTTAATCATTAAACCTTTCTTTCTCTTTTTTTGTAAGAGATTTATCTGCATTAACAAAATATTTAACTTAATCCATTTTTAAAATGAATTATGGGTATTATGAACCTCGTTGCAAAGTATTTACCTAATTCAATAAAACCTCTGGCTAGAAAAATCTACTATTATAAAGTAGAGTCGGCAGATAAAGATACTTTAATACCACCTAAAAGACTGGCGTTACTTTATGGTGAGGATGAAGGTAAGGACTTTATTGCGGTTGGGAATTACATATTAACAAATTTAAGACAATTTGCCTCTATAGATTCGGGTGACGCTGTTCTTGACGTGGGATGTGGAACCGGTCTGCTCGCTGTGCCTTTAACTACTTATCTGTCAAATGGTTCCTACGAAGGATTTGACACCATCCCTGCAGGTATTAATTGGTGCCAGACTCATATCACGGCTAGGTTTCCTAAGTTTCATTTTCAAGTAGCTGATATTTATCACAAATCATATAATCCGAGCGGAAAAATTCAATCATTAAACTACAGGTTCCCATTCGATGATTCTAGGTTCGATGTTGTTATTCTTCGTTCGATCTTTACCCATTTTCGCCCAGAAGAAATGGAACATTATTTGTCAGAGATTTCAAGGGTCTTGAAAAATGGCGGCAGGAGCTTCATAACATACCACATTATCAACCCGGAGACGCAAGAGCTCATGAATAAAAATAGATCTTATTTTAATTTTGCACATAAAGTAGATGATAATGGTTACACAACTGACTTACGCTCCTTGCCAGTTTTCGCATACGAAGAGTCCTATCTAAGAAAAATCTACCAAGATAAAGGGCTGAAAATAAAAGAACCCATTATTTACGGGGGTTGGCGCATAGGTAAGGATCTGAGACAGTTTGACTTTCAAGATGTAATTGTTGCAGTAAAATGAAAAAAATTTTTAGTGGTTGTAAATGAGAAAGTCCTCTATTCTGCTATAAGAATAGTGTAATGCCCCTACGTCTTCGCTGATTCTATGGTCAGGAGAGATTTTTGGATCTAAGCCAACTAGAGATAAATAATGTTATCTTTTCCTTGAAAGATTCTGGTGAATAATTCTTTGCTTTTTCCCGTAACATACGTGCTTCATTGCAGTTCCACGAACTGAGTGCATCATTAACAGACTTGACGGCACCGTCGATGTCTAGGTATCTGAATCTTTGTTTCACAAGACCATCGACTTTAGCCGCTCCCGAATCAAACGTTACTGGGATAATTCCTGCGCTCATTGCCTCCACGATCGCAATTCCAAAATGTTCACCGGCAAAAGTGTGAAGTAAAACCTTGGACATCATTAATACAGAAATTTTCTCTTTGATAGTAGCGTTCATATGAAAAGTTACATTTTTCGTTGCAATATTGCGAAGTTTTTCTGAATACGAGAGGTTTTCTGGACTGACACTACCTAGAAGCTCGAACTTTGTATCAGGCAATCTACGTGCAACTTCAAGAACGGTCTCATAATCCTTATCAGGAGTAAATCTTGCCAAGGTACAGACTACGTCATCTCTAAAATGATTTAATGAAAATGAGTATTGAGGACTTGGTGGATATATGACAGTGGCATCCTTTGCCCATGCTTTCGTTATCAAATTTTTTTCATAGTTGCTATTTGTGAGTAGCGTTACTCTATTTATATTAGAAATGTACTGCCAAGTTTTGACCTGTATCTTTTTGATTCTGCTCTCCATTTCGCGTTGCTGAGCAGTGAATAAACCAACAGGGAAGTGAATGTACGCTATGGTCTTATTAGCTATTTTTCTGGGTACAATAATAGGCTCCCCGGTGATAATAATAAAGTCTAGATCATACTGCTTTAAGAATTTCTTTACGGAAAAGTGTGAATAAATCATCATTTGGTATGGTTGGAGAATTGGAGGAATATCATGCCTATTAATTCCCTTGAAAAAACCACTTATGGAATTACTAACGTCAATGCCTAGCCTCTTTGAGGTTATAGTTGCGTCTGGATAACTGCTTGCACATAGGTAAATCTTAATACCCATCTCATCCAATGCCTTGATAGTTTGCAAACCAACATGCTCACCACATACGGGAATTTTGATAATTCTCTCCGTAGGTTTCCATGTTGAAGTGGATTATTCCGGCATTAATGCTACTATTCATCAGAGTCGTCACACCACATGTATTATCTAAGACTAGATACTAAAATGTAGCGAACTGAAACTGTTATCAAGAAAAACCGTGGAACAAGACCTAATATCCTTGCTATTCATTAAAGTTGGACGTGATTAAGGTTCTATAAATTATTAACATTCTATCGCATTGATTATAGAGTCCAATGTAACTAATGTTTAAAATAGGATTCACTCTTTCTACAATGGGGTTTGGTACTAGAATCAATATCCGCATCATATACGCATATCGTGAAAATGCTTGGATATGGTAGTTCTATCCCAACAATATTAAGCTCTGCTATTATAGCTATAGTTACCTTTTTTTATATCTATACTGTCGGTTCCTTCCTTAGAGTCAATATTTACATTTTATTGCACCGAGTTAGTTATAACACGTACTTTGATTTTTTCATAGTTAACAGATATATCGACCACATAATCATTGCAACGGGCGTAATCTTGTGGTGTGCAATCTCATTGCACGGTAAAGCAAGAATTATTATAACCGTGAGCTATGGAGCATTAACTTTATTTGCAATAACTAGTGGAATTGAAATACTTCTTGATATCACTGCAGTAATCGCCATACTTATTGTTATCTGTTGTTTGACGTATAACAGAATTGCGTCAAAAAAGATCCTAACATCATATCCAAATTTATCTATCAATTACATTGCATTATTTGTTATTGCTGCATGTATTATCGGAACTATCGTATCAATTGGAGTACTATTCTCTCTTCCAGTAAATCTAAAACCTACAATACCTAATTATACGTTTGAGATATTCATATTATTTTCCAGTCTTTCTCCACTTCTAATGCTTTTACTTGTGAGCTGCTTGCCTCTAAAAATACTGATAAAAGAAGTCAGGGCAGCTTTAGGACGAACTAAAAAAATCAACACTTATTCAATTGATTTTTCTGATAGATATGTCATAAAATCAAAAACAAAAATAATTTGTCTAGTACTCATTATGTTACTATCAATAGTACTAGTACTTATCCCACACCAGCCCATTATAAATATTGACAATCAGCAGATAGGGGTTGACACTCATTATTATGTTGATTGGGTCGGTGCGTTAATACATTCGAGTAATCCTCAGGAGTTCCTTTACCAGGCATTTGTCGCACAGAACGGAGGAGATAGACCAATTACTTTAATATTTTTATTCACCCTTAGCAAGATCCTTCCTACCAATCTTGTCAATACGATTGAATATGCACCTTTGATACTAGGGCCAGCATTAATTTTTATTACATATCTATTAACACGCGAGTTAACATCAAACGAAGTAACATCCCTTTTTGCTGCTTTCCTAACTGCAGTATCGTTTCAAACATTGATAGGGATTTATGCAGGCTTTTACTCCAATTGGTTTGCATTAATTATCGGTTATTTGTCATTTGTTTTTCTAATTAAGTTCTTAAAAAAATCAAGTAAGCTGACCCTATTAATATATTCAGCGTCGATCATGCTTCTGCTCTTTGCGCATGTCTATACATGGAGTGTATTTTTGATAGCATCTGCCATATTCCTAGTGGTTATGCTTAGACTAAAGTACTATAGTAGAGAAAATATAATTTTACTGTTATTGGTGCTTTTTGCTTCCGTCATTGTAGATATTGCAAAGCCAGCAATAATAGGCTCTTCCAGTGGAGTAATGCAAGACATAATTATTGGTCATGCAGGAGGGATCGGTCTAGGGCAATTTGCTCTAAGATGGAGTAACCTCATAGAAATTGTCCACAATTGGTATGGTACCCTATTTGCCAACTTTATAATTCTTATACTTGGAATATATTGGATGTGGTTGTCTAACTTTAGAGCGCAGGTCAATATTTTCATTATAATCTTTCTGTCAATTGGCTTTGGTACTATTTTTCTTGGAAACCCAGGCATTCAAGGCAGGATACTTTACGATATTCCATTTCAGATTCCCGCAGCATTGTCATTGAGTTATATTAAAAAACAACATGGCGAATCGGTGATATTTTTAACCATTTGTATATTGCTTGTAGGCGTATCTGTTAGAGCAGTTTTGAATTTTAATTACTAAAATTCGGTTATAATGGCTGGCATACTTAAATACTATTAGATTTTGTCCCGAGGAATCTTTATTGACACGCGATAAATCTATTTATATATGGATAATTAATAAGGAATGTATTTTATGGTTAAACCAATGGATTTGTTAGCTAATAAAAAACGTTTAATAGCCGTGGGGTTGGCGGTTGGTGTACTAATTTTGTATGCTGTCCCATTAGGTCAGGTAAGCTTTGCTCCAGGCAACGGGAATGGTAATGCATATGGGCCTAAAGGAAATGGACCTCCAGAATTTGTGCCTCGTGGACCTAACCCAAATCCAGGTGAACCTAGGGGACAGCCAGACGGGGTACCTCCAAATGGAAATGTACCGCCCGGACAAGAGAAAAAGGACAGTGCAAACACTGCACAAAGTCAAACTCAAGCTGAGGATGGTAACAATAAGAACAAAGACAAGAATACTAACACCGACAACAAGAATACTAACACCGACAACAAGAATACTAACACCGACAACAAGAATACTAAC
>Ga0207689_10004660_pt1 | contig 12400 bp, 5 predicted proteins | sample KBSMisM52_FD_184312 | JGI IMG/M metagenome (GOLD analysis project Ga0207689, IMG submission 184312) | Miscanthus rhizosphere microbial communities from Kellogg Biological Station, Michigan, USA - KBS Miscanthus M5-2 (SPAdes) (version 2) | ecosystem: Host-associated > Plants > Roots > Rhizosphere... | reverse complement strand
TTGCTCAGTATACAGATCAATCCATTTCTGGCTGTAGCGATAGTACATTAAAAAATCCTGCCGTATAAAAGCATACCAGCAATAGCTTTGATAGAGATATAATTTTTCATAAAATCCATTTATTGCGTGTACGTCTTTAGGTAAATAGTTTCTAAAAAAAGATTTTATATCCGCTTCATCCAATTCGTTGCGTGCATGGCCATGCAGTACATACCACCGGTACAACAGCAAAGCAAGGTTGGAGAGCCGTGTAACACGATTAATATGCTCACTGTTTTCCAACGCTTCTTGTGCCAGTTCTTCTGTTTTTTCTGTTGTGCTTCTTGTGATGTGAAGTGTTTCGATTTTCTTTTCCAGTGAAAGAATCTGAACAAGCGTATTGAATTTCTGATTTGCCCTGGCCAATTCCTTTGCTTTTTCCAAAATGCGAAGGCTTTGAATTTTTAGTCCTTTATTATATAGTAAACGGGCATTATCCAGGTGTTCACTTAATTGCAGATCCACATTTTCATGTGTTTTTAAGAGGCGAAGACTTGCTAACAATTGTTTGTACAGATGATTTTTCAGGTTAGCCAACTGAGTTTTGGTAACACCGGAAAGTTTTTTGAGCAAAAGCCTTTCATCATACTCCTCCATTTTGTCGAGAGCGTCGTAAAGTTGTATGATTTTAAGATCTTCTTTGGCGGAGCTGCGCTTGATATAAAGCTTAAAATGCCGTTTTTCCGACTTTTCGAGGGAATGAACTAACTGGAATAAGGTATCTGTAAATCGGTTGGCCATCATTGCAAAAATACCCTCAAACTCAATACCGGCAAGGGTTTTAATTTTTTTTTGCCGTTTTGCCGTAATAAAATTTAAAGTAAGATGTTTTGATATCGAAAAATTATCATCTTACTTTTGTTTTGGCAATGAGCTGAGAGAAAAGGGCAAGCAATCGTGAAGGCAATTATTCGTCAGAGGCTCAGAAAAAGCAGTTTAAAACTGCAACAAAAACAGAATTCTACATTTTTTTCATATGGCAAGCAATCGTTAGAGGTCAGCTGTTTCTACAGTGGACCTTTTTTTTGTAAAAACCGACACAATTTAACAGATTCTTTAATTCCACCTCACTTTTTCTTAATAATTTTTTTTGCGCCTGTCTTTCGTTAGAAATCAAATCATTACCAGGATTGAGTGTTTGTTTATTTTTTAGCCGTTCATACATTTATAAGAAGGATTGTCAAAGCTATCTTTACATTTGCGACCTGATACTTTCCATTCCTTTCCAAAAACAAAACCGGGTATTTCGTGTTGTTATGTCCACCATCTTCATGGTTTTGCCTGATTCTTGCCGTATGAGAATGATTGTTTAAGTATTATTTATGCCAACTGTATTTTATAAACTGAGAAAGCAAGGCTTTATTTATTTGTTCTTTTTAGGTGCAGCGTTCATAATTTCATGTAAAGGATATGGTCAACAGAAGACTGCTGACAGCCTTTTACAGGATGCGACATTACCTAACGTGATTCAATATACACTGAAACGGCAACCCCTGGTTCAGCAATCATTGATTGACGAAAAGACAACAGATCTCCAGATCAAATCTAAACTCGCTGACTGGTATCCGCAGGTCAACTTCAATTATCTCTACCAGCATAACTTCCAGGTACAAACGAGTATTATTGGTGGTAACCCGATAAAATTGGGTGTTGACAATACATCTGCTCTTCAATTTGCAGCTACCCAAACGATTTTTAACCGCGATGTATTAATTGCTAATCGTACAAAAGGTGATGTGCGCCTGCAGGCAAAGCAGCAAACTGCAAGTACAAAGATTGATGTAGTGGTAAACGTTTCGAAGGCATTTTATGATGTACTTGCAACGAGACAGCAGATAAAAGTGACGGACGAGAATATAGTGCGTTTGGAAAGAAGCCTGAAAGATGCCCGCTCACAATATAATGCCGGTGTAGTAGATAAAACAGATTTTAAACGGGCAACGATTGCATTGAATAATGCAAAGGCTTTGAAAAAAGGAAATGAAGAAGCCCTGAAAGCGAAAACAGAATATCTAAAGTCGCTGATGAATTATCCGCTGAACGGCACGATTGATATTTTATATGACAGTGCTGCATTGGAACAGGAAATTGTTCTGGATACACTCAGGGGGCCGGATTATTCCAAACGGATAGAATACCAGACATTACAAACACAACGCAGGCTGCAGGAAGCCAATGTAAAGTATAATAAATGGAGTTTTATTCCTTCCCTATCAGCAAATGGCGCTTACAATCTCAATTACCAGAATAACGAGTTTGGAAAATTATATAATCAGTCATACCCGAATTCGTATGCAGGGATCACGTTTGCTTTCCCGATCTTTCAGGGAGGGAAAAGAAAATACGAGATTCAACAGGCGGAATGGGACCTGAAAAAAATAGATCTTGGGATAGTGAACCTTCAGAATTCATTTAATGCAGAATATAATTCGGCATTGTCCAGCTATAAGGCAAGCCTTATCAGCTTCCAGGCGATAAAAGAAAATGTGTCGCTGGCAAAGGAAGTATATGACGTAATACAATTGCAATACCGCAATGGTGTGAAAGCATATCTCGAAGTAATAACAGCGGAAACGGATTTGCGGACTGCACAGATAAATTATTTCAATGCATTGTATGATGTATTGAGCAGTAAGATTGATGTGCAAAAAAGTTTAGGAGAGGTACAGTTTTAGAATTCATCGTTTAAAAGTTTCAAAGTATAAATCAAATGCGATTTAAATCATTCAAATTTTATTCTTCGATGGGCACTTTGCTATTGCTGGCTGCCTGTGGCGCCAAACAGCAGCAGCAACAAGGTCCGCCTCCTGCAATACCTGTTACGGTTGATACGGTTGAAGCTAAGCAGGCTGCTTATTACGATGAGTATCCGGGAACAGTAACAGCTCTTAACCAGACAGAAATAAGAGCGCAGGTAACCGGTTATGTTACGGGCATCTATTTTAAAGATGGTGATAAAGTGAAAAAGGGACAGCGCCTGTATTCAATCGATCAGCAATTGTATAATGCCAATTATGAACAGGCATTGGCTAACCAGGCTGTGCAGGAAACAAATTTACTGAAGGCTCAAAAAGATGCGGACCGTTATCATGAACTGGACAAGAATGATGCGATAGCCAAACAACAGGTTGACTATGCAGACGCAGCACTGGAAGCGGCGAAGAAACAGGTGTCAGCAGCAAAAGCAGGTGTAAACGCGGTAAGGGCAAATGTAAACTTTGCTACAATCTATGCGCCCTTTACAGGAACAATCGGTATTTCACAGGTGAGGATGGGAACATCTGTCGTAGCGGGCCAATCGGTTTTAAATACTGTTTCGACGGATAATCCGATCGCTATTGATTTTACTGTAGATCAAAAAGAGATCTATCGTTTTTCACAATTGCAACAGCAGGGAAAGAAAGCGAATGATTCTACATTTTCAATTGCTTTCGGGAATGATATATATCCGTTACACGGTGGCATTAGTTTAATTGACCGGGCAGTAGATCCACAAACCGGAACTATAAAAACAAGATTGGTTTTTCCGAATGATAAGAACACACTGAGAGCAGGCATGAGTACCACTGTACGTGTATTGAATAACGCATCACAAAAGATAATCACAATTCCATATAAAGCAGTAACAGAACAGTTGGGTGAATTTTTTGTGTATGTGGTTGGTGACAGCAGCAAAGTATCGCAACGGAAATTAACATTAGGCAAACAGATAAGTACAGACATAATTGTGAAGGACGGATTGAAAGAAGGTGAGGAGATTGTAGTGCAGGGTGTGCAGAACCTGAGAGAGGGGGCGGTAGTAACGACTAAACCGCCGCAACAACAAGGCGGCGGTCCCAAAAAATAAAGGGGATAAGAGAACAGAAACACGAATGGAATGTCGCAACAAAAGTCTTGTGGTTGTAACCTGCCTTTCGGCAGACAGGTGCAGCCGGGCACAAAATATAAATTCAAAAATCAGTAAGTGATGACAGGAGTGAATCGTATTCACTATTCACCACTCACCATTCACACTCATGATAGCAGAAACTTTTATAAAGAGGCCGGTAACGGCGATTGTGATTTCGATCGTGATCGTACTGGTAGGTATTATTTCGCTGATCAGTCTTCCTGTAGCCCAATATCCGGATATATCTCCGCCCACTGTATCTATCGCCGGCAGCTTTATCGGTGCTGATGCGCAGACAGTGGAGCAAACGACTACGACTGCGATTGAGACGCAGGTGAACGGCTCGCCGGGCATGACGTATATGACGAGTAACAGTACGAGCAGCGGGCAAAGTGGCATCACCGTAAACTTTGAAGTAGGTACGGATATTAATATTGCTACGCTGGATGTGCAGAACCGTGTGAGTGTGGCCGAACCCACGTTGCCGGATGCAGTGAAACGGTTGGGGCTTACCGTTAGAAAACGCAACCCTGCTATTATGGTGGCGCTCGCATTCTTTTCACCAAATGGCACACACGATGCGAAGTTTATCGGGAACTATGTGAACCTGTATGTGAAAGATGCGATACTTCGCGTGAAAGGAGTAGGTGATGTGCTTTCCCGTTCAGATGATTTTGGAATGCGTATATGGCTGAATCCTGAAAAGCTCGCCGCATTGAATATGACCCCTGCTGAAGTAAATGCAGCATTGCAGGAGCAAAACCTGCAAACGGCAGCAGGTACTATAGGCAGTAACCCACAACCGGGAATACAGGCTTTTGAATATAGTGTGCTTACTAACAGCCGCATTAACACACAGCAGCAATTTGAAAATATTATAGTCAGATCGAGACCGGCCGACGGAAGTATTGTTTACCTGAAAGATGTTGCGAGAGTGGAATTGGGAAGGTTTGATTACAGTATTAACTCTTTTGCAGATGGTAAGCCTGCCGCATTTCTCCTCATCTACCAGGCGCCGGGTGCTAATGCGCTGGATACGTATGAAGGTGTAACAAAAGCATTAGGTGAGTTAAGAAAAACTTTTCCAAAAGATATTGATTATACTATTCCGCTTGAAACTGTATCTGTTGTTAAGGCATCTATTCGCGAAGTAATAACAACATTACTGGAAGCATTACTGCTTGTTGTACTGGTTGTGTTTTTATTTTTACAAAACTGGCGGGCAACACTTATTCCGGTACTTGCTATACCCGTATCATTGATAGGGACATTCATTCTATTTACTTCCCTGGGCTTTACCATTAATACATTGACACTATTTGCATTTGTACTTGCAATTGGTATTGTGGTAGATGATGCGATCGTTGTGGTGGAAGCAGTGCAGCATAATATAGATCACGAAAAAATGCTGCCGAAAGAAGCCACCCGTAAAGCAATGAAAGATATATCGGCGCCGGTTATCGCTATTGCATTAATACTGGCAGCTGTATTTATACCGGTTGGTTTTATACCGGGCATTGTAGGCCGCCTGTACCAGCAATTTGCAATTACCATTGCCGTATCTGTTATAATTTCTGCATTTGTCGCTTTATCTCTTACACCAGCCCTTTGTACAATTATGCTGAAACCATCAAAAGATGAAAATGCTAAAAAGAATATCCTTGAAAAATTCTTTGCAGGATTTAACCGGTGGTTTGGTAAAGTAACCAATGGATATACCAAAGGCGTGGGCGGTTGGATAAGGAAGACCCCTTATGTAGTTGTTATGCTGGTGGCCCTTTTTGTTGGACTATTCTTTTTGTTTAAAAATAAACCCACGGGATTTATTCCGACCGAAGATGAAGGACGCTTATACGTAACGTATGAAATGCCGGAAGCCACCTCTACGACACGAAGTGTTGACATGCTTCGGTCAATAGCAGCCCGCATCCGGCAGCTTCCGGAAGTAAGAACTGTAGGCGGATTGGCAGGATTGAATATTGTCAGTTTCTCTAACAAATCAAATTCAGGGACAATATTCGTACTCCTCAAACCATGGGATGACCGGAAAGGAAAGGGACAACATGCCCAGGACATAATGAATAAGATCCGCGGTATGGTGGCTGATATCAAAGAAGCAAGGGTGCTTGTGATAGCACCACCCGCAATTCCCGGTCTCGGCGCTACATCCGGGTTTACATTTGAATTACTGCAAACCGGGGGTACGGATGATATCAAAACGTTTGAAAAAGTATCGCGTGATTTTCTCGGAAAAATAAACCAGCGCCCAGAAATAGGAGCGGCTTTTACATTTTTTAATTCCCGTACTCCAAGCTACCAGATCGATGTAGATAAAGAACAGGCAAAAAAAATGGGTGTGCTGGTTTCTGATGTATACAACACGCTTTCAACTTTCCTGGGCAGCAGTTATGTAAATGATTTTAATTTATACGGAAGAAACTTTCGTGTCATGTCCCAGGCAGATAGCAGTTACAGAAGTTCATTGGGAGGGATAGAGAAATTTTATGTGCGTAACAGCCAGGGCAATATGATTCCACTCGGTTCGCTGATAACATCCACATTAATAGAAGCGCCTGCTGCGATCTCACACTATAATATTTACAGATCGATAGAAATAAACGGTACGCCGAAACCGGGCTTCAGCAGCGGCCAGGCAATAGAAGCGCTGAAAGAAGTGGCTCAAACACTACCTGCCGGTTATGGTTATGAATTTTCCGGGATGAGCCGTGAAGAAATAGCAGCAGGAAATCAGCAGGCGATCATATTCGCTATCTCTATTGTATTCGTATTTTTATTTTTGGCCGCTTTATATGAAAGCTGGTCAATTCCATTCTCGGTATTATTCGCAGTGCCGATCGGGGCATTTGGTTCTATATTAACGCTCACATTCATTCCTGCTCTTTCCAATAATATCTATGCGCAAATTGGTTTGATTACGTTGATTGGCCTGGCCGCGAAGAATGCGATATTGATCGTAGAGTTTGCAAAAGAAAGGGTAGACCGTGGAATTGATATTGTTCATGCAACGCTTCAGGCTGTTCGTTTACGTCTGCGTCCTATCGTTATGACCTCAATGGCGTTTATATTAGGTGTATTGCCATTAGCATTTGCGACCGGCGCAGCTTCTGAAAGCCGTAAAACAATAGGATGGACCGTATTCGGCGGGATGATCGCGGCAACTACGCTGGCAATCTTTGTTGTACCGGTATTATTTGCTTTGATAACAAAATTATCCTATGGTAAAAAATTAAGACGCCTTCAGGAGGAACATGCAAAAGAAGAAGCCATTGATAAAGCGATTATGGATAAAGGGATTGGATAATAAGATATTATTTAAAAGCAAATCCAAAAGCTCCCGACGTGGAGCTTTTTCTTTTATAAAATTATCATTGCTTAGCTAATATACTCTGTTGCCAACCATCAAATCTTTGAATCAAACCAGATTTTAAATAGTAAATTAGGTTGTGCAGCATGTTGAATTTTTTGATAAAAACCATTTTGAAAAAAAATACCACCGCATTGCGCCGGCAGCCAGCTTGAAGTTATTCATTGATTTTTTCTGGGAAACAGATTTTGACGATCTGTGGAAAGCGAATCCCAAAGGCTTTTCAGATGTACTTTTTCCAAACATTGGCTATACTTATCTTATCAATCTCGCTAATCCCTTTATTATGCAGGCGGGAGAGAAAAAGGTGGAAATGAAATCGGATGGCTTTTTGCCGAGACATACTTCATTGGAATGCTATCACCGGCCCGGTAATAAATTATTCGGTATTAAGTTTCGCGTATCGCCCGTGATATTTGAAAAGAAAATAAACTTCTCTGAATATCGTGATTATATTTTCCCACTGAGTTACCTTATTGATCCGACAGTTGTGAACAGCATAAAAAAAACAGGATCATTTAAAGAAAGGGTTTCTATTTTGAATGCTTATTTTCAAAAAATAGTAAAACAATATGCAGGTTCCTGGAAAGATGCGGAGACCGTTACTTCTATACTGGAATATTGCGACCGGAACAACGACTTTAATTCATCAATAGAAAGTTTCGCAGAACAATATGGAATATCTTCAAGAACCCTGCAACGCTATTTTGAAAAGACAACCAGCATCAGCAGTAAAAAGGCGTTGCAGATTATGCGCATCCGGAAAGCAGTAGCGCATATTACCAATTCCCCGCACAGCTTTCATTTTTCAGATTATGGTTATTACGATAAAAGCCATTTTTACAAACACCTGAAACATTTTTTGCAAAAGGACACGTTGAAAAACCTGCAGCCACATTTGAAAATACTGGACCTGTTACGTAATTGACTTTTTGACTACTCACTATTGACTATTCACTACTCACTAATTTCCCGCCCTTCTTCTTTCCTCTTCTGAGCCGGTTGATCTTCTCCTTGCCTGTGCTACCGTATTCTTTCCGAAGCGATAAGTGAATGTGAGATTGGCAACCCTGGTTTCACGGTAGGCATGCCATTTTTCAATATAATTATTATAGGTAATCGTTGCCCTTGGCAGGTTCGTCCAGAAAATATCTGTTACATTAAAACGGATTGTGCCTTTGCTTTTAAGGATTGTTTTTTGAATACCAGCAGCTATACCCCATTGCGGTTTAGAAACCATAAATCCGTATTGACCACCGGAATTAAAACTTGCATTCAATTCGGATGTCCATCCTTTACCGAATGTAAATGTATTATTGGTGCTGGCGTCAACGGCCGGCTTACCATTATTTAATGTAGTACCGCCGAGGTTTCCATTAAAATGATTGTAATAGATGTTTCCGTTATTAACCATATTCCACCATTTATTGATGCGTACCGGCGCTGCAATAGTTAAACCAAAATAATCAGATGAAGCAAGATTAATCGGTATCTGTACCGTTACATTATCTTCTGAAGGAATACCAGGAAATACATCCCTGAATTTCGCAATAGCGATATTCTGATTATTTATTGTATGGCTATAGCCTAAGGTGAAGTTGAGGTTCTTTAGTGTATAATTCAATTCATACGACCATGTAAACTCGGGCAATAGGCCGGGGCTGCCCGTTGCATACGTTGTTACATCAATCAGGAAAAGAAATGGATTTAACTCCGAATAGCCAGGCCGTTCTATTCTGCGACTTACCGATATGCCGATCGTTTGATTTTCCTTCAAATGATAATTAAAAAAAGCGCTGGGGAATAATTTAAAGTAGCTGGAATCCCATTGCACATTCCCGATCGCTTGTTTTGTGTTTACATTGGTTTGTTCGCCACGCAGCCCAACCTGCACATCAAACTTTTTAAAGTCTTTACTGATATTAATATAAGCAGCGTTATTATTTTCCTTATAAAAAAAATGATTTGTTTTGTTCGCGTCATTCTTTGGGGAGCCGCTGCTGACGTCGAAGAATTTCGCATCGTTATCACTGGATACGAAACTTAGTTTAAATCCTGTTTCAAACTTCAAACCTTTCTTTAAAGGGTTTACATAGTCTGCTTTAAAAGTTTTAAACGTCAGTTTTCCATCCTGGTCGCCATTTAAAATATAATCGGGTTGCAAAGGAGTGCCATCCAGTTGGAAATATTTTGTGGCAGAAGTAGATAATGAATTCGATTTAAAAACACCGTAGTCAACATCGGTAGTCAACTCTTTACCCGTCGTATCGAATGTGTGCTTCAGGTTAAAGTTTATGGCCACATTATCAGATCCATCGTTATTTTTTGATGATGTCTGGAATGTGGAACTTTCTTTATGCTGGTCATCAATAACAATAGAATTGTTGTCCGCTTTGCGATCGAAATGATAAAAGCTTCCGTTGGCAACAAAACCAATGATTGTGTTTTTGCCGGCAAAATAATCCATTCCTAAACGGGATGAATGCGCATTAAAAGGCAGGCGTGCATAATTATCTTTTAAATCTCCGCCACTATACACCCCATCTGTATAAAAGTTCCGGTCTAATATCAGGTGGTTTAAATTTTTGCGGTACGCATAGTTGTAATTGCCAAAAACATTTATTTTTTTATTCCTGTAATTGAAAGTTGTTCCCGCGTTCGCTTTTGGATAAATGCCTTGCCCGTAGCCGGCAGTCAAAGTGCCGTTGGCGCCCATGCGCTGATCTTTTTTCATTCGTATATCAATAATGCCTGCATTTCCCGCTGCATCATATTTGGCAGAAGGGTTTGTAATGATCTCAATCCGCTCAATAGCAGCAGATGGTAAGCCACGCAGATAATTTGCCAGGTCAGCGCCTGTCATGGGTGAAGGCTTACCATCAATCATAATGATGACTCCTTGTTTGCCGCGAAGGGCGATTATATCATTCTGATCAATAACCACGCCCGGTGAACGCTCCAGCACATCCATGGCGGAGCTACCCGCACTGACAATACTGTTTTCAACATTCACAACAATCCTGTCGCTTAACTTTTGGATAAAAGGTTTTCTCGCTGTTACTACTACTTCACTCATTTGTGTCGACTTTGGTTTCAGCAAAAGATCAGGCAGTTTAAAATTCAATTGTTCCGGTGAAGTAGTAAATGATTTTGAAAATTCTGCAGTATAATTCGTCATACTTGCTTTTATAATGTAAGAGCCAAAACGGATTTTCTCAAATTCAGCCGAGCCTGATTTATCAGTAAGTGAAACTTTGACTAATGAAGAATCTGTGCTTTTGATCAACTCGACAGTTACATTTTCAAGCGGTTCATTTTTTTCATTAAAAACAGCAACCGATATTTTTCCGCGATCAATATCCTGGGCAAATACATTTAAACAAGTCAGCAAAACGGCCAACATTAATGGAAGTTTCATGCGCATTTAGTCTTTGCAGCCAAAGTAGCGGTAAAACGAACATATTCGTAGCTAATTATTACCGGCAGGTTTGAATAGAAGATAAGCGGGGAAAGAGAAATAATAACCTGTCGAATTTTTACATGACTTCGCTATGCAACGCCCGGGCTTAACCGTATTTAAAGCGGCTCGTATAGAACACAGGTGACAGGGATTGAACGGATTTTACAGACTTACTGGAAGGAGATGGTTTTATTTAGCCCCCGATTCATACTGAGCCATTCTGAAAGGCAGAATATATCCGTAACTATCTGTCATATCAGTGTTATCCGTGTTCCATTTTATCGCTGTAAATAATTCTATTTTCGCATTCAATTTTATCATGACCAATCCCTATATCTCATTATTAAAAACGGCATGGAAGTATGCCCGGCAGGAAAAAAAGCAGTATGTTTTTATATACTCTCTTTTCATACTGGCCAGTGCTGTATTTGCATTATATCCTTTATTATATGGGTGGTTTATTAACGCTATTCAGAAAGAGGGCATTGATCATTTGCACTACGCGTGGATGTATGCGGGCATTTATATGTCGTTGAAATTGGTGGAATGGAGTTTTCACGGCCCGGCAAGGATATTGGAACGGAAACTGGCGTTCAACCTTAGCCGGAATTTTTTAGAAGAGCTCTATCACCAGACATTACACTTACCTGTGAAATGGCAGCAGGATCACCATAGCGGTGCTACAATTAATCGCATACGCAAAGCCTATGAGGCGTTGAAAGATTTTTTCCAGAATGGGTTTATGTACATGTATGCACTAACGAAATTTTTCTCGTCGTTTATCGCGATGGTTATTTTTTCGCCTTTGTTTGGAAGCATTGGTATTGCATTAGGTATACTGACCGTATGGATCATTTTCAAATTCGATAAGCCATTTATAAAAGCAGTGGATGATACGAACGAGAAAGAGCATGTCGTATCCAGCACTTTATTTGATAGCCTTTCAAATATCATTACGGTTATCACTCTTCGCCTGGAGAAAAGAATAGAAAAAAGCCTGATGGGAAAAGTAAAAGATGTTTACGATCCTTTTATGCGTACGGTAAAAATAAATGAATGGAAATGGTTTGTCGCGGACACATTGGTAGCATTGATCTATGTGGTTACAGCCGTAGGGTATATTTACCAGAATACATTGCCGGGGCACGACTTTCATCTTGGCAGTTTGGTGGCTCTGCTGGGTTTTGTGAACCAGTTTACCAGTGTATTTCATGATGTGGCCTGGCAATACACGCAGATTGTGCAGTATGATACCAATGTGCAGACCGCCCGTTTTATAACGGAGGCTTACAAGCAACACCATCTTCCGGATGAAACAAAGAGCTTGCCCGATGACTGGAAAACAATTTCCATCAACCATCTCAATTTTTCCCATAAAGAAACCTATTCATCAGAAGAAAAAGCGCATAGCCTGCATGATATAAATATTACGATTGAAAAGGGAAGACGGATTGCATTAATCGGTGAAAGTGGAAGTGGTAAAAGCACATTAATGGCGCTATTGCGTGGATTGTATGAGCCCGAGCCGGGTACTATCGTTAAAGTGGATACTATAAATAGCACAGATGTTACGAGCCTGAGAAGTTTTATTACCTTATTTCCCCAGGAGCCTGAAATTTTTGAAAAC
>Ga0207689_10004658_pt1 | contig 12404 bp, 4 predicted proteins | sample KBSMisM52_FD_184312 | JGI IMG/M metagenome (GOLD analysis project Ga0207689, IMG submission 184312) | Miscanthus rhizosphere microbial communities from Kellogg Biological Station, Michigan, USA - KBS Miscanthus M5-2 (SPAdes) (version 2) | ecosystem: Host-associated > Plants > Roots > Rhizosphere... | reverse complement strand
CGGAAATTGCACCACCGGCAAAACGTGGTGGCCTTGTGATATTTTTTCAATTGGCTGTTACGGCAGGAATTTTATGTGCTTATCTAAGCAATTTTTTTTTACAGCGGAATGCCTATACGCAGGTAACTACACAGGGTGATTTGTTTTACTGGTTATTTTCCCAGGAAGTGTGGCGCGGTATGTTCCTGGTAGGAGTTATCCCGGCGATCTTGTTTAGCTTATTGTTGACTATCGTTCCTGAAAGTCCCCGCTGGTTGGCTCAATCCGGAAAAAACGAAGAGGCATTAAAAATTCTGGTCCGGATAAATGGTATAGAGCAAGGGAAGGATGAATTAAAAGCAATCAGCAATACCCGATTTCAGAAAAGTGGTGATTTTAAGGAACTGTTGCGGCCATCACTCAGTGGGTTATTAAAAATGGCAATATTGCTTACAGCTCTTTCCCAGTTCAGTGGTATTAATGGTGTTATTTATTATGGCCCGACTATTCTGAAATCAGCTGGTATCGTTACCAAGGATGCATTGCTCTACCAGGTAATCCTTGGCGCGGCTAATTTACTATTCACCTTTATTGCTATCTGGAAAGTAGATACATGGGGTCGAAGACCGTTATATATCGCCGGCTCTCTATTTTCTGCGGTGGCATTGGCGTTAACTGCTATCTGTTTCATGATTGGGGTAACCGGGCCTTTGCTGTTGATCTGTATTATGCTGTTTCTTTTTTTCTTCGCTTTTTCATTGGGCCCATTGAAGTTTGTTATCGCCACTGAAATATTTCCTACACATGTGCGGGGAACGGCTGTATCCATATGTATAATGACAATGTGGATTGCAGATTGGGTAGTGAACCTGATGTTTCCCTTACTCAGAGATAAGATGGGAATAGCGTTTACCTTTTTTCTGTTTTCTTTTTTCTGTTTTCTTTCTTTTTTATATGCCAAAGCAAGGCTGTTTGAAACAAAAGGAAAGACATTGGAAGAAATAAGCAGTGTTAAGTAGAAATAAAACAGGATTACTTCTCTCTTAATAAATACAAACCAGAATATCCCCTTTCGTATGGCGTTTGCCGTGATGTAAAAACAAAAAGCCAGGTTAAACAAAGAAAATTAACAACGGGTGATTACATAACCACACGGATTTTTATAATGTGAAAGGATAAATCAATATTACTATGTTTATACATAATAAAGGCCCCAAATTTGGGCAATCCGGAATTATTTCAAAACACTTTTAAGAGCGCCTGCCGATTAGGTTCTTCTTGCCCGTGCAGGCATATTATTATTAGTCAGGCAAACCAAGGTTGGCGGACATATTAATAATACATTGTTTTTCAATATAATATAAATATTTTTTTGTAGCCTGCTAACATTAAAGCACGGCTTACCGGTTAAGGTATTAATGACAATCAAAAAGAAAAGTTGAAATTGTGAAAATTGATTACATTTGGATATGTATAAATGTATATACATATTCTGTTTTTCTTAAATGAAAAATTGAATCTATCCGCAATTACCTAACGACAAAATGCTTCGCCTGGCTATGGAGAAAATAGATAGTTCTTAACCTCAAAGACAATAGCAGGATTGAATCCTGCGGCTCGTTAGGGCAATCACCCGAAATATTCAGTACTTCTTTTACCAAACAATCAATTGCTTTGTATGAAATCAAAACTGCTGCCATGCTTCTGGCATAAAGCCAGTTTAGCGTTATATGGGATCATCCTTCCCATTTTCTTTTATACTGTGGCGGAGGCAAAAAATAAGAATTCCTCACCCCGCCATCGATCTGATCTCCCGAAGTTTTTTAAGTATGAATTTTATCCGTTGCAGGATACAGTAATTAAGGGAAAGATAACCGATGAAAACGGAGTTAGTTTAGCAGGAGTAAGTATCGTAGAAAAAGGGGGTACCAGTGGTGTAACTACCGATGCCAACGGAGATTTCAGCCTTTCAGTGAAAGACCGAAACAGCATGTTGGTTATTTCATTTGTTGGGTATACAGACTTAGAAATAAACGCATCTTCGGTACGTGCCGGCACCGCTGTTAAATTGGAGTCCGTTGCCAAAAAACTGGAAGATGTTATCGTTGTCGGTTATGGCACCCAGAGACGCTCAGAACTCACCAATGCTGTAGTACAAACTACCGGTACTGAAATCAAACGGTCCAACAATTTGTCTGTTTCCAATTCATTGTCGGGCAGGTTGCCTGGTTTATTTGTAACCCAACAAAGTGCGGTACCGGGTTTTGATGATGCGCAGATTCTTGTCCGTGGTGCAAAAACATATCGCAATACATCCGCTTTAATAGTTATCGACGGCGTGGCCAATGCAGATCCCGATGGCTTGAACCGCCTGGACCCAAACGATATTGAGTCGATATCTGTGCTGAAGGATGCGTCCGCAGCTATTTACGGTGCACAATCCGCCGGTGGTGTCGTACTTGTAACAACCAAGAGAGGAAGGGTTGGTAAACCTTCAGTTGATTTTTCAACTACATTTTCCTACCAGTCGCCAACCATGAAAGTGAAATCAGCAGACGTATTTGAATACATGCAGACATTAAATGACAGGCGGGATCTTGAAGGTACCACACATGATTTTCCGGACGAAACGTTTGAAGCATTTAGGAATGGAAGCAGGCGCGCAGAAAATTGGTACAATGCTCTTGTCGATCCACCTGCTAAGCAAAACAGGCAATCCGTAAATTTAAGAGGCGGTACAGAGCAGATAAGGTATTTTCTTTCTGTCGGAACTGCAGGACAGGGTGGAATTTTGAGGGCCGATGATAAAACCAAACTCCGCCAATATAATGTAAGAGCCAACCTCGATGTATCTGTCACTAAGAATTTTGAAATAGGACTCGATTTTACTGCCCGCGAAAAATCTACGGAAACTCCGCAAAGCAGTCCCGGCGGTGATGTCGGAGCATTTGCCAGCATCAGCCCCTTGCAGGAAGCATATATAGGTGGAGATTACCGCTACCCGGGCGAAGGATGGTCGCACTTAAATCCTGCAGCAAGATTGCTCAGTCCGGGATACCGTCGGTACAAAGCAGATGTTGTTGGCGGTACATTCCGTTTTAAATACAACCTTCCTTTCGTGAAAGGGTTGACGCTCGATGGATTTTCGAGTATTGTAAAAACGAGCAATTATGACAAGGTGTTCAATTATACCTGGGTATACTATGAGAGAGATGCAGTTACAGGTGAGATAGTGCAAAAGCAATCAAGAACAGTTGAAGACATCGGTTTGCGGGAAGATTTTTACCAAAGCTTACGGTTTACCAATAACATAAAACTCTCGTACAATACAGTTATCGCGGATAAACATAAGATAAAAGCGTTCGTCGCCTATGAACAAATGGATTATAATACGAACAGCTTCTGGGCTCAACGCCTGGGCTTCGACTCGCCGTTGATTGACCAGTTATTTGCAGGTAGTACTAACCGTGAGAACTGGAATAATAATGGAACTGCTGCGGAAAATGCAAGACGCAATTATTTCGGCCGCGTGAGCTATGAATATAACAACAAATACCTGGTCGGCTTCAGCGCACGATATGACGGTTCTCCCATTTTTCCAAAAGATCGCCGCTATGGCTTTTTCCCACAGGCTTCAGCCGCATGGATCGTGAGCAATGAATCATTCATTCCACAGGATATTTTCAGCAATTTCAAAATACGGGCTTCATGGGGCCAGTTGGGGAATGACAGGGTAAACCCATTCCAGTACATCGGCGCATATGGTTACGCACCGGGCTGGGTAGTAGATGGAGCAGATGCCCGCGGTATCGCAGCCACATCTACCCCAAATCCTAACATTACATGGGAAGTAAGCGAAACATCTGACATCGGGTTTGAATTTGGATTTATGAAAAACCGTTTAACGTTTGAAGCGGATTTTTATAAAACAACTACTTCTGATATTCTTGGTCGTCGCCAGGCTTCAATACCCGACTATACCGGTCTTGTATTACCTGATGAAAATATCGGGAAAATGGATAGCAAGGGTTTTGAATTGCAAGCCAATTACAGGCAACCAGTAGGTCCTGTCAGCCTCCGGCTCAGCGCTAATTTCTCTTATACAGTAAATAAAATCATCTACTTTGATGAAACGCCACAAGCTGAACCCTACCAGAAACTGGAAGGACAACCTCTGGGATCTGAATTAGTATATAAATCAATTGGTATTTACAGATCGGCAGGTGATCTTACAAAATACACAAGTTACCCTGGTGCGATGGTTGGCGGTCTGATTTTCGGGGATTTGAATAACGACGGCGAGATAAACAGCAATGACCGGTACATGTTCAACACGACTGTTATCAACGGTAATGTGCTGACTCCTTACCAGTTTGGATTCAGTATCGGTGCAGATTACAAAGCGTTTGATTTAAACATTCTTTTGCAGGGACAGAGCGGCGCCAAATGGAGATTGAGCAATGGCTTCAGCAGTGCGGCAAATGGCAATGGATTGAAATATGTAGCAAATAACAGTTTTACACTTAGTAATGCAGAAGCACCGCTACCCATGGTTTCTCCAATAGGTGTAGGCGGAGAAAACAGTGACTTTTATTATCACAAAGCTAGCTGGCTTCGTTTCAAATCCGTTGCATTAGGATATACCCTGCAGGACGACCTGCTGAAACGTGCAAAAATATCAGCTCTACGGATATATGTCGCCGGTGATAACCTGTTTCTGTTGTACAACAATCTGAAAAAATATGGAGCGGGCGATCCCGAGTTCGCGACAGTTACCGGTAACGGGGGCACTTATCCCAACATGAGGACATTTAGCTTTGGCATCAATCTCACTTTTTAATCATGAAACTTATGAGCTATATAATATCAAAATATAAATCGGTAAGAAATATCATAGTTCTTACGGCAGTTGGAATCGGTTCTGCAATTTCCTGCAGTCGTGACCTGCTTGATAAAAAACCACTCGATTCTATATCAGAGGAAGCGGTTTTCACCGACGCAACATTCCTGCAAAACTATGTGTATAATATTTACAACGGTATAAAACCACCGTGGAGTCCCGGAAGCGGCGGTTTTGAATCACTAACAGATATTGCAGTTGATCAACCGGAAACGCATGATCGGTCACAGGGCATCCGTCAGTATACCGATGGGACACTGTCGCCAGATAATGTTTTAGACCTTACCAATGTCTGGAATGATGAATACAGTTATATACGTAAGGCAAATATTTTTTTTGAAAACACCGCGACTTCAGAAATTGATCCGGAGAAACTGGATCCTATGAAAGGGGAAGTGCATTTTGTACGGGCCTGGATGTATTTCGAATTGATGCGGACATTTGGCGGCGTACCCATTATAACCAGCAGTTTTAAACTTGATGCTGAAAGTTTTGATGTACCGAGAAACACTTATGACGAATGCGTAGCCTTTGTACTGGATGAATGTAATCAGGCTATCGATCTCTTGGACGGCATTGGATTGAGCGAAGGCAAGATCAGCAAAAATGCAGCGCTCGCTTTAAAAGCCAGGATGTTGCTGTATGCGGCCAGCCCATTAAATAACCCTTCCAATGATTTGTCGAAATGGCAAGCCGCGGAAGCCGCTACAAAAGCGGTTATTGATGCTGGTTATACGTTGCATGGAACCCAGGAAGACCTCTTTCTGAAACCGCTGAAAAATGATGAAACCATTTTCGGTAAATCATTTACACCAAATACAAGGATACCGGATTGGGGATATAACTATGATTTTTGGCCCAGCGGTTTTGATGCCAGGCAACGGTTAATGCCAACGCAAAAATTTGTGAACATGTTTCAGATGGCAAATGGGCAGTACCCTTACTTGGCAGACGACGTTACTGTTAACCCGGCGTCGGGCTATGATCCCCAAAAACCCAATCTGAACCGGGACCCGCGCTACTATACCTCGATCGTTTACCCGGGAGCTGGTCCTTTTACAATCAATGATGGATCGAAGTCTACAGAGCGATTATACGAATACTGGGAAGATGCAAATCCGAATCCGGATAATGCACCACCTTACATCAACCCTAATAAAGTAGACCCGATAAACAGTCAGAACCTTTTTGACTTTGGCCGTGATTCAAAAACATATTGGGTAAAGGGCCTTACCCCATTTCATTGGAGAGTACAAACTGGTTATACATTCAAACGCCTGTTGGACTTTAACGGTCCGCGTGCAAGTTTTGATTATAATTATAACCAGGTTACTGTTTTTATGCGTTTGGCAGAGTTCTACCTGAACTATGCTGAAATACAAATAGCATTGGGCAATGAGCCTGTTGCCAGGGAATATATCAATAAAGTACGCCAAAGGCCTTCTACGAATATGCCGGACATTACGAGCACCGGTGATGATCTTGTAAGGGAATACAGAAATGAACGCGCAGTTGAGTTGCATCTCGAAGATCAACGTTTCTTCGACCTTATGCGTTGGAAAGCGGCGCCAGGAAATATCGATGCACCGGTCAGAGGCCTTACAAGCGTCACGATGGACTGGACAGGCGCCCAGGCAGGCGATTTGGTGGGCAAGTTAACTTATACCTACGGTGTCATCCCGGAAGCAGAAGTAAGAAAGCCGTGGAAAGGCGATTATTATTATTTGTTTCCAATACCCAATGATGAGATTAGAAAGAGTAACGGCGCCCTTGTTCAAAATCCAGGGTATTAATTAATTCGAATTGAAAAAGGAATAAATCGTTAAGCAGGTTTATTGAACAGTAATTGACCAATGGCAGTAATAGCTGCCATTGGTTTTTTTGTTTTATACCTATCAAAGCAACGTTTGAATTACGTAACCGGTAAGAAATGAAAAAATATCAGCGCAATTGCAAATATCCCGGTTTAAAATTTACCCGTTGATGCTGATTAAACAAGTAACCTGCAAAATGCTTATTTCAATTCCACCAGTATCATCAGTATGCCTTTTCCCGGAAGAGTGAAGCTGTTATTTAAAGGCTCCTTTTTTTCTTCCAGCAAATTGGTTTTCCAAAGCTGAAGTTTGTCTGCCGTTTTTGATGAAATACTGACCTCGCTCTCCGCAGCATTGCTATTTACAATGTATATAATGAATCCTTTTCCATCCATTGATGGTTTAATTCCTTCAGTATAGACATTATTGCCGGTAACGGATAAAAGACTCGTTGGCGGAGGTCCATCTGAAGGTGCTGCCAGCAAAGGCCATGTATTTTCAAATCCTGTTTTTTCTGCTGTAAAATCATCGTACTTATTATGAGCAGTAAAATAATAGCGGAATTTAACCGTGCCTTCCTGTTTGGCCGGAAAATTTGTATGCCATAAGTTATTCATCACCCATGAGAAGATCAATGAAGACTGATCGCTGAATTTTTTCCATAAAGGTGAAAAATGAAGACCGCCCAGCAGGTTGGCAATACTGATATCGCCTACAGTTACTAATGGCGCATCGGGGCTCGACCATGTTACACCATATCGCTCGTTTGATATATCCAACCACCGTTGAATGGTATACCAATTCCTGTTAGAATAGGGTAGTTGATCTGCTTCTAACTGAACCGAGCCCCAGGGAATGCTATACCTGACCTGGCCTCCGGGAACGGAAAACGGAAATTGAAATAACACTGATTCTTTTTTCAGAACGGCTCCTTTGTTTACTGTATTTATTATTTCAACCCGGTCAATTCCTTTTATTAAACGAATCTCCCTGCTTAGCGATTTACATCCGGGAGCGGATGATTCTGAAATGAGGCTTGTAATCAAAGGGCCATTCTCACCTTGTTTAACAATTGCATTCGCTGTGCTTTGTAGCTTTTCCACTGAATCACCGGGCAGGTAAACATACCTGTTAAAAAGGGAGTCTGCTATATTTTGATCTATTCCTTTTTTTGTTATGCGGGTAACGTTGCCGGTTAACGGATTTAATTGAATGCTGTAAATACCGTTGTCAAGTGTATTGATACCCGGATTCTTCATTTTTCCATCAGTAAAAGTTTTACCCTGGGAAACCTGGTATTGCTTTGCGCCTAATGCCGGTACATCTTCTGCTATGAACGCCAATTCGCCTGTGCTTAAACGTTGGGACACTATAACTTTCCCCTTATCTGTTTTTACAACATCTCCTGTTTTACTTAACTGTGCGGGTACTAAAACAAGATCGGTTCTGCTCCAGGAATTTGTATTATAAACTGTTATTTTATTTGTTTGGGCCGTATTCCCTTCAAGGGCTTCGTGAAGTATAGAATCTGCTTTACGGCCGCCTTCAACAGCAAATGATTGTTTGACCGACCATTGACTCTTTACTTTAGGATCCTCCGGTTGTTCTACACTGTTATACGCACCCCAGGTATGTTCGCTGAAAAGCAAAAGATTTCTCCATGTATCATTCACTGCCGCAGCCGGGTAGTTCTTAACCTTCCTGATCGCCATAACAGCGTCTGCCTGCTGGAGAGTTTGCGAGCCCGACCTGGTGATAGCCGTTTCTTTTGCCGCTGACCCCAGTCCATCCGTCCAGTACTCGGTATAATCGCCGGTAAAAACGGGAATCTTGTCTTTATACTTGCTTTCAAAAGCCTTGAAAAATTCGCCCGTTGTACATATAACCAGTTTTGGAGAACTATAGTTTTCATTCCATTGCTTTACGGCTTCAGGTAATTCCGGATCAATCGGGGCATTATCACTCAGGGCCCATGTAAGAATGGTCATATCATACGGAAAACCTGTTTTCTCAAGATTGTTGAGATAGGTAAATAATTCCGGATTCAGAAAGTAACGCGAAGGATCGCCGGTATAATAAGGTTTGGGATCTTCAACGCTGAAAAAGTTTGGAATTTTTGAACCTTTTAATTTATACCCGATAGAGTAGGGCTGGCATTGCCAGAACAAGAGTCTTTCTTTTGCAGAAGGCGATTGCCAATAAAATGGTTTGTCCTGCCATTGTGCAAGATACCCGATGCGGTCTGATGCATTAGGCCCTGATAAAAAATAGCGGATACCTGTTTGCGCGACCTGTGAAGACAAACCCAGTGAAGAACCGGGAACATCTCCCTGGAACATCGTTTCAATATTTACTCCATTGTCAGCCCCCGTTTTTTTTCCTTCATAAAACATCTGCATCAATTGCCTCGAATCAGTCGCACTTGTATTGATATTCCCATAAGCCGCATCCAACCCGATCCAACCTTGTTTAACCGCATTCCAGAAGCGATTTTTCTTCTCTGCATTTGCACGTGACAGGTAATTTTCTACAACCCATATCGCTTCGGTATTCCACTTATACCGGCTGCCTGCCGGATAATCTTTGGTTTTTTCAGCCAGTGAAATTGACTCATCAATATTATCCATATGCAGCTTCAACACTTTTTCCTGCACGTTAGTGTAACCAATATCAACATGGGAATGCGGGAGAATATATACTGTCCATTTTCTTGCAGGAAGCACCAGGCACCGGGCTGTGTATACTCTATCGCCCACCTTTACACGGGCAAAAACCTGTGTCTCTTTTGTTATATCTGGTCCGGGAAGGGGTATTTCAATACTTTGTAATCCTTCACGACTGAGTGGTATGTTCAGGCTGTCTTTATATTCATTAATGGAAACATATACTGTAGCCTGGTCGTAGCATTTACCACCATGAAATACGGCAGTAACAATTCTCGCTTCTTTTCCCTGAACATTTTTATAGGCGGTGGTAGCAAGCAATTCTATGGAAGAAAACCTTTGCCCGGTTGCAAAATTGACAAGCAATACTAATGACAGACTGCAAAAAAGGTTTATTTTTTTCATTCCGGCCGTAATTTAAGGGTCAGTAATCGTGTTCGCTTAACTAAAAAGATAGATTACTTATATGTATGTACATAGATACATTATTTTTCATAACTGTCCAATTTTTAAATGGACGGTATCTGAAAGAATAAAGAATATAGATGAGAGAAGTAAACATCATCCTTATACTGTTGCAGCCCATTTCAAATGGCTTTGATCCTGTATTTCTACTAATGCACGTTATTACCGGCTAAAGTGTAGGATTATTTATTTTGGGAGTTTTTAATACCTTCTCCGGATATGGAGCGGCAATGCAAAAAAAAAGAATTGATCTATTCAGATCAATTCTCTTTTTTTGTTGGCCCATATGGATTCGAACCATAAATGACTGAACCAAAATCAGTAGTGTTACCATTACACCATGGGCCAATAAGCACTGAGTTTAACGAAGTGCTCCCTTTCGGTTTTGGGAGTGCAAAAATAGGGCTCAATAGCTGTTGAACCAAGATTTTTTTAAAGCCGGAACAGGTTAAAAATGATAGTTTTAGCCGGAATAGCTTGCCAGCTTTGGCTTTTCTGTTTCTTCCCGTTCTTTTAATTGCCTGATTTTATCCAATGCCCCGGCTACCACATCGCACATAATAGTATATAAAGCTCCCTGGTGAGGGTGCTCATAAATATATTCCAATGCTTCGTTTTCATTGGCAATTGTCATTACCGGTATAGAAGAGTTTACATTTTCAATACCTTCTTTTAATAAGCCGATAATTTCATCCGCTGTTCTCCCGCGCAGGTTTTTATCGCAGCGGATAATGATTTCATCGAAATAATTCGCGGATATTTCTCCCAGTTCGCGAATGTCCTCATCTCTTCTGTCACCGGTGCCGGATATCACACCAATCCGTGTTTTATAATCCAGTTTGCTGATAAATTCGCAAAGCAGTTTTAATCCATGCGGGTTATGCGCGAAGTCAGCCAGCATGGTAAAATTTTTGAAATGGAAAAAATTCAATCGTCCCGGCGTTTGCGCGGAGGATGGAATGAATGAAGTAAGAGCGGAACGGATATCTTCAATCGTTATATCACGAAACAGGTAGGAGGCCAATACAGAAGGTAAACAATTGGCTACATTATGAATCGCTTTGCCTTCAAAAGTCAGTGGTATATCCTTTACATGCATCACCCGTATCTTCCAGTTGCCTTTTAATATACTGATATAGCCGTTTTCGTATACTGTCGCTAACCCGCCTTCACTGCAATGTTCTTTTATGCGCGGATTATTTTCATTCATACTGAACAAAGCCACGTTGCATTCCAGGTCATCTTTCATTTTATATACCAGGTCATCATCGGCATTTAAAACTGCATACCCATGCGGGAAAACGGTTTCAGGAACTACCGCTTTTACTTTCGCCATCTGCTCTACACTATTGATGCCACCGAGGCCGATATGATCTGCCGCTACATTCGTTACCACCGCCACCTCACAGTTCTGAAAGGCCAACCCCGATTTTAATATTCCGCCGCGTGCACATTCCAGCACAGCGAAATCAACAGTCGGGTCTTTCAATACAAATGCTGAACTGACCGGGCCTGTACAATCACCCTTCATCATCAGTTGATTTTGTATATACACGCCATCGCTGGTGGTATAACCAACTTTCTTTCCTGCACTTTTTGCGATATGGGCGGTTAACCGTGTTGTTGTTGTTTTACCATTGGTTCCGGTAATAGCGATAATGGGTATACGGCCAGCACTTCCTTTCGGGAACAGCATATCCACTACAGGTTCCGCCACATTGCGGGCAAGGCCAACTGCGGGTTCTATATGCATACGGAAACCGGGCGCCGCATTCACTTCCAGCACCGCGCCGCCATTTTCGTTTACAGGTGTGCGTAAGTCAGTAGCCATTACATCAATACCGCAGATGTCCAAACCGATAATACGGGCAATGCGTTCAAACATAAACACATTCGCCGGGTGCACTTCATCTGTTACATCGGTGGATGTACCGCCGGTTGAAAGATTCGCTGTAGGCTTTAATAAAACCAATTCCTCCTTCGGGGGAATCGTCTCTAATGTATAACCTTTATCATTCAGCATTTTCCAGGTAAAGTCATCAATAGTAATCTGTGTCAGCACTTTTTCATGACCAAACCCGCGCCGCGGATCTTTATTCGTTTCGTCAATCAGCCATTGAACCGTGTGCACACCGTCACCAACAACCGAAGCAGGGGTGCGTAAAGCGGCGCAGATAAATTTATAGTTGATCACCAATGCACGGAAATCAAAACCGGTAATGAATTTCTCCACGATCACGCTGCGGCCATAATGTTGTGCAGCCTCCAGCGCTTTCACGGCGACATCCCATGTTGTGATGTTTGTTGTGTTGCCTTTACCGTGGTTACCATCAATTGGCTTTATCACCAGTGGGTAACCATATTTAGCTATTGCATCTTTTAATCCTTCTTCACTGCGAATAACCGTACCACGTGGCACAGGAATTTCTGCAGCTTCCAGCAATGCTTTTGTTTCTTCTTTATCACAGGCAATATCAACAGCAATATTTCCCGTGGTACTTGCAATGGTTGCACGAATTCTTTTTTGATTCACACCATAACCAAGCTGCACCAAACTTTGTTTATTCAAACGGATGTAAGGAA
>Ga0207689_10004655_pt1 | contig 12408 bp, 9 predicted proteins | sample KBSMisM52_FD_184312 | JGI IMG/M metagenome (GOLD analysis project Ga0207689, IMG submission 184312) | Miscanthus rhizosphere microbial communities from Kellogg Biological Station, Michigan, USA - KBS Miscanthus M5-2 (SPAdes) (version 2) | ecosystem: Host-associated > Plants > Roots > Rhizosphere... | reverse complement strand
TTCGATTGTCCGCGCGTCACGGTGATCGTTCCCTATCCGGCCGGCGGGGCTGCCGACGTCGCCGCCCGGCTGGTGGCCGATCGGCTCGAGGCCGGCCTGAAGAAAAGCTTCGTGATCGAGAACCGGCCTGGGGCGACCGGCAACATCGGGACGGCCGCGGTGGTCAATGCCAAGCCCGACGGCTGCACGCTGCTGGTCAATGCCGCCGTGCTCGCGACCTTTCCGTCCAGCTTCAGCAAGCTGGGGTTCGACCCGGTCAAGGATTTGGCGCCGGTCGGCGGGATCGGCGTGACCCCAACCCTGCTGGTGGCGCCGAAATCGTTGCCGGCCGACGATCTCAAAGGCCTCGTGCAACTGAGCAGGCAGCGCCCGGACGGCTTGAGCTTCAGCACCGCCGGCTACGGGCTGCTGCAGCATCTGGCGGTCGAGGAGATGGCACAGCGCACCGGCGGCAAGTTCGTGCACGTGGTCTACAAAGGCGGCGCCCAGGCCGCCACCGATCTGATCGCCGCGCGTGTCGACTTCGGCAGTTTCGCCGCCGGCTCGGTGATCCAGTTCGTGAAGGGAGGCGACCTCAAGCCGCTGGCCGTCGTCCAGCCCATCCGCTCGGACCTGATGCCCGAGGTGGCGACCATCGCCGAGCAGGGGCTGCCCGGCCTCGACGCCGGCGTTCATTTCATGCTGTACGCGCCCGCGGCGACGCCGGCGGACGTCATTTCCCTCCTCAACGGCGAACTCAACAAAATCATCGGGGATCCGGCCCTGAAGGCGCGTTTTGCCAGTATCGGCTACGACCCGACGGCGCTCACCCCCGACGCCGCGGCGGCGATCATGCGTAAGACCGGCGAGGTCTGGGCGCCCCTGATCAAGCGCCTGAATATCAAGCTGGATTGACCGCGGCCGGGATCGCCCAGGCGATCCTTGCGCCGGCCGATTCATGCCTATATAAGCCCGGTCATCTCACACGCGGACCTTGGCCTTACAGCCGTCCGGTGGCTCATTCTGACCGCTAGGCCAGAGGGAGCTCACGGGTCCGCGGCGGCTCAACCGGAGAATACATATGTCGCTTCCTGACTTCTCTATGCGCCAGCTCCTGGAAGCTGGCGTGCATTTCGGCCATCAGGCTCACCGCTGGAATCCGAAGATGGCCGAGTACATCTTCGGCGCCCGCAACAACATCCATATCATCGATCTCGCCCAATCCGTGCCGATGATGCACCGCGCCCTGCAGGCGGTGAGCGACACGGTCGCCAATGGCGGGCGGATCCTGTTCGTCGGCACCAAGCGTCAGGCGCAGGACGCCATCGCCGAGGCGGCCAAGAAGTCGGCGCAGTACTACGTCAATTCGCGCTGGCTCGGCGGCACGCTCACCAACTGGAAGACCATCTCGCAGTCGATCTCGCGCCTGCGCAAGCTCGACGAGATGCTCGGCTCCGGCGAGTCGCAAGGCTACACCAAGAAGGAGCGGCTCACGCTGCAGCGCGAGCGCGACAAGCTCGATCGCGCGCTCGGCGGCATCAAGGACATGGGCGGCCTGCCCGATCTCCTGTTCGTGATCGACACCAACAAGGAAGATATCGCCATCAAGGAGGCGAGGCGCCTTGGCGTGCCGGTCGCGGCCGTCGTGGATACCAATTGCGACCCCAACGGCATCACCTATGTCGTGCCTGGCAATGACGATGCCAGTCGCGCCATCACGCTCTATTGCGATCTGGTGGCGAAGGCCGCCATCGATGGCATCTCGCGGGCCCAGGGCGAACTCGGCGGCGATACCGGCGCCGCGGCAGAGCCGATCGCCGAAGAGGTGCCGGCGGCGGCGGAGGGCCCCGGCTATGAAGTGCTGTCCGGTCCGCGCGGCGTCGCCGACGATCTCAAGAAGCTGCATCACGTCTCGCCCGCGATCGAGAAGAAGTTCAACGATCTCGGCATCTTCCACTATTGGCAGATCGCGGGCCTGGGGCCCGACGCGGCGCACACGATCGGCGAAGAAGTCGGATTGCCTGCCCGCGTGGAGGGCTGGATCGCGCAGTCGAAAGAACTGACCGCGGAATAACGCACTCGGCATGCCCGGGGCTTGTCCCGGGCTTTCAACTTACGAAATGAACGACGCGGATGGCCGCCGAGCTGCGGCCATGACGCATAGAGGATCACAGTCATGGCCAATATCACCGCGCAAATGGTGAAGGAGCTCCGTGAGCGCACCGGCGCAGGCATGATGGATTGCAAGGCGGCGCTGCAGGAGACCAACGGCGACATGGAGCAGGCCGTCGACCTGCTGCGCAAGAAGGGGCTCGCGAAAGCCGCCAAGAAGGCCGGCCGCATTGCCGCCGAAGGTCTCATCGGCCTCGCCGTGGAGGGACCGAAGGGCGTTCTGGTCGAGGTCAATTCCGAGACCGATTTCGTGGCGCGCAACGATCTGTTTCAGGGCTTGGTGAAGATGATCGCCAATGTCGCGCTCACGGTCGGAACCGACATGGAGAAGATCAAGGCGGCCAAGGTGGGTCACATCACCATCGCCGACGCGATTGCCGACACCATCGCCAAGATCGGCGAGAACATGACGCTCCGGCGGGCGTCGCAGTTATCGGTCGGGACCGGCGTCATCGCCAGCTATGTGCACAACTCGGTCGAGGAGGGCCTCGGCAAGATCGGGGTCCTGGTGGCGCTTGAGTCCACGGGCAAGGCCGACGAACTCAAGCGCTTCGGCCGCATGGTCGCGATGCATGTCGCTGCGTCCAATCCCCAGGCTATCGATTCCTCCGGTCTCGACCCGGAGGTAGTCCGGCGCGAGAAGGATGTGCTCGCGGACAAGTACAAGGCGCAGGGAAAGCCTGCGAATGTGGTCGAAAAGATCGTCGAATCAGGACTCAAGACCTTCTACAAGGAAGTCTGCCTGCTCGATCAGGCCTACATCCATGAGCCGGACAAGAGTGTTTCGCAGGCGATCAAGGAAGCCGAGGGCAAGGCCGGCGGTCCGATCAAGGTGACGGGATTCGTGCGCTACGCGCTGGGCGAAGGCATCGACCGGCCGGAGAATGATTTCGGCGGCGAGGTCGCCGCCTTGGTCAAATCGACCTGAGCATTTTTTGAGCGGTGTTCCCACCCATGCGTTCGCCGTGTCGCGCCGCTTGCGCCGGCGGTAGATCGCAGGAGCTGCCATGACAGAACCCGTCTACCGGCGCGTCGTGGTGAAGGTCTCCGGCGAGGCGTTGATGGGTCCCGACGCTTTCGGCATCCATCAGCCGACGCTCGAAGGCATCGCAGCCGATCTCGTCGCCGCCCAAGCGCTGGGCGTGGCGGTTGCGGTGGTGGCGGGCGGCGGCAACATCTTTCGGGGCGTCAAAGTATCCGAACAAGGTATTCCTCGCGTCACCGGCGACATGATGGGCATCCTCGCGACCGTCATGAACGCCTTGGCGCTCGAGAGCGCGATCGAGAAGGTGGGAATTGGCGCCCGCACCATGTCGGCGCTGGCCATGCCCGAAGTCTGCGAGACATATGAGCGGCGGCAAGCCCTGCGCCATCTCGACGAGGGGCGTATCGTCCTGCTCGCCGCAGGCACCGGTAATCCATTCTTCACCACCGATACCACTGCCGTGTTGCGAGCGGCCGAGATCGGCGCGCAGGCGGTGCTCAAGGCCACCGATGTCGACGGCGTCTACAGCGCCGATCCGAAGAAGGACAAAAATGCCAAGCGTTACGACCGCTTGACCCATCGGGAGGCAATCGAGCGCAACCTGAAAGTCATGGATACCACTGCCTTCGCGCTTGCCCAGGAGAACCGTATGCCTATCATCGTGTTCTCGATCCGCGAAAAAGGAGCGATCGCGGCTGTGCTGCGCGGAAACGGGCGCGCCACTCTCGTCGGCAATTGAGGCAGTCGCATCCCGCGGCCGGGGCGCCACACGAAAGCGGCACGCTCGCGGGATCGATCAACGTATTCGGAGGGTCGCCATGGCAAACCCGACGCACGACATGAACGAGCTTAAGCGCCGCATGCAGGGTGCAATCCAGCTGTTGAAGCAGGAATTGGGCGGGCTGCGCACCGGGCGCGCGTCGGCGAGCCTGCTGGAGCCGGTGCAGGTCGAGGCATATGGCACTCACATGCCGCTCAACCAGGTCGCCACGGTCAGCGTGCCGGAGCCGCGGCTCCTTTCGGTGCAGGTGTGGGACCGGTCGATGGTGCATGCGGTGGAAAAGGCAATCGCTGCCTCCAATCTCGGCCTGACGCCGTCGACCGAAGGCCAGGTGTTGCGGTTGCGGATCCCCGAACTCAACGAGGAGCGACGCAGGGACCTGGTTAAGGTCGCGCACAAATATGCCGAAGGGGCACGGGTCGCGATCCGGCACGTGCGGCGCGATGGCCTTGACGTGCTGAAGAAGCTCGAAAAGGATCATAAGATCAGCGAAGACGACGGCAAGAGGTCCTCCGAGCAGATCCAGAAGGCGACCGACGAAGTGATCGCCGAGGTCGACAAGATGTTGGCGGCGAAGGAAAAGGAAATCCTCACGGTGTGAGGTCGAAGCCGATGTCGAAGACCGAGCCGCTGCGCACTGTCGAGATCGGCGATTTCGCCGTGCCGAGGCACGTCGCCATCATCATGGATGGCAACGGGCGCTGGGCGGCCGCGCGCGGATTGCCGCGCGGGGAGGGGCACCGCCGCGGAGTGGAGGCGCTGCGCCGCACGGTGCGCGCCGCAGGCGACCTCGGCATCGGGTTTTTGACGATCTTCTCCTTCAGCGCCGAGAATTGGTCGCGACCGGCGGCTGAAATCCGTGAGCTGATGGGATTGTTGCGCCGGTTCATCCGCCACGATCTTGCGAATCTCCACCGCGAAGGCGTGCGCGTGCGCGTGATCGGGGAACGGGAAAGTCTTGACCCCGAGATCCGACGACTGCTCGACGAAGCCGAGGAACTGACCAAGCATAACGAAAAGCTGGTTCTGGTGGTCGCGTTCAACTACGGCGCCCGCCAGGAAATCGCGCGCGCGGCACGGCAGATGGCGGCAGCCGTGGCGGCCGGTGATCTGGCAGTCAGCGCGGTGACGGCCGACAAGCTCGCGAGCTACCTCGACGCGCCTGATTTGCCCGATCCCGACCTCATCATCCGCACCAGCGGCGAGCAGCGCCTCTCCAATTTCCTGTTGTGGCAGGCCGCCTACAGCGAGCTCGTATTCGTGCCGACCTATTGGCCGGATTTCGACCGCGCGGCCCTCGAAAACGCGATCATCGAATATCGCCGCCGCGAACGCCGCTTCGGCGGCCTGATCGCGCGCACCGGGTCGTGATCGTGGCAGGCACGGATCATCCATTGCGCGCGGTCGGATCTCGCGGCGGAGAGCTTGTGCTGCGGGTATGTTCGGCCCTGGTGCTGGTGCCGATCGCGATCGGCACCGCCTATCTCGGCGGCTGGCCGTTCGCGGTCTTTTGGGGCCTCGCGGCCATGGGCGTGCTCTGGGAATGGATCTCGCTGGTGGCCAGATCCGACCACCGAACCGTGCTGATGACGGGCGGAGCTTCGCTCGCACTCGCGGTCGCGCTGGTGGCTACCGGGCACCTCCTGGCGGCTGTCATCGTGCTCGCCATCAGTACGCTCGGCGTAGCGGCGCTCGCGCCGGCCAAATGGCGTACGTGGATCGCGGCCGGCGTGCCCTATGCCGGCGCGCTGGGGGTTGCACCGGTCGTGCTGCGCTCGGACAGCGAGGATGGTTTCCTGGCGGTGATTTTTCTGTTCGCGATCGTGTGGACGACCGACGTTGTCGCTTATTTCTCCGGGCGCGCGATCGGCGGCCCCAAGCTGATGGCGCAGGTCAGCCCGAAGAAGACCTGGTCGGGCGCGATCGGTGGCACGCTCGCCGCAGTCGTCGTGGCGTTCGTCCTTGCCAAGGTGATGGCCTTGTCCGGGTTGTTCGCCATCGCCATGCTGGCGGTGGTTCTCTCGATATGCGCGCAAGGCGGAGACCTGTTCGAATCTTTCCTCAAGCGCCGATTCGGCGCCAAGGATTCCGGCCATCTGATTCCTGGCCACGGCGGGCTGATGGATCGCCTCGACGGCTTCATCACGGCCAGCGTGGTGGCCGCGCTGATCGGATTGCTGCGCGGCGGGTTCGAGGCGCCGGGCCGCGGTCTGCTGGTGTGGTGAATTGATGAAGTCGGACACGTCGCCCCTTGCTTTCGACCGATCGACGCCGGCGCCGACCGAGCGCACGGTGACGCTACTCGGCGCCACCGGTTCGATCGGCACCAGCACCATCGACCTGCTCAAGCGCGAGCGCGCCCGTTTTCGCGTGGAGGCCGTGAGCGCCAATACGAACGCCGAAGCGCTTGCCGCGCTCGCGCGCGAACTGGGCGCGCGTTTCGCGGTGGTGGGCGATCCGGCTTGCTATCGCGATCTCAAATCTGCGCTGTCCGGGAGCGGAATCGCGGCGGGGGCGGGCGAAAGCGGTCTGATCGAGGCGGCCGAGCGACCGGCCGAATGGGTAATCGGCGCTATCACCGGCGCGGCGGGCCTTAAACCGACGCTTGCCGCGGCCGATCGCGGGGCGATCGTCGCGCTCGCGAACAAGGAAACGCTTGTCTGCGCGGGAGCGCTGTTCATGCGCCGAGCCGCGGCCGCGGGGGCGACCGTGCTGCCCGTCGACTCAGAGCATAACGCCCTGTTCCAGGCCATGAGCGGCAGCCGGCGCCAGGACGTGCGCCGCGTGATTCTCACCGCCTCTGGCGGCCCGTTTCGCACCGCCAGCGCCGCCGCTGTCAGAGGCGCGACAGTCGAGCAAGCACTCAAGCATCCCAACTGGTCGATGGGCGCGAAGGTGACCATCGACTCCGCAACCTTGATGAACAAAGGGCTCGAACTCATTGAAGCCCATCACCTCTTCGCGCTGCCCTCCGAGCAGATCGACGTCCTGGTGCACCCCCAATCGATCGTGCACAGCCTGGTCGAATTTTGCGATGGCTCGCTGATCGCGCAGCTGGGAAGCCCCGATATGCGGATCCCGATCGCGTATTGCCTCGCTTGGCCGGAACGGATCGCCGGACCGGCGCCGCGACTCGACCTCGCGCGCGCGGCAACTCTGACATTCGAGGAACCCGATCTGGCACGCTTTCCAGCCCTGGCGCTTGCGCGCCGGGCGCTGGAAGAGGGCGGGGCCGCGCCCACCGTGCTCAACGCCTCGAATGAAGTTGCTGTCGCCGAATTTCTCGCCCGCCGGCTGAACTTTGCGGGAATATCGGCCCTAGTCGAGGCGACTCTCGAGGCTGCCGTGTCCCGCAACTGGACGGCAGAGCCGCAAAGCGTCGAAGAAGCACTGTTTGTTGACCATAATACAAGATTGTTAGCGCGCGATCTTCTGCCCGAAATTGCCGCAAAGGCATCCTAGACACTGGGGTTCGGACGAGGGCGCGGGACTGGGCGGGACGAGGATTCATGGATTTCGGTTTTATGTCTGGGATCAACGCGCTAGGTGGCGGCGTGCTGGGCTATCTCATACCGTTTCTATTCGTACTGACCGTCGTGGTGTTCTTCCACGAGCTCGGGCATTTCCTGGTTGCGCGCTGGTGTGGCGTGAGGGTCCTGGTGTTTTCGATCGGGTTTGGTCCTGAGCTCTTTGGCTTCAACGATCGTCACAACACCCGATGGAAGCTGTGCGCTGTTCCACTCGGAGGATATGTAAAATTCTTCGGTGACGACAATGCCGCAAGCGTGCCCGACCAGGCCGCGATTGCCGCCATGAGCGAGGAAGAGCGCCGACACAGCTTTATCCATCAACCAGTAGGGCGAAGGGCGGCCATCGTCGTTGCCGGCCCGGCGGCGAATTTCGTATTGGCTGTCGTTATTTTCGCCGCTCTCTTCATGATCTTCGGCAAGCCGAGCACATCGCCGCGGGTCGACGCCATCCAGCCCGGCAGCGCCGCCGAGGCGGCCGGCTTCCGGCCGGGCGACGTGGTTGTTTCGATCAATGGGCGACCGGTCGACAGCTTCCCGGACATGCAACAGATCGTCAGCACCAGCGCCGGCGAAACGCTGGCGTTTGAGGTCGATCGTGGCGCCAGCCGCGTCACCCTCAAGGCCGTGCCCGCCCTCAAGGAATCCAAGGACCGATTCGGCAACGTGCATCGCATCGGCGTCCTCGGCATCACTCGCTCGCCTTCACCTGAAGATACAAACTTTCAGCCGGTTGGGCCGATCAAGGCGATCGAGCTAGGCGCGCAAAGGACTTGGTTTGTGGTCGAGCGCACGCTCTCGTATATCGGCGGCGTCATTTCCGGGCGTGAGGCGGCTGACCAACTGGGCGGCCCGATTCGGATCGCCCAGGTGTCGGGCCAGGTGGCGAGCGAAGGCCTTCCGTCGTTATTCAGCCTTACTGCAGTGCTGTCGGTGTCGATCGGGCTGCTGAACCTGTTTCCGGTGCCGCTGCTCGACGGTGGTCATCTTCTGTTCTACGCCATCGAAGCGGTGAGGGGAAAACCGCTATCGGAGCGGGCGCAAGAGGTGGGATTCCGGATCGGGCTCGCGATCGTCGTCATGTTGATGATCTTTGCGACCTATAACGACATCCTGCATCTCGCCGCGCAGTGGACGGCATCGTAGGACGTTGGCAACGTTTCGGGGGTAAAGGGGTAAGTCGGGGGAAGGACGGGGTTGCAAAACAGGGAGAAGCCTGTACAGGCAGTGCCGCCTGTATGGGCTTTCTGGGGTTAGCGACGACCTTTCTCGTGGGTGCCCAAATCTAGTGGGTGCTCAAAGGGGACGACAAAGGGCGTGGGGAATGAAACTTTGTAGGTGGTTTGTTCGCGGGCTGGGCATCGCGTGCCTCGCTCTCGGGGGGATTTCGTTGGGTGTCGGTGTGGTGTCGCTTGCGGCACCCGCTGCCTATGCGCAGACCGTCAACTCGATCGCGGTTCAGGGCAACCAGCGGGTCGAGGCTGACACCATCCGCTCGTACTTCCGAGCGGGACCCAACGGCCAGCTTGACCCTTTTCAAATCGATGAAGGCGTGAAGGCGCTTTTTGCCACCGGCCTGTTCCAGGACGTTCGCCCGACCATGCAGGGCGGACGGCTGACCATCACCGTCACCGAAAACCCGGTCATCAACCGCATCGCCTTCGAGGGCAACAAGAAGGTCAAGGACGAGCAGCTCAAAACCGAAATCCAATCAAAGGAGCGCGGGACGCTGTCTCGCCCCGTGGTGCAGGCAGACACTGCGCGCCTGGTCGAGGTCTACCGGCGCAGCGGCCGCTTCGACATTCGCGTCGAGCCGAAGATCATCGAGCTTGCCAACAACCGGGTCGATCTTGTCTTCGAAATTACCGAAGGCGCGAAGACCGGGGTAAGGCAAATCAACTTCGTCGGCAATCGCGCCTATTCGTCGTACCGTCTCAAGGACATCATCAAGACCTCCACGACGGGGCTCCTCGCCTTCCTGCAGACCGGCGATATCTACGATCCCGACCGGGTCGAAGCCGATCGCGAGTTGCTGCGCCGCTTTTACCTCAAGCACGGCTATATCGACGTACGAATCGTCTCGGCAATCGGAGAGTACGATCCGACTCTGCGCGGTTTCGTGATCACCTACACGATCGAAGAGGGCGAGCAGTATCGCGTCGGAACAGCCGAAGTTCAGTCGACCATTCGGGCGCTCGATCCCGCATCGCTGCGCTGGCGGATGCGGACCTATCCGGGCGATGTCTACAACGCCGAAGCGGTCGAGAAGACCGTCGAAGACATGACCATCGAGGCGGCCAAGATAGGCTTTGCCTTCGCGACGGTCCGTCCGCGGGCGACCCGCGATCCGCAAACGCGAACGGTGAACCTTGTGTTCGCCGTGGACGAAGGACAACGCGCCTACATCGAACGCATCAACGTCCGCGGTAATACCCGCACGCGCGACTACGTGATTCGGCGCGAATTCGACCTCGCCGAGGGCGACGCCTACAATCGGGCCCTCGTCAATCGGGCCGAGCGGCGCCTGAAGAATCTCACGTATTTCAAGAGCGTGAAGATATCGAGCGAGCCGGGGTCGGCGCCCGATCGTGTCATTCTCAATGTCGACATTGAGGAACAGTCGACCGGCGAATTCTCGGTCTCCGGCGGGTATTCGACCGCCGACGGATTCCTCGGCGAGGTCAGCGTTGCAGAGCGAAATCTGCTCGGTCGCGGCCTGTTCGGAAAGATCGCCGTACAGTACGGGCAGTATACGCGCGGTGCTCAAGTGTCGTTCGTCGATCCGTATTTTCTCGGGTACCGCGTCGCGCTCGGGCTTGATCTCTTCTACAAGCAGCAGAACCCGACGAGCTATGTCTCCTACCAGACGCAGACGGTTGGCTTCGGTACGAGGCTCGGCTTCGCCTTGCGGGAAGACCTCGGCCTGCAGCTGCGGTATTCGCTCTACCAGCAGAGGGTGACGCTGCCGCCCAATCTGATGAACTGTAACAACATCAATCCCGACTTCGTGAATACCTTCCCCACCGCGGGCTCCGTTGGCACCACTCCAGCGCTTACTCCGCCGTTCGGATATACCGGCATCGCGAACTGCTACTCCGACGGCGAAGCGTCGCTGGCGGTGAAACGCGAGCTGGCGGGGGGGGCGGTCCTCACTTCATTGGTTGGTTACACGCTCACGCACAACACGCTCGACAACAACAAGAGTCCGACGGCCGGAACCTTGACCGAGTTCAGGCAGGATTTCGCCGGCGCGGGCGGGGACGTCAAGTTCGTCCGGACCAGCGCCGACGTCTGGGGCTACCACGAGGTGGTGTCGGACGTGGTCGCCGCCGTGCACTTGCAAGGCGGGCAGATTGCGGGCTGGGATGGCGGCTTGCGAATGCTCGATCACTTCCAGATGGGCCCGAACCTGGTTCGCGGCTTCGCGCCGGCCGGCATTGGACCGCGTGACTTGTCGCAGTTCCCGTTCACGGGGGTCTACGGCGATGCGCTCGGTGGTAGCTACTACTGGGGCGCCAGCCTGGAACTGCAGACACCGCTGTACTTCCTGCCCAAGGACACGGGGGTCAAGCTCGCGGCATTTGCCGACGCCGGGTCGCTCTGGAATTATACAGGTCCGACGACGTTCCCGGCGACAGGCGAGGTCATCTCGGGATCGCTGTGTTCCACTCCGCCGTGCCCGGTCGACAACGCCATGCACATTCGCTCGTCGGTCGGCGTGGGCTTGATTTGGGATTCGCCGTTTGGTCCGCTCCGGTTCGATTATTCGTTCCCGCTGTCGAAACAGTCCTATGATCAGGTGCAGCAGTTCCGCTTCGGTGGCGGGACGAAATTCTGATCGGGCCTGCGCGGGCCGCGGTTCATGACATGACCGAGCCCTTTTTCTTCAATCGGGGGCGGGGGCTTACCGTGCGTGAGATCGCCGCCCTTACGGGCGCCGAGCCGCAGCCCGGCGCCGATCTCGATCGTCGAATCACCGGAGTTGCCGCGCTTGATCGCGCGGCCCCCCACGATCTCGCATTTCTCGACAAGCCGAAATATGCGGCCCAGCTGTCCGCTAGCGGCGCAGGCGCCTGCCTGACGACGAAACGCCACGCCGGCGGTGCTCCCGCCCATATCACCGTGCTCTGCGTCGCCGAACCCTATCGCGCCTTCGTTGAAGTGACGCGGACGCTGTTTCCGGACGCGATCCGGCCATCCTCCTTGTTTGAAACGAGCGGTGTAGCGACAGGCGCCTTTGTGCATCCGAGCGCGCGCCTGGAAAGTGGCGTGACGATAGATCCCGGTGTCGTCATCGGGCCTCGTGCGGAGATCGGGACCGGTACCGTGATCAACGCCGGCGCCGTCATCGGACCCAGGGTGCGCATCGGGCGAGACTGTGCAATCGGTGCCAATGCTTCGATCACCAATAGCTTGATCGGCGACAGGGTGGTGGTGCACCCCGGGTGTTCCATAGGACAGGACGGATTCGGCTATGTCATGGGAGCGGCCGGTCACCGTAAGGTGCTGCAGGTGGGTCGCGTCATCCTGCAGGATGATGTGGAGATCGGTGCCGGCACTACGATCGACCGTGGCGCCAATCGCGATACCGTGATCGGCGAGGGTACCAAGATCGACAACCTGGTGCAGATCGGACACAATGTTTCGATCGGTCGCCATTGCATCATCGTCTCGCAGTGCGGCATCTCCGGTAGTGTTGTCATCGAGGACCACGTGATTCTGGCCGGACAGGTCGGGCTTCCCGACAACGTGACGATCGGCGAAGGCGCGATTGTCGGGGCGCAAAGCGGCGTGATGTCCGATATCCCGGCGGGCGAGAAGTGGCTCGGCTATCCGGCTATGCGCGGTCGCGAATTTCTTCGCAACATGATGGCATTGCGGCAGTGGGTGAATGAAGACGGTGCGGCTCGCGACCGCGACCAGCGCGACGCCGATAATGCTGTAGACCGAGAGGGGCAGGATGA
>Ga0207689_10004652_pt1 | contig 12413 bp, 6 predicted proteins | sample KBSMisM52_FD_184312 | JGI IMG/M metagenome (GOLD analysis project Ga0207689, IMG submission 184312) | Miscanthus rhizosphere microbial communities from Kellogg Biological Station, Michigan, USA - KBS Miscanthus M5-2 (SPAdes) (version 2) | ecosystem: Host-associated > Plants > Roots > Rhizosphere... | reverse complement strand
CGCGGAACGGCATCGGCCAGTAGCAGCTGAACCCGCCGTGCGGGTTGACCGCGACCATCGACGACGAGAGCTGGGCGAACCGGCCCCACCCCTGGCCGAAGAAGTCGCCGACCGGCACCTCGACCGCGGGTGCCGCGGCGCCGTCCCAGCGGGCGCGCAGCAGCAGGCAGCGCCAGTGGTCGGGGTGGGTGGTGAGCCAGATGTGGGTGATCCGGCCGGGCCCGTCGATCGCCGCCAGGTCGACGGTGGTGTGCGCGGCGATCTCGATGCTGGGCGACACCTTCCAGCCCTGCCCGAGGTCGCGGGCGGGACCAGCGCCGGTGCCCTCGGTGGCGCGCCCGCCCCCGCCCGGCTCGCCCGTGGGGTTCTCCGGGCTGATCGAGCGGGTGACGACACCGGGTCGGAGCCGGGTGATGTCCGGGATCATGACCGATAGGCTAAACGCGCAGCTCCACCGCGTAGGAGAAGTCGGGGGCGGTGGCACGCACCTGCACGGCCTCCGTCAGCACCCGGTGCAGCGTGAGGAACTCGGTGGCAAGGCCCTGCGCGGCGGCTTGCGCGACCGTCTCGGCCCGGCTCGCCGCGGTGAGCTCGCAGCCCGCGCCGAGGGAGAGCCGGGAGGCCCCGACGCCCGCCATCGCGACCGTCACCCCGTCGGCGTCGGCGGCGCGGGTGAGCAGCCCGCCCTCGTGCGCTCCGGCCCACAGGTCGACGCAGAGCTCGTTGTCCACCACGTGCCCGGGCGTGACGCCGCTGTACGCGACGCGCAACGTCTTGCCGTCCAGCGTGAACGTCTTGGCGAACGCCGTGTCCTCGTGCCAGGTCATCCGGTCGGTGGTGCCCGTGCGGCGGGCCAGGCCGTCGCGCTTCCACAGCTCGACGAGCTCGGCCTGGGTCGTCGTGCGCGGCGCCCAGCCGCGGTCGTAGGCGCAGCGCACCCCGTCGCCGATGACGCCGCACGTGTAGGCGTTGAAGTTGTCCGGCACGATCCGGCCGACGGTCACGGTGCCCGCGTCGTTCGTGCGCACGGGCCGCGCGTACGTCCACGCCACCTCGCGCTGGGTGCGGAGGTCGACGTCGGAACCCAGGTAGCGGTGGTTGGGGGTCCAGACGGTGTTCTGCAGCACGTGGCCGTCGCACTCGACGCCCGCGGGGTCGCGGTACTGGTAGCTCTTGAACGTGCCGCTCACCGTGCGCGGCGCGCCGTCCTGCAGGACGAAGGCGTGGGTGACGCGCCCGCCGTTGCGGTCGACGACGACCAGCGCCTCGGGGTTGTAGAGCACGATCGTCGGGTTGGGGTCGTCGTCCCAGTGGCGCGGGTCCAGCCCGATCTCGTGCGGCAGCGCCGCGAGTGCGGCGAGCACCGGCCCGTCGTCCACGAAGCTGCCGCCCGCCGGGTCCTTGGCCGCCCAGGTGGCCCACACCGACGCCGCGAGCCACACCAGCGCGTTGCGCACCTGGAGGCCCTCGACGATCGTGAACTCCTCGGGATCGCCGGTCGCCTTGCGGTTGGGGTCGTCGCCTTCGAGCGCCTGCATGTTCCAGGCGTTCTCGTGCTGGGCCATGAGGAACGCGAGCCAGGCGGTGTCGTAGAGCTGGTCGCGGTGCTCGTCGGGCCACAGCCGCAGCGCGTTCTCGACGCGGTCGGTGATCCCGCCGAGCGTGTCGCCGAGCCAGTAGGCGGGGGTGTCGCGCCAGCGCTTCTCCCACGCGTCGTAGTGGAAGGGGTTGCCCTCGAGGTCGACCGAGGCGAGGCCGCCGGGGTCGAGGGTGGCGTCGATCGAGGCGAGGACGTCGATCGTGCCCGCGGAGTCCCGCGCCGGGTCGAGGTCCGCGGTCGTGACGACGTGCAGCCACGTGCGGTGGGCGGCCACCCACCCGATGAACGCCGCCCACGTCTCGCGCAGGTCGGGCACCGGCTCGAACCAGCCGTTGCCGCAGGCCTTCTCGAAGTCGTCGCCGTAGGTGAGCAGGGTGCGCTCGCGCAGGTGCGGGTCGAGCGCCAGGCGCAGGAACCGCCGTCGCACCGCGAGCGGCGGCTTCCACGGCGCGGGCCGGGTCGGGTCGAGGTTGGCCCCGAGCGCCTGGTCCTTCAGCGTGGTGTCGATGAACAGCACATGCGCGCCGCTCGCGCGGTCGGTCCACAGCATCCCGGGCCCGAGGTCGTAGCCCGCGCCGTACGGCTCGGCGGAGGCGGCGTTGTCGTAGTAGCCGGTGGCCGAGTCGAGCACGACGTAGCGGACGGGGGCGGTCTGCAGTGCCGCGACCGTGGCGGGCCGCTGCCGGTAGAGCCGCTGGTCGGGGTAGAACACGTCCGGCGGCCGCGCCGACGCCCCGAGGTAGGTCGTGATGGCCTCGAGGCCCGCCGTGATGTCGCGGACGTTCGCCTCGGCCGAGTAGTACGGGATGCGGTGCGACCCGTAGCCCGCGATCGCCGGGTGCATCAGACCCGCGTCGAGGTCGGCGCGCAGGGCGGCCAGGTCGTCGGGGCAGTCGTGCGCGGTGAGCACGAGCACGCCGCCGTTGAGCGCGAGGTGGTAGGGCACGCCGAAGCGCCGGTGCATGGTCAGCCCGTCGCGGTAGCCGCCGGGGTTGATCCGCTCCGCGCCCGGCCGCGAGGAGTAGCGGCCCTCCTCGTCAGCCATCGTGACCTGCATGTACGTGCGCGGCGGCACGTAGCCGTCGAACGGCTCCTCGAGCAGGTCGTTGATCGCCTGGATGCAGAAGTGCGCGATGAGCAGCCGCGCGCGCCCCGGACCGCCCGCGTCGGCCTCGGCGACCCGCCGCCCGCCGACGTCGAACTCGACGGGCGCGCCGTCCGGGTCGGGGCCGCTGAACGTCACGGTGTCGGCGGCCCAGTCGAGCAGCGGCAGCCGTCCGTCCGGGTTGGACGGCGCGGTCAGGTAGTCGGCCGAGAGCCAGGTGCCGCCGATGCGGACCCGGACCGGCAACGACCCGTCGGCCGGGATGTCGTCGAGGTCGACCCGCACGTGGGTGAGCCCGTCGCCGCGCCGGACGTGCCCGACCCACGCCGGGCCCGCGTCGACGAGATCGCCGAACCGGCCGCCGACCACGTCGCCGGGCGTGAACTCGGGTACCGCGGCGACCACCGAGTACGGGCCGAGGGTGACCGGCGCGCCGGACCTCGGCCGGACGTCCACGGTGTACCGGACGGCCGCGCCCTCGGCCACGCCGCGCACGACCGCCTCCGTGTACCGGTTGCCGCGGCGGGCCAGCGCGAGCCGGTAGGGAGTCACGGCGAGCGGGCGGGGGCCGGTCACCGGCGCGTCGTCAACGGTGCGTAGTCGGTCGGCGAACTCGGCGTCGACCGGGGTCACGTCCGCGGTGGGCACGACGGACTCGGCTCCGGCCCCGGGGCCGTCGGTGACCTGCCATCGCACCGTGACGGTCTCCGCGGTGGGCGCGGCCGACCATGCTCCGACGAGGATGTGCAGGTCGACGCCGCCGTCGGACCCCCTCGTGAGCCGAACGGGAGCGTCCGGGGCGTAGTGCCAAGCGGAATAGTCGGGGCCGGCCACGGTCACAACGTTCGCCACATTCGCCCCAGGCGTTAACACGGGAGCGCCGCTGACCGAACCCCATGCGCTGAACGGACCGCACGGCTCGACGTCACTGGAGTGACTTGATAGACACTCGTTCGAGTTCCGCAACTACTGGAGGGGTCTAGGGTGCGGGAACCTGCTGATGCACCGGTCACGCTGCGTGTGCTCGGCACGCTGGAGGCTGACGCCGCGGGTGTGTCGGTGCGGCTCGGTGGGCCGACCCAGCGGGCGGTGCTGGCCCGGATCCTCGTGGCGGGCGGTGTGCCCGTCTCGGCGGAACGGCTCGTCGAGGACGTGTGGAGCGGGCGGGCGAGCCCCGACGCCGTGCACCCGTTCGTGTCGCGGCTGCGCAGGGTGCTCGGCCGCGACGCCATCCCGCAGCGCCGCGGCGGCTACGTCGTCGACCGGGATCTGGTCGACGTGGACGCCGACGCGTTCGTCGCCGAGGTCGACGACGGTCGCCGCGCGCTCGCCCGCGGGGCCGACGACGACGCCGCCGCCCTGCTCGAAGCCGCGCTAGCGCGGTGGCGGGGGGAGCGCGGGTACTACGGGATAGCCGACGTCGCCGACATCCCGGTCGTCGACGCGGAGGCCGACCGGCTCGACGAGCTGCGGGTGGCGGCGGCCGAGGCGCTCGCCGACGCGCACGTCCGGCTCGACCGGGGCGACGAGGACGTCGACCGGCTCGGCGAGCTGGTGGCGCGCTACCCGCTGCGGGAGTCATTGGCCGCCCGGCAGGTGATGGCGCTCTACGCGGCAGGCCGCCAGGCCGACGCGCTCACCGCCTACGAGCGCTGCCGTCGGGCCTTGGCCGAGCAGCTCGGCGTGGACCCGGCCCCGCCGCTGCGCCGCGTCCACGCGGCGGTGCTGGCCCAGCAGGCGCTGGGCACGGTGAGCGCGGCGGGCCCCGCGCTGCGGTCGAACCTGCCGCAACGGGCGCGCGCGTTCGTCGAGCGGCCGGAGCTGGCGGCCGTGGTCGAAGCCGCGCTGGACGACGGGGGCCACCGCCCGGTCGTGCTGTACGGCATGCCCGGAGCGGGCAAGACCGAGCTGGCGTGCGAGCTCGCGCACCGGCGGCAGCGGGCGGGCCGCGTGGCGTGGTGGATCGGCGCCGAGGACCCCGCGGGCACCGCCGCGGGCCTGGCCGATCTCGCCACGGCCCTGGGCATCCGCGACCGGGCGCGCGAGGAGGACACCCGCGCCGCGCTGTGGGCCGAGCTGGACCGGGCACCGGGCTGGGTGCTCGTGTTCGACAACGCCGACGAGCCCGCCCGGCTGGAGCCCTACCTGCCCACCGCGGTGCACGGCGACGTCATCATCACCTCCCGCGACCAGGCCTGGCGACGGCTGGCCCGCCCGATCCCGGTGCCGCCGCTCACCCGCGCGGAGTCGGTCACCTACGTCGTCGAGCGCAGCGGCGACCCGGACGCCGCGGCCGCCGCCGAGCTGGCCGAGCTGCTCGGCGACCTGCCCCTTGCCCTGCAGCAGGCCTGCGCCTACGTCGAGCAGACCGGCATGACCGTGCCCGACTACGTGCGCCTCTACCGCCGCAGGCAAGCCGAGCTGGGTGCCGTCGCCACCACCTGGGGCCTCGCGTTCGACCGGCTCCGGCGGCGCTCGCCGCTGGCCGCCGGGGTGCTGGAGACGATGTCGTTCCTCGCGGCCGACACGATCGCCGTCGAGATGCTGTGGCCGCTGGCCGACGGCGACGAGCTGGACGTGCAGGAAGCCATCGGCGAGCTGCTGCGCCTTTCGCTCGTCGACCGCAAGGGGCCGATCCTGCGGGTGCACCGGCTCGTGCAGGACGTGGTGCGCGTCGGGCTCGGCCCGGCGACGGCGGGGGCCCGGCTCGACGCCGCCGCGCGGATCTGCCTGGCCGTCGACGCCGACGAACGGGATGCCGCCGCCCACCTCGTCCAGGTCGCGGCGCACTGCGAGGCGCTGCGGCGCCTGCCGCTCGGCCTGCTCGACGGGCTGGCCGCCGTGGCCCGCCGCTTCGCCGAGCGGGCCCTGTACCCCGCCGCGGAGCAGGTGCTCACGTCGGCGCTGCGGCTCGCGGGCGCGCAGTCCGGCGGGGCGGGCACGACCATCCAGCGCGGCACGCTGCTGTGCCAGCTCGGCGAGGTGCTCGACGCCGCGGGCAGGCTGGACGAGGCGCTGGACCTGCACCGCCACGCGGTCGAGCTGCTCGACGGCGAACCCGAGGCCGACGAGCTCGTGCTGGCCCACGCCTACAACCGCCTCGGCCACGTCCTCAACTGCGCCGACGACACCGCGAGCGCCGTCGCGGCGCACGAGCGGTCGCTGAAGACGCTGCGCGCGGTGCAGCGCGACGACCTCGTCGCCCCGGTGCTGGTCGACCTCGGCTACACGCTCTGGGCCGACGGACTGCTCGACCGGGCGGAGGAGGCCCTCACCACGGGCCGCGAGCTGATGGAGCCCGACAGCCGGGGCTGGGCGCACGCCACGGGTGGGCTCGGCATGGTGGCCCAGGACCGGGGGCTCGTCGAGGAGGCCGTCGAGCTGCACCGACGGGCGATCGACGCGTTCACCGCGGTGTCCGGCGCCGACCACCCCGACACCGCGCAGGCGATGGACAAGCTCGGCTACGCCCTGCGGCTCCTGCACCGGCCCGCGGAGGCGATCGAGCAGCACCGGCGGGCCGTCGCGCTGCTCGTGCGGGTGCTCGGCGAGGAGGACCCCCGGGTCGCGATGACGCTGTCCAACCTCGGGCTCGCGCTCGGCGACGCGGGCCTCGCCGACCAGGCTATCGACACGCAGACCCGCGCCCACCAGCTGTTCCAGGCCAAGCTGGGGCCTGCGCACGCCAGCACGTTGATGGCCGGGCGCCGCCGCGCGGTCGCGCTGGCCGCGGCGGGTCGCACGGCGCAGGCCGTGCCGCTGATCCAGGAGGTGCTGGCCGCGCTCGTCGACCGCGTCGGCGAGGCCGAGCTGGGGGCGATCGCCGGGGACGTCGCGCTGGTCTACGCGGCCGCGGGCGACGCGGCCGCGGCCCGAGAGTGGCGGTCGCGCGCGACGTAGGTCGCTTCTGCGGGACGCGACCTAGTTGTGTCTGCAAGGTCGCTGCAAGACCGGTGGGACATGGTGTTCGCCTGGCGACACCGAGGAACCCACCATGCGCCCGACCTGCCCATCGCCCGACCGCCCGATCGACTCCTTCGCGGACCTGCCCACCGAAGAGCTGGTCGCCGCGGCGCGGGGGGAAGGCGCGTCGCAGGCCTGGGCCGAGATCGTCGTCCGGTACGAGCGCCTCGTGCTCGGCGTCGTCGGGTCCTTCCGGCTCCAGGAGGCCGACGCGGCCGACGCCGCCGCCAACACCTGGCTGCGGGCGATGGAAGGGCTGCCCGCGTTGCGCCACCCGGACCGGCTCGGCGGTTGGCTGCGGACCATCGCCCGGCGCGAGTGCCTCGGCGTGCTGCGCCACACCGTGTTCGAGGAGCCCAGCGACGTCGCCGCCGCCGGGATGCCCGCCGCGGAGCCGGGGCCCGAGGCGGTCGTCGTCGCCTGCGAGGTGGGCCAGGTCATCACCGACGCGATGGCGCACCTCTCCGGACGCGGCAGGCAGCTGATCCTCGCGCTGTTCTTCCTCCCGCGGGCGTCGTACACCACGGTCGCCGCCGACGCCGAGATGCCGATCGGCAGCATCGGTCCCACCCGCAAGCGCGCGCTCGGCGCGCTGCGCGTCGGGCTGGAGCAGGCGGGCTACGGGCCCGACGCGCTGGCCGCCTGACCCGCCCCGCGAAGGCGAGTCCCGCTTTCGCCACGCCGAGTCGCGATTCTCGAGACGGCGCGGCGGTGGGCGGCGCCCTGCCTGACACGCTGACGCCCGTGGAGACCCTCGTCCTCGTCGTCGGGCTGATGTTGGCGGCGGTGTTGCTGGTCGGCGTCGGGGACCGCCTGCGGCTGCCGTGGCCCGCGCTGATGCTCCTGCTGGGCGTCGGGGTGGCGTTCGCGCCCGGTCTTCCCGACCGCTTCGACCTCGAGCCGGAGCTGATCCTGCCGCTGTTCCTCCCGCCGCTGCTCTTCGCGGCGGCCCAGCGCACGTCGTGGGCGTTGTTCCGGGCGCGGTGGCGCAGCATCGCGTTCCTCGCCGTCGCGCTCGTGGTGGCCACGGTCGCCGCGGTGGCGGGCACCGCCGCGGTGCTGGTGCCGGGGATCGGGATCTCCGCCGCCATCGCCCTCGGTGCGATGGTGGCGCCGCCCGACCCGGTGGCCGTCGAGGCCGTGGCCGGACCCGTGCGGATGCCCCGCAGGCTGCTCTCCGTGCTGCAGAGCGAGGGCCTCTTCAACGACGCCACCGCGCTGGTCGTGTTCCAGACGGCGGTGCTCGCCACCGTGTCGGGCGGCGCGGTCTCGGCACCCACGCTGGTGCTGCGGTTCGTGCTCGGGGTGGTGGGGGCCGTCGCGATCGGCGTCGGGGTGGCGTTCGTCGCCCGGTGGATCACGGCACGGGTCACCGACACCACCGGGCGCAGCGCGCTCACGCTCGTGCTGCCGTTCGCGGTGTACGTCGCGGCCGACGAGGTCGGCGCGTCCGGCGTGGTCGCGGTCGTCGTGCTGGCCCTGCAGCTGCGGGCGGCGAGCGGCGAAGAGGAAGCCGCCGAACGGCTGGTGCAGCGCTCGTTCTGGGACGTCGTGGAGCTGCTGGTCACCGGCGTCGCGTTCGGGCTGATAGGCCTGGACCTGCGGCAGGTCGCCGAGGCCGCGGCCGACGACCTTCCCCGGATGCTGCGGGACGCGGCGGTGATCTGCGCGGTCGTCATCGCGGTGCGGGTGCTGTGGATGCTGGTGGCGTGGTGGATGGCGTGCCGCAGCGACGACCCCGAGCGGTCGCCGCGCACCGGGCGGGAGACCGTCGTGCTGTCCTGGTGCGGCATGCGCGGGCTGGCCACCCTCGCGCTGGCGCTGTCCCTGCCGACGGTGACCGCCTCGGGCGAACCCTTCCCGCAGCGGGCCGAGATCGTGCTGATCGCCGTCGTGGTGCTGGTCTTCACGCTCGTGATCCCGGGGTTCACGCTGCCGTTCCTCGTCCGGCGGCTCGGCGTCGCCACGGACGCCGACACGGAGCACGCCGCCGAGCAGGCGATCGTGCTCCGCGCCCGGGCGGCCGCGACCGCCGTCCTCGCCGCCGACGACCGGGTCGACCGGCTGCCCGTCGGGGTCGGCACGAGCCTGCGGCAGCGGATGGACCGCCTCGACGGCCTGCTGCGCGGCGACCCGATGTCGACGGAGGACCGCGAGCGCGCCGAAACCGTGCGCCGCTACCGTGAGGTCATGGCATCCGTGCAGGCCGAAGCGCTCGCCGCCGCCCGCGCGGAGGTGCTCGCCGCCCGTCGCGAGCCGGGCGTCGACCCGGAGGCCGCCGACCGCGTGCTGCGAAGGCTCGACCTGCGCACGGTTTTGCTCGACTGATGGACCGCGGAACGGGTACACCCATCTCATGACGGCGACGGAACGGACCCCACGGCTGCCCTGGGCCGGGCCCGCCGTCGAACGACGGCGCGATTCGGACAACGCCGCCGAAGTCGTACCGCGCGGTCTGCGGGTGACGGCCGCCATCGGATGGCGCCTGCTCGTCGTGGCCGCGGCGCTCTGGGTGCTCGGCCAGATCATCGCCTACCTGTCCGGGATCGTCATCCCGGTGGCGATCGCCCTGCTGCTGGCGGCGCTGCTCGCCCCGGCCGTGCAACGGCTGGTCCAGTGGCGCGTGCCACGCGGGCTGGCCACCGCGATGGTGCTGGTCGGCGGCCTGGCCGCGCTCGGTGTGCTGCTCACCTTCGTCGTGCGCACCGTGGTCGGCGGCGTGCCCCAGCTCGGCTCGAGCCTGGGGCAGAGCATCAATGAGCTGTCGGGCTGGCTGGCGAACGGGCCGCTGCACGTCAGCGCGGAACAGCTGCAGGCCGTCCAAGGGCAGTTGCAGACCTTCGTGCAGCAGAACGTCGGGGGCATCACCGCGGCCACGCTGACGACGGCGGCCACGATCGGCGAGGTGCTCACGGAGTTCCTGCTGGTCGTGTTCACGCTGATCTTCTTCCTGCACGGCGGCGAGGACATCTGGCGCTTCTTCGTCAGGGGCGTGCCCGCGCGGGTGCGGTCCCGCGTCGACGTCGCGGGTCGCCGGGGGCTGGCCGCGCTCGTGCACTACGTGCGGGCGACGGCCGTGGTGGCCGCCGTCGACGCCATCGTCATCGGGATCGGCCTGGCGATCCTGCAGGTGCCCCTGGCCATGCCGCTGGCCACCCTGGTCTTCCTCGGCGCGTTCATCCCGATCATCGGGGCCGTCGCCACGGGCGCGGCGGCCGTGCTCGTCGCCCTCGTCGCGCAGGGGCCGATCACCGCCCTCATCGTGCTGGCGATCATCATCGGCGTGATGCAGCTGGAGAGCCACGTGCTGCAGCCGCTGCTCCTCGGCCGGGCGGTGGCGCTGCACCCGCTCGCCGTCGTGCTGTCGATCGGCGCGGGCCTGTACGTCTGGGGGATCGCGGGTGCGCTGCTGGCCGTGCCGCTGCTCGCGGTGCTCAACGCGGGCATCCGGTCCCTGAAGAGCCCGGCGGACGCCCTGGTCGCGCCGGAGCACGTCGACACCGACGAGTCGGAGGACTCCGCCCCCGCGGACATGCCCAACTCCGATCTGGAATAGCCCGCGGGGATTTTGCGTGGGGTGACCGGCCCCACGCGGCATATCAGTTCGCAGGAGCACCTGGCCGGGCCGAAACAGCGGCCCTTTCATCGACCACCGCCCGCTGATCCGGGGGCCGCCGATGTCTGACCGCTCGACCGATCCGTTCGCCTTCCGGCGCCGCGACGGCGACGCCGCCCTGTACGAGATGCTTCGCGACGTCGAGTTCGCCGACCAGGCGTTCGAGCTCCTCGCCGTCAACCTGACCGCCTACGGATGGGGCGTGCTCTGTGCATGGCTGCGCTCGGGGATGATCTTCAGCAAGTGTGCCGAGCAGGGCAGGCCGGTGATCCCGTCGGACGGGGAGCGGGCGGTGCTCTACAACGAGCCCGACGAGCTGCACGGGCTGGTCAACGAGACGCTGGCCGAGGCGCTGGTGTTCCTGCGCGCGCAGGCCGTGAGCGGCGAGGGCAAGTGGGACCCGACGGGTGACTCGCTGCTCACCACCTACTTCGTCGGGGCCTGCGTGCTCCGGTTCCCGACCGTCTACCGGCGGTGGAGCCGGTTGCAACAGCGCACGCCGCCCGCCGCCGTCGAGGTGGACGTCGAGCAGCCGGCCGTGGGGTCGTTGGAAGACGCCGTCGTCGCACAGATCACCGCGGAGGAGGGCCTCCGCCGCATGCCCGTCAAGGAACGCCGGATCGTCGCGCTGCGGATGGGCGGGCAGAGCTACGCCGAGATCGCCGTAATCGTCGGGGCGCCGAGCGCCCGGGCAGTCGAGGCCGTGGTCACGCGCTACCGGAGACGGCTGCGCGACCGCGGCGAAGGAGACCCGCGATGAACGAGCCGCGTCCCGATCGGCCGGACCACCCGGTGGTCCGCCAGCTGGTGGAGGTGCTGCGCCTCCGGCAGGCCGCGGCACCCACGCCCGCGCGAGCGGGCGTCCTCGAAGAGCTCGCGGCCGACGAGCCGCTGCAGCTCGTGGAGGCGGTCGAGCGGTCCTCGCTCGGCGACCCGGAGGCGCGGGCGTTCCGGCTGGCCACCCCCCCGGAGATGATCGCGGACGTGCTCGCCGCCGCCGCACGGGTGAGCGCCGTCGGCCTCGACGCGGACGCCGCCGACCCGGTCCACACGCTCGCGGTGCCCGTCGACGGCGCGATCAGGGACTGGCTGCGGGAGACGCGCAGGCTCGTCGAGTCCCGGTCGAACGAGCTGGAGAAGACCCTGGAGGAGCTCGTCGGCCTGGGGGTCTCGCTCACCGTCGACGGCCTGGAGGACGTCCTCACCGCGGTGCCGGTGTGCCCGGACCGGGAGCTGGTCCGCTCGATCGTCACGGTGCTCGGCGGCGACTGGTCCGGTCGCGCCTACGAGGCCTCCTACGACGCGGCGCTCGACGAGCAGCGCAAGCTCGAAGGCAGGCTCGACGCGACGAGCGTGCGCCAGGACACCTCCGGGCTCACCGGCGCCGACTGGCTCACCCCGCAGACCCTGCTGCGCCATCTCCAGCCCCACTACGAGCTGCTGCCCGCCGTCGTGCGGGGGCGTGACGCGCTCGTGCGGTTGCTCGTCGGCGACCTCGACCGGGACGCGGGGCGGGTACGGGTCCTCGTCGGCGCGGGTGGGTGCGGCAAGAGCACCGTCGCGCTCGCCGTGGCCGCCGCGGCGCGCGACCGCGGCCTGCACGTCTGGTGGGTCACCGCGAGCGACCCGAACCAGGTGCGGCGCGGCATGCTCGCGGTCGCCACCCAGCTCGGGGCGCCGGTCTCCGAGCTGAACGCCATCCAGTCCACGCCCGCCGTCGGCGCGCGCCAGCTCTGGCGCCGCATGGACGCCAGCGCCGCGCGGTGGCTGCTCGTCTTCGACGACGCCGACAGCCCCGGGCTCTTCGACGTCCCCGGTGAGGACCTGCTCGACGAGGACGCCTGCCACGGGCTGTCGTGGCTGCGGCCCAGCTCGGCGGGCACCGTGCTCGTCACCAGCCGCGCCGTGGACAGCGAGCGTTGGGGCCCGATCGCGGACCTCGTGGAGGTCCCCGACCTCGCGGCCGAGGCGGGCGCCTTGGCGTTGCTGGACCGCTGCACCGCCGACGCGGCGACGGTCGCCCCGCCGCAGCGCGCCGAGGCGGTGTCGGTCGTCGAGCACCTCGGCGGCGTCGCCCTCGCGGTGGACACCCTCGGCACCTTCCTCGCGTCGGACACCGCGCGCTCGGA
>Ga0207689_10004648_pt1 | contig 12417 bp, 9 predicted proteins | sample KBSMisM52_FD_184312 | JGI IMG/M metagenome (GOLD analysis project Ga0207689, IMG submission 184312) | Miscanthus rhizosphere microbial communities from Kellogg Biological Station, Michigan, USA - KBS Miscanthus M5-2 (SPAdes) (version 2) | ecosystem: Host-associated > Plants > Roots > Rhizosphere... | reverse complement strand
GAGTGATGTAGTTAAATGACCGAGGGTTACCTGTGCGGCCTGGTATAGCATGTTAGAATGCACCGTATCTGTTTTGATAACAGCTTCAAGTATCGGTCTTGCCTTTTCGGGTGTGCTATACCGTAATGATTGCGAAAGCTGAATGCGTACATCTTTATCCGGGTCGTTCACGAGTTTGGATAGTTGTGCGAAAATTTCAGTATCGTTCTTCCTGATATATTCTTCGCTTATCCAGATTGCCGTTTTTCGTAATGCAGCGTCATCATCCTTCATCAAAGTCAGCAATAACGATTTATCAACAGCATGTAAACCTTCCAGCGTCCACAGCGCATGCATACGGGCCAGCCTGTTTTGATTACCGGTTTGTTCAGTGACAATTTTCTTTAGCGCGGGAACAACAGAAAGATCATTTTTTAAAATCAGTAATTTTTGCGCATTATCCCGCCACCAGCCATTCGGGTGAGAAAGATATTCAACCACCTTTGCGGGCGAAGCATTTAATAAATCCGGTTTGATTTTGTCAACAGGAATTTTCTCATGTACAACACGATATATTCTGCCACGGCCAATATTTTTATCGAGCCCTAATCGTTGTATCTGCGGCCGCAGGTATGATTTCGGGCCTGTCCAGTTTCCTTCCTGTATAATACCGTGATACATGTCTACGATATACAGGCAACCATCCGGACCCGTGGCTGTATTGATCGGGCGGAAGTTCATATCGGTTGATGCCAGGAATTCCGCTTTATCATACGCATTTTTAACGACACGCTTTCCGTCTTTATTCATCACTTTTGCTCTGCGTATCAATCTTCCCACGGGTTCACAAATAAATAAATCGCCACGCATAGTTTCGGGCAGCCTGTCGCCGCGATAAATGGTTTGCCCGCAGGATGCCGTAAAATGATTCAGTGTACTATCCGGTTTTAATCGTTTCAACCCTCCTTCGATGTCCGGTGTTGTCACTATCGGCCAGGGCGTATCAAAATCACCCTCGTATTGATCCTTTTCAAATTCCAGTTCGCCATATGCCGGTAATTGCTGGAAGCCAAGCGCCGCGACTTCACCGCCGGCAGACGAAAGAAATAACCTGCCGTAATCATCATTTCCCAATCCCCATTGTCCATCGGATGCTTCATTTAAACTATCCCCTGTTAAATGATCTTTATCCCATTTAAACCGGATCCCTCTTGTTGTATATATCCAGTTGTCTAAATTCCAGATCAACCCGCTCTTCTGATGTTCAAGATTTCTTGTATCAGGTTCATCATTATGATAGACCTGTATTTTTTCATCAGCATGTCCATCATTGTTTGTGTCTCTATATGTAAAAAGATTATTGGAGTAGGTTTCCTGTACAATTAATCTGTCATCAAGAGGCAACATCATGCGAGGCAGAACGAGACTATCTATAAAAACCGAACGCTTGTCCATTTTGCCATCGCCATCCGTATCTTCCAGGCGCACGATCCGGCTGACCGGTTTGTTTTCATCTGTTCCTTCAATGTCCTGCATATAACTGCGCATTTCGGCTACATACATTCTTCCGTTTCCATCCCATACTATTGCCACCGGTTCTTCCACCATCGGTTCGCTGGCCACCAATTCAAGCCTGTATCCTTCCGGCAAACGCATTGTTTTCATACTTTCTTCAGGTGATAGCGGCGCAGTCGAAGCTGCTTTAACGGGAGGAATAGGAACTGCCGGTTTTTCGGCTATATGATTGTTGACAGCGTCAGTACAACCAGGCAAACATAACCCTGAAAAAAGTAATTGAAGCCAGGTGAAAAGTTTCATTTATCCGTTTTGAATACAGAGATACTTGCGTCTGCCCGATACTGTTTGTAAATTGTAATTCTCTGATTATTTAATTTCCAGCAATGCAAATGAGGCTTTTTCATTTTGCTTATTTGTAATCAGGATGCTTTCACCGGCATTGATCCAAAGAAAATCACCCTCATGGTTATTGCCTTTTATCTTTTTATTATTCTGAAAGATATCGGTCATTGAAGTGTTGATAGTTATCAGCAAAAAAGAATTATTCGTTTTGGGAATACTGATCTTATCATTTTTATCCAGTTCAATGCGGTAAACCCGTACCCACGGCGTATCGGTAATCAACCGGCTATGATCGGGCAATAAAGGTTTATCAGGAAATGGTGAATCATCGGTAAACAATTCTACATCTACAACATGAAAAGGGGATTTATCTTCATTCCACACACGATGGATACGGGTATGGGGAGGACTTAAATTTTCAAACCATATATTTCCCTGCGTGGAAAGACCGAAAGGAGATGGCTGTCCGCCTTTTAACTGAGCGGCTGTTTTTGTTGTACTCAAACTGATAAATACAGAGGGAGTGGAGTGCAGGTGATATAAGGATGTATCACCCGCAGGCAGCAGTACATTCAGTATTCTTACTTTTTTGTTTTCAAATACCGGGTGATGTCTTGGTTCTTTACTCACCGGCACTTCCTGTGCAAGTGCTGAAAATACTACAGTATGCAAAAGGAATAAAAGGGTTATTCTTATCATTCTTAAAGTTAATGGTGAAAAAAATAGTAACGGAAATAAAAAATCCGGATCAAAGATCCGGATTCAAACAAATTATCTGCTGGCAATCATTTCTCCCTGTTACGTATTGTTGTAAAGGAAAATTTCTTCCCGATTTTTTGTGTAGCCCTGAAAATGGAGGCATTCACCTCATGTAAACTCAGGTTACCGATGCGATTGTACTCATCTGTGCGCGGCAGAATAGTTTCACTCTTTACTATTTGTCTTTTTGAAATGACAAACAATTCTTTTTTCATTTCTGCCTGCAGTGTCCGGTATTCTTTTTCACCAGCACCATATAATTGTATTCTTGCAGTAAACGTGGCCATAACAATCTTTTTTTGAAGTTCCAGGAAAATGGTTTTATACCTGCGAAATTAAGCAGGTCTCTAAACGTACAGAAAAGACTTTTTATTATTTAACAGAGAATTGATAAAGCGATTTTACCGGGTTATGTAATCGTTTACCTTCTATCAATCAGCAACATTACGTTTACAAAAACCTGGTATTTTTTTCGGTGAATCCGGTGAATTGTCCTTGCCCAATTTTATTTATTTTGCCGGTTACTATGTGGACATGTACCATTTGCGGCCAGCAGTTTAAACATACAAACCAGGTTCATTCCTGCCTGGATAAAGAATTGGCAGATTTTTTTAAAGGTAAATCTCAGCATACGCTGTCCCTGTACCAGCATTTTGTCGAATCATACCTGGCAATCGGTAACGTCACCGTTCATCCCACAAAAAGTATGATTGCGTTTGCGGCAAAAAACCGCATTGCTTTTATCACCCGGTTGGGTAAAGATTTTATTGATATTGTTTTTCCATTTAAAGAGCAATATGCTGATAACCTGTGCTTTCATAAAATAGCCCAGGTACCGGGTAGCCAGCAGTTTAATCATCATTTCAGAATGTATAGTACCGATGATATAAATGCCGAGGTAAAAAGTTATATGAAGCAGGCTTATCAGTTGGGTCAATGATATTTCAACTCTTCATTTTTAGTTCTTCATTGACTTCTTCATCATTTCCACTGTTGTTGTCCGTTGCGGAGGATTATCAAAAAAGTCATACAGAATAGCCGTAAACCATTCCCGCCGGTCCTGGAACACCATATGTGTTGTGCCGGGTAAAATACACAAAAGAGCACCGGGTATATTGTTGAATATTTCCAGTGTATGTTCATTGCGGATAACATCGCGGTCACCTGCCATAATCAATACATCACTTTTGATCTTCTTCAGGTCGCTGTCAGGTATATGCGGTTGATCAACCAGCAGCCTGTATTGTTTTGTATGAATACTGTCGCCCTGCGCTTGTTTCCCGATCATATCCAATAAAGGAAATATACCGGCATCTACGGCCGTGCTATCCGGTCGCAGATTCGCACCGCTCGCCAATAATTTTTTCACTTTGTCCGGGTGATTAATAGCCAGTAATAAACCAATAACCCCTCCATCGCTATGGCCCCATACCAAAGCCGAATCAATTTTAAGATAAGCCAGCAATTGATTTACATCTTCGGCCATTTGATCGTAAGTAAGATAACCGGCGGGGCAATCTGTTTTGCCGTGGCAACGGTTATCAATTCCAATCACTTTATATTTCTTTGAAAATTCGGCAATAAATGAAGCTCTGCCCCGTATTGATCCACCGTTTCCATGCAAAATGACGAGTGGCTTCCCTTCGCCATATATTTCATAATAAACTTTTACACCCTTGTTATTGAAATATTTTCCGGCTGTTGGATTATTTCCATAGTCAATTGAGTTTTGACAATTGCTCTGCCGGCTGAAGACTATAGCCAGCAAGGTAAATACGAAGTAAGAGCGAAGCCTCATAAATGCAGTTTAGTCAAAAGTATATTTAAAATTACCTCAAAAATTGAGTCATTACAAACGGCTGAATGGCTGGATGAATGAAAGTTGGTGCAGCGGGGTTTAAATAACCGGCCTGGTGGAGGAGGGGTATCCGAATCTGTCAGGAATCGTTCACAGATTTTTAATCAACCAAACTTCGTTTACACGTGACTGTTGACGCCAGTTCAAAAAATCCTCATTCAGATCGTCCCACGTGAGAAGCAATTTTCCATTATGAATAAGACTTTTGGGAACAGGAAATTCTTTTATTTCACCTACACCTTTTCCATACTTTGATGGAGAAAGCCGCTGATCATTTGCTTTCAATAAACACTCACCGTAACCGGTAACCCGAACTGTATATTGCGCAGTTGAATCCAGGCCGGTATATTCAACACCGGGAGGCCAGCGCATGTTGATCATCCAGGAAAGACGCTTGCGGCTGAAGCCATTATCCCACCAGTCGAAACCGGGTCCTTCGTCATCTACCTGCAATGGTTTTACCATCCAGCTTTGTCCCTTCAATACATGCAATGATTTGGAAATGTTGCCAACATTATCATAAAAGCCGCCGGGTCCCGGATTTTCCCAATTGCCAATTGACTTTAGTGCTGATGCGTGTTCTTTTTCCGGCAACAACTTTATTCTTTTGAATTCATCCTCGAGCCACCAACGATTGTTTAATGGCCGGTCTATAAAATCCATGACGGCACCTCTTTCCTCACCCGAGGCTTTATATTTCGCAACGCTTGTTTGAAGACCGATAGATTGATATAAAGCTTCACACAGCGCAATAACTTTTTCCCGCAATGCAGGTGATACCTTATCTGTTTCCGCCCTGTTTAATATTTCCAATGCTTGTGCCATGGCCTTTTCTGCACCAACAGTATCGGCTGCAGCCAAAATAATATTTGCCTGTTCTTCGAGACCGGTTTCGTATATATATCGTTTACGAACATACGCATCGTAATTGGCACGCAACAGGCACATTTGCCAGCGCCAGTTACTGGCGAGTTCAGGATGATTTTTTTCTAGCGATTGCCATAGCACCAGTGTAGATTGTATAGACCCATTCGGGGCTATCGGTCCTTCCCAGTTTTTCTCCAGTCCAAGAATACCATCTGCAGCATCGTCGGTCACGGCTTTGCCGAAAAAAAAGTTACTATACTCCCTGGTGATATCGCCGATGTTTTCATTCCTGTTCCACGAAAGTTCAGTCCACGTAATCTTATTAACGTCATCATGTATTCCATCTGAGTAAGAAATAAATCCATCTATATACTGATCCAAGGCATGGTAAATAGCGGCGAAATAATTGGGTTCAGGATTAATCGCTTCTCTTCCCAACGTGAAATTAAAAGCAGGATCCCACCAGGGCACGGGCGAGTCACAACGTACATTATGGGTAAGATCGGGATACTGGCGTAATTGATACTTACGGGGTAATGCAGCCCGGGTTTCTGCAGCAGGCGGACTACTGGGACCTACAACAAGACCGCCGAGCCATATCGGCATTTTCTCCCGGATGTATTTATAAACAAATTGACTTTGTGCGGCATCGAAATTCTGAAGTGATAACCATATGAAAGCTTTCGGATGATATTTTTTTAAAATCACCGCCATCTCTTCAAGCAATGGGATTACCAGTTCAGGCGGATTATTACCCGGATCTCCGCCCGGAAAAAAAACGCCATTGATCCGTGCAGAGTAGCCGCAAATTTTTTCAAAGGTGGAGAGATAACGGTTGCGTTTATCCTTATCATTCAGGTCAAGCTGTGCCGGTACCCACATCCAGTAATCCAGGTCATAGTCCTGACATATCTCACTGATGCGTTTGTTCATTTCATCAGGTGCAATTTTAAAATGAGGACTCTGCTTTTCGTCAAAAATGGGAATGGACTCGATACTGTTACTGCCAAAGATCGCCAGCTCTCTTATATATTGGTCGAATTGTTCGGGTGTCCATGCATCATACGAATTGGCCGTATTCCTGAATCCCAGTTGATGACCCCGGATCGGTTTATCGGGAGAAGTACTAAGTGACAGGCTAACAGGAATGGACACACTTTTTTTAGAATAGCTAAATAACCTTAATAATTTCCCCGCACCAAAAAACACACCACGACTGTCGGTACCTTCAATAAGAATTATTGTTCTGCTCTTGTCGTTGTTTACCGCAATACGGAATGATTCGGGTTTCAGTATAAGGTTTTTAAGATTATTAAACGCAAAGGACGTTTTTAATTTATCCCCGCTTTTTTTAATAATAATGACATTTCCCGTTGCCGGAAACGTTGCAGAAGATGTACAATGAAGTCCTGTTCTTTTTTCTATTTCTTCGGTCAATATTTTTATAGCGGCTTTTTCTCCGTTCGAAAGTGTTTGTGCGCCTGTAACAATAGCCAGGTTATCCAGTTGCGCCACTTGTGCTACGGACGCCGTATAAACCGATAGGGACAGCAGATAAAGTAATATTTTCACAGCGATCTTTTTATTCATAAACAGGTTTCATGTAATTCAAATGCAGAGAATAAAAAAGAGATTCAATACTCAATCAGCGTGAAGAATCAGATCCTGATCAAATTTTTAGCGTGACTTAAAAATGTTCTATGCATTTACTGTAGGTTTGACAAGGACTACTCATTTTCTATAAACCTTTACACCGATGAACAATATACCGGCAGGAATGTTGCAGAAACTGAAAAGCGGTAAAAATGTGTATGGCACTGCATTTACATCCATTGCACCTTCGTGGCCGGCAATGCTCAAACATGCAGGACTTGATTTTGTTTTTATAGACACAGAACATATCTCCATGAACCGGGCTGATATGGCAAGATTATGCCAGTTGTTCCAGGCTTATGGTATTACACCGGTTGTTCGTATACCTTCCCCTGATCCTTATCTTGCCTGCCAGGCTATTGATGCCGGAGCCAAAGGTGTCGTTGCTCCTTATCTCGAATCAACGTCGCAAATACGCGATCTTGTCGGTGCTGCTAAGTTCAAGCCGTTAAAGGGAGAGGTTTTAAAAAGATACCTGGATGGTGAGCCAATGCCTGCTGACCTGAAAAACTATATTGATAAATTCAATGAAGGAAATATTTGTATCGCCAATATCGAAAGCGTGCCTGCAATGAATAACCTTGAATCATTGTTGAGTGTACAGGGGCTGGACGCTGTATTTATCGGCCCTCACGATCTTTCGGTTAATCTCGGCGTGCCTGAGCAATACGATCACCCGGAATTTGTAAAGGCAGTTAAAAAAATTATTCAAACCACAAGGAACAAAGGATTAGCTGTCGGTATTCATTTTTCACTTGAGCCTGAGCGCCAGGTGTATTGGGTAAAAGAAGGAGCCAATATTATCATTCACAGCTTCGACATTGCGCTATTCAGTCAAAAGCTGAACCAGGATATCAAAATTATAAAACAAAGTGTTGGGGATGATGTGGCAGGACAAGAGGAAATTAATCTTATAGTATGATCCGGATTGAAAAAATTGCGATGCTCCTTCACTTCAATCATAAATGAAATTTCAATCCATCGATGGCTTTGTCCACTTTTTTATTTAACCCGTAAATAACTATACCCGCAAGATCCTGGCTCTCGTCCGTTTCTTTACTTATTTCTTCAAGGTTTTGTTCTTCATTTTTTGTCGCAAATAATGGAGTAGTGTAAATACCCGTGTGTAGTTCTCTTTCCCGTGCCCGGGTCAGCACCCTTTTTAACTGCTCATTGGTTTCTGCACTGTAAACAAGTACGGGAAGTTTGAGAAATGGAAGATATTCGGATCCTGATTTGTTGACAAATGGACGGCCATGCGTTTCGGGAAATTTAATACCGACAGCGCTTGCAAGAAAGGCAGTAGCATTTAGTTTTTGCCAATCTTTCAAATCACTTTTTAAGACTACTGCAATTTTATTTTCATAAATCATGATCAGCTTATTTTATAGTTAATTCCATCTGAATATTACTTCTTGCATAAGGAGTGGGACGTGCCGCTACTTTTTTAAAGCCAAGTTTCTCATAAAGCGTAATAGCAGGTTTTAATACAGTATTGCTTTCAAGATATAATTTCGATGCACCTGCTTTCTTCGCCTTTTCAATGACTGCCTTTCCCAGTAATTCACCGATACCTTTTCCCTGCATTGCAGGAGAGACTGCCATCTTTGCCATTTCAAAACTGTACTCAGTATCCTTCATTTTTATTAATGCACAGACACCAACAGGAACATCATTGTATAACGCAAACAGAATATAACCCCCTTTATCAAGTATGTATCCCTTTGGATTATCCAGTGCCTTCAGATCCGTTTCTTCCATTTTAAAAAATGCATTGATCCATTCGGCATTGAGCTCTTTGAATGCTTTTTTATATTTGGGCAAATAATCAACGATACGGATATCGTCGCTTTCTCTCTTTTTTTTCTGCTCACGTACCCTGGCAAAAAGAGACTTCTGTTCCAGCAGGTATTCCCATTCTTCAATTGCTTTCCATAAATCATTTCGTGTCTGCGCTGATAAATCTTCTATCGCTTTCGAAACGTCCATATAAGGCTGCTCCATTTTTTTCATCATCTCTTTTCCTTTCGCAGAAAGCTGCACCCGGTTTCTGCGCCCATCGCGCTTATCTTCTTTTTCTTTGACGTAACCTGATTGCATCAATTCATTGATGATCTTACTAACGGAAGGGTGGGAGTGACTGATTTCCTTTGCGATTTCCGTAATGGTCATTGCATCGCTGTTTGACAAGACATACAGAACCGGAAACCATTTGGGTTGAATGTTTATACTGTATAGTTGGTATATGCGGGCAGCATCTTCGGTGATGGTATCGGTGAGCAAACGCAACCGGCTGCCTACTGCCATTTTACCTGTCCGGTTAAAATATTCCATAATGTAGTAAATTACGTAACTGGTTACGTAAATATATAAAATGTTTCAATTTCCGGAAAACTTTTTTAAGAAAATTGTGACAACAGCGGGTGACTTAACTGGCTCTTTTCCCCTGCATCAGCATGTCCACTGCATGATCAAAAGAACCTGCGCGGATAACTTCGCCTGCATTTACAAAAAATATTTCGTCTGCATTTTGAATTGTATTTAACCGGTGCGCAATAATAACGCGGGTAGTTGCCGGTGGTAATTTATTCAATATATGCTGGAGCACCTGTTCTGTAATAGTATCAATATTGGCAGTTGCTTCATCCAGTATCAGTAACTCGGGGTTCCGCAGCACTGCCCGCATAAAAGCGATTAATTGTTTTTGACCGAGACTGATGCTTTCACCCCCCGACGTGATCGTTGTCTCGAGACCATTTTCAAATATATCGAGGATCCTTTCCAGGTTTGCGTCTTTGATTACTTCAGCCAACTGATCGTTTGAATAATTTTTATACCGTTCATTTCCATACAAAATATTATCACGAACAGTTCCGGTAAACAGAAAAGGTTCCTGTAAAATAAACCCGATTTTTTGTGTACGCTCTTCAGGCGTATAAGATCGTATGTCCCTTCCGTTTAGCAGTACTTTTCCTTTTACCGGGTCATAGAGTCGTGCAATCAATGAAGCCGTTGTTGTTTTACCACCGCCTGTCGGGCCAACAAATGCATAAGTCTTACCGCGATCCAGCTCAAAACTTATATTGTGCAATATTTCCCTGTCTGCTACATAACCGAAATGCACGTTACGGAATTCCAGCAATGAAGATCCTTGTACTTGTTTATTATCCGGTAAAACAGGCAAATCAGATTTCATATTTAAAATATGAGAGATCCGGTCGGCACCTGCCATCGCCATTTGAAAATTTGTCCATAATACGGCAAGCTGGCGAAGCGGATTATAAAAGTTGGTTGCATACGAAAGATAGCTGACCAGTAATCCTATTGTAAATAATCCTTGTGATATAAGATATATACCGACACCAAGCACGATCAGTTGTGCAGTACTGGCAAAGAAACCATAGACAGGGATAAATAAATTATTAGCAACGCCGGCTTCCTTAGCTGCAACAAAATTCCGGTGGTTGGCCTGGTCAAACCGCTTCCGGAAATAGTCTCTTCTGTTGAAGGCAATGATCACTTTAAAATTATTCAGGCTTTCCTGTATCTCTGCACTAAGCCCGCCAGTAGTTTTCAAACTCTCTGCATTTTTTTTCTTTATCCATTGGGACGATGATTTTGTAAAAATAAATATCATTAATGCGGGCACAAGCGTAGCAATACCGAGACGAAAATTTATGATTAATAAAAAAATACCGGCGCCTGTCATTGTGGCGAGGGTGCCGATAAACTGCATGAGCGATTGCGAAAAGAACTGGTTTATTTTATCCGTATCATTATTGACCCGTGAAATAAGATCACCGGCTTTGTTGTCATTAAAAAATGCAACAGGAAGTTCCTGTAGTTTTTGAAAAATAGTATTACGCAATTTGAACAGCATGCGTTGCCCTACACCACCCATCATCCTTGTTTGCGCATAGCTGGCACCGAAAGCTGCGAGGGCCATACACAACAGTATGCCTGCATTGACCAGCACACCATGATAATCCTTATGAACAATATACCTGTCAATTGTGCGACCAATGATAAACGGGTTCAACAGGTTCAGGCCCGAATTGGTCAGTATGGCGAGCAACGCCAGCAACAGGTTCTTTCGCTCCTCCTTTATCATCAGCAAAAGATTTTGTAAAATATGCAGCGTCGACTTTTTTTTCTGCTTCTGCGAAATACTATTCAAGTTGTAGTTCATAATTGCTGGTGCTTTGTTGGGAATTAAATATCTGAACGTATTCGGGGCTTGTCGTCATCAATTCGCTGTGTATACCTGTAGCGACAATTTCCCCTTCCATCAATACAATGATTTTATCAAACTGTTCCGCTGATGCGATCTTTTGCGTGACAGAAATAAGGGTTATGCCCGGATAATTTTTCCTGACGTTTTTTAAAATTTTTTCTTCCGTATGCGTATCCACTCTGGCTGTAAAATCATCCAATAATAATATAATTGGATTCAAGGCCAGTGCTCTTGCCAGCATGATCCGCTGTTTTTGCCCTCCTGAAAGGCTTGTCCCTCTTTCAGATACTATTGTAGCCAGCTTATCGGGCAGCGATTCTATAAAGTCTCCGAGTTCTGCAGTTTCGATGGCTTTTGTTAATGATGCGTCGGTAACCGTATCACTAAAGGCAATGTTTTCGCGAATGCTCATATTGAAAATGATACTGTCCTGGAAAACAAAACCAATATTCTGGTAAAAATTTTCCTTGTTATAATTCTCAATATTTTTCCCGTCAAACTGAACCGTGCCTTTTGTGGCTTTTATCAATCCGGTTAAAAGATAAAGCAATTGTGTTTTGCCTGCTGCCGTCGGACCAATAACGGCAAGCGCGGAACCCTGGTCAACGGAGAAACTGATATCTTTCAAAGCAGCTTTTTCTCCGTATAGAACAGAAACATCATTTAATGACACATTTCCTTTCAACTCATCTTTAATGATCCCTGTATCCTTTGCATCAGCTATGTTTAAAACAGAATGAATACGTTGATAACTGGCAGAAGCCTGGATAATCACATTGCTCATAAACCCGATGAGGATAATAGGAAATATAAGCAGGGAGAGATAGCTGTTAAAGGCGGCGAACTCACCGATCGTCATACTGCCGTTAATAACAAAATGCCCACCCAATGTGAGAATAGATATTCCTGCAAGACTTGCGGTAAACACAATGATCGGTATCAGTATAGCAAACATGCGAAGGATGCTCATGCCGAGACTTTTTGCCTCTGTATTTGCAGCAAGAAATTTTTCATATTCAGGTATTTGTGAGTTAATAACACGGATAAGTGCAGAACCCATGATACTTTCGTTAATCACCTTATTGAGCCGGTCAATCACCTGCCTGCCTTTGATAAATATGGGTCGCACTCTTCGTTGTACCATAAAAAAAGTAGTGCTGATGATCGGTACAATGGCAACTACCGCGAATGCCAGTCTCCAATTGAT
>Ga0207689_10004647_pt1 | contig 12418 bp, 10 predicted proteins | sample KBSMisM52_FD_184312 | JGI IMG/M metagenome (GOLD analysis project Ga0207689, IMG submission 184312) | Miscanthus rhizosphere microbial communities from Kellogg Biological Station, Michigan, USA - KBS Miscanthus M5-2 (SPAdes) (version 2) | ecosystem: Host-associated > Plants > Roots >... | reverse complement strand
GACTCGACGAGATCGACGAACGTGCGCCGTGGGTCGAGGCCGGAGACGACGATCGGCGCGGAGAGCTCATCGCCGTTCGCGAGTGCGACGCCAGTCGCCCGACCATCGCGCACGAGCACCCGCGCGACGGCAGCGTCCGTTCGGACTTCCGCCCCGAACGATTTCGCCGCGCTGGCGATCGACTCGCTGATCGCGCCGGTACCGCCCTTCTGGAAGCCCCATGCGCGGAACGCGCCGTCGATCTCCCCCATGTAATGGTGGAGCAGCACGTACGCGCTCCCTGGAGAGCGTGGCCCGAGGAACGTACCGATGATGCCGCTCGCCGACTTCGTCGCCTTGAGTGGATCGAACTCGTACCACTCGTCGAGGTAGTCGGCGCTGCTCATCGTCATGAGCTTGAACAGGGCATGGAACCGCTCCGCGCCTAACGAGCGGAAGTGGCCTCCCAGCTTCATGAGCCCGCGCAGATCGGACGGGGCGAGCGATGCCGGGTCCGGCGGCACCATCCCGAGGATGGGCTTCACGGCCATCGCCATGTGGTGCATGAGCCGGCCGAATTGCGACGCCGCCTCGGCATCGCGCGGCGAATGGCGCGCGATCTCGCGGCGCGTCTCATCCGCATCGGCCCAGCCGGCCAGGTAATCGCCATTGTCGAGCGGCGTGACGGTGCTCTCGAGCGGGAGGATCTGGAGCCCGTGCGCAGGCAGATCGAGGTCGCGGATGATCTCGGGCCGGAGCAGACTCACGACGTACGAGAACACCGAGAACTTGAACCCCGGCACGACCTCCTCGGTGACAGCCGCCCCGCCGACGAGCGGTCGTCGTTCGAGCACCACGACCTTCTTGCCTGCGCGGGCGAGGTACGCCGCGGTGACGAGGCCGTTATGTCCGCCGCCAATGACGATCGCGTCATAGCGGCCGTTGCTCTTCGAAGTGGCCGTTGGGCTCATGCGCGCTTCCGCTCGGGGTCGTAGAAGGGAAGCTTGCGAACGACCGCGTCCGCCTGCTCGCGATGGTGCTCCACCGTCACCTCGATCTCGACGCGCGTGCCGGGTTCGTAGTGCGGTGCCTGAATGTGGGCGAGCGCCAGCGATCGCTTGAGCAGCGGCGACCAGCAGCCGCTCGTGGCATAGCCGATCTGCTCGCCATCGCGGTACACCGGTGCGCTCGCCCGCCAGGCGACGTTAGGCAGGTGCGGCGGCAAGCCGCGCGCCGCGTGCAACCGCTCGAGCGACTCCCAATTCACCTCGATGCCAACGAAAGCCCAGGCCTGCTTCCCTGCCCGTGCTTTCCGCAGCGCGCGGCGGCCATTGTACGGACCTTTGTCCAGGTTCACCGTCCACGCGAGGTTGATCTCCTCGGGGAACGACTTCTGGTCTTCGATGAGCGCGTGGTGGGCGGAGTAATAATCGACGTCGAGCATGACGAGTCCGGCCTCGATGCGCGCAAGGTCGAGCGCCCAGATGCCGGCCGGTGTGATCCCGAACGATTCCCCGCACGCCATTAGCGCATCCCACAGCGCAACCGCCCGCTCGGCATCCACCCAGAGCTCGTATCCGAGGTCGCCGGTGTAGCCGGTGCGAGAGATCGTCACCGGAATGTCGCGCACCGTGGTCTGCACGAGTCGGAAATACTTGAGTTTTCCGACGTCGGCCGGCGTGAGCTGCTGAAGGATCGTGCGGGACAACGGGCCCTGCAGGGCGAGTGCGGCAGTGCGGGCGGAGACTTCCTCGATGGTCACGTCCATCCCCACACCGTTCATCGCCAGCCATCGGATGTTCGGCTCGGCGCTCGTGAGGCGGTATGTGGTGTCGTCCAGCCGGCTGACCGTGCCGTCGTCGATCACTTTGCCGTGGGCGTCACACCAGGGCGTGTAGAGAATCTGGCCGACGGCGCATTTGGTGACGTCCCGCGTGACCATGCGATCGAGGAGGCGCGCGGCGTCGCGTCCACGGATCAGGTACTTGTAGAGCGGCGACACGTCGAACAGCGCGGCCGCGTTGCGGACGGCGGCGTACTCGCGGTCCGGGTGCGGGTCGTACGCGCTCGCGACCTGGTACCCTGCCCATCGGCGCCAGGTCTGTGCGCGGACGAGCGGGGCCGTGCGGGCGTGAAACGGCGTGGTTTTTAGCATGGAGCAAAGGTACGAACTGAAGCAGGGACTGGGGACTAGGAACTCGGGACATCGGGACATCGGGACTCGGCCGCCAAGCTATTGCTGCAGAGGAAGGCTCCTCGGTGCAAATGGCTTCCCGGCCGAGTCCCGATGTCCTGAGTCCCGATGTCCCTATTCCTCAATCCCCTCAGCAGCCCCGCCGTACCCTTGCTCGGGCCCCGCTTACTGCGGCGTGATCGCGAAGTCTATCAGGACTTCGTTCACGAAGCTCGCGGAAATCTTCTGGCCGTCCTTGCGATACGTCCGCTTGAGGACGGTAAGCGTCCCCTCTTTCGTTTCCGTCGCCATCGCCGCGGGACCGAGCAGCGCCTCGACCTCGTCCAACAGCAGACCCTTTCTGAGCGATGTGTGCGCCTTCGCGGATCCGTCGCTGCCTGACGAGGCCACCCCGGACGCCGTCCCGAAATCGACGTACTGCGCCAACGCGCGCATCAGGCCGTCCGGCGTCAAGGCATCACCCGGAATGCCGTTCCGATAGCGCACGTTGAACCGGCTCCCGCTTTCGGCGCGCTTCGCGCGCAGGTTCGCCTCCATCACCGACTGCGCCTGCTTGGCCTCCGCTTCCGCGCGCGCGTTCTCGCGTTCGCGTTCCTCGCGGAGACTCGCGAGCTCCTTCTCGAACTGCTTCCGCTTCGTGGGACCCGGTGCGTGCTTGATCGAGTCGCGCAGGGCCTTCTCGGCTTTGGACTCGCTCTGGTTCACCACGCTCACGTCTGTCGACGTGTTATCGCCGAATGTCCCGTAGCCACCGCCGCCGAGCTGAAACTCGATGTGCGAGTTCTTCTTGACGACGACCTTGGTGACCATCACCGGCTGGCCAACCCTGAGCGCCGTCGAATTGTCCTTGAGGCGCTGCGCGACCTCTCGGAAGTCGACCGGGATCTGATCGAGCGGATAGACGTCCACACCTTGCTGCGTTGCCGGCATGTCGATTTTGACGGCGACGACCTTACCCTCGAACGCCTGTCGTAACATTGCTTCGTTCTGTGCCTGAAGCGGCGTCGCAACCGCCATCACGGCAGCGGCCAACATCGAGGGGAATATCGAGATACGCATCGGAGCTCTCCAAACGCGCCCGGTTTCCTGTGAGCTAACCTGTGAGCGTGAACTCGCCCGTGCTGGAGCAAACTGCGAGGTTCGACCTTCGGCCTCCTAACGAGAAATGTGTGAGGGGTGTTTCCGCATCGCATGGGTCGTTCGACTCACGCCCGCGCTGGCCGTGGCTCTCTGGCGGCTGTTCGTTCCGCGGCCGAACTTCAGCCGCCTTCGGAGTTGAGATCCCCGAGTGACCACTTCGCTTCGCGACACGCTCCAACAGGCCCTCGGTGACGCCTACCGGCTCGAGCGCGAGCTCGGCGGCGGCGGGATGGCGCGTGTCTTCCTTGCAACCGACGCGGCGCTTGGCCGACGCGTCGTCGTGAAGGTGATCGCTCCCGAACTTGCTGCGGGAGTGAACGTCGAGCGATTCAAGCGCGAGATTCTGGTCGCCGCGCGGTTGCAGCATCCACACATCGTCCCCGTGCTCAGCGCCAGCCAGGTGCGCACGAGTGCCGGCGACGTTCTGCCCTACTATGTGATGCCGTTCGTTGCAGGCGAGTCGCTGCGCGCTCGCGTCGCCGAGCGAGGCCCGCTATCGCCGTCCGAGGTTGTGAGCGTGCTTCGCGATGTCGCCAAGGCCCTCGAGTATGCTCACGCGAACGGCGTCGTCCACCGCGACATCAAACCGGACAATGTGCTCATCGCCGGAAGTGCCGCGGCAGTTCTCGACTTCGGCATCGCGAAAGCGCTTGCCGCAGCGACCGCCGGGACCGCGCCATCCCAGGGAGCCGACCGTGTAACTGTTGAGCCGTCGACCCAGGCACTGACTCAGCTAGGCAGCTCGATAGGCACACCGGCGTACATGGCGCCGGAGCAGGCGGCCGGCGATCCGACGATCGACCACCGCGCGGACCTCTATGCGTTTGGGTGCACGGCGTACGAGCTGCTGACCGGTCAGCCTCCGTTCGCCAATCGGTCTGTCGCAGCCCTCTTTGCTGCCCATCTGACGGAAGCACCGATGCCCGTTGCATCGCGCAGAGCGGATGTACCACCGGCGCTGGCGGCGCTGGTCGAACGATGTCTCGCGAAAGATCCCGACGCTCGCCCAGCCGACGCGTCGGACATCATCAGCGCGCTGGATCTTGCCGCTGTAGAGGCGCTGCACCCCGCTCCGCTGGGGAGCGCGACGTCGACACGCACCGACTCGCGGGCTGCCATCGCCGTCCTTCCGTTCGCGAACCTCAGCCCCGACGCCAACGACGAGTACTTCGCCGACGGCCTCACCGACGAGCTCATTACCGATCTCTCGGCGATCCGAACGCTGCGCGTGACCGCCCGTGCCGCGGTCATCCGTCTCAAGGGAAGCGCAAGAGACCATGGTGCGATCGCCGCCGAACTCGGAGTCCGATACGTCGTGACCGGCAGCGTACGGCGCGCCGGCGATGGCATCCGCGTCACTGCGGCGCTGCACGACGCCAAGGCCGACGCCGTGCTCTGGACCGACAAGATCAACGGCCCGCTCGGTGACGTGTTCTCCATCCAGGAGCGGATCGCCGGCCGGATCGCCGGCGGGCTGCGCCTAACGCTGAGCGCCGATGAGCAACGGCGACTGCGCGAGCACCCGGTCACCGATCTACGGGCCTACGAATATCTGCTGCAGGCACGGCACGCACTGTGGACGTTCGCGACACCGGCGCTGGACCGCGCCCGTCTGCTGCTCGAGAACGCGCTCGCCATCGTGGGCGACAACGCGCAACTCTATGCGGCGTTAGGGCAGGTGCACATGAACTACATCGAGACCGGCCAGCCGGGCGCCGCAGAGCACTTCGTGCGCGTGGAGCAGTACGCCGCGAAGGCATCCGCTCTCGACCCCGAGTCCTCTCCGGTACTCTGGCTGCGCGGCGCGATCCGCTGGAAACACGGCGAGATTCGCGAATCGATTCAGTTGCTCGAGCGCGCCCGCGCGCTCGATCCGAGCAACGCGGAGCTCATCACCTTCCTGGCGTACGTCTACCTCCTCGCGGGGCAGGACGACCGAGCCTGGGAAGCTGCCGAGGAGAGCACTCGACTCGACCCACTGACGCCGCTGCTGCAGTGCATGCCGGGCTTCTGCCATTGGCTGGCCGGTCGCCCCGCCGCCGCACTGCCCTACTACCGAAAGTTTCTGGCGATGGACCCCACGAATCCGGCCGCACACCTCTTCCTGGTGGTGATCCTCCGTGTGACGGGACACCCCGACGAAGCAGCGACGCGCGGCGAGTCGCTCCAGCGCGAATTTCCCGGCACAATCTTCGGCGCGCTTGGAGCCGCGTACGCCTTCGCCATCCGAGGTCGGCGAGATGACGCGCGTTCGGCGGTGACTCCGGACTTGCTCGCCGCCGCGCAGCGCGTCGAGTTCATCGCGCGTTTCATCGCGCAGCTCTTTGTGCTCATTGGCGACGCCGATGCCGCGGTCGACGCATTGGAGGATTCGGTCCGGCTTGGCATGTCGCACTACCCCTTTCTTTCGCGGCACGACCCGGTACTGCGTACGTTGCACGGCCACGCGCGCTTCGAGCAACTGCTGGGTGTCGTGCGCACGAGGTGGGAGCGCGGCGGCGCCTCGGCGGCGGACCGGGGACCCGACTGAGGTCGATGGCCGGATGTTACCGGCGAACGTCCAACACACGGCCTCCGCTGTGGTGGCCGAATGTGGCACCTTCAGGGGCACCATTCACCCTGAGGTCACCAATGCTCACCATAGATGAAGTGCCGCTCTCCCAGTCCGCCCTGCTCGTCATCGACGCCCAGGACTCATTCAAGGTCGACCCGAAGTGGGAGCGACGGAACAATCGCAACTTCGAGCGCCACGTCGCCGCGCTCATCGACGCACATCGCGCCGCCGGGCTTCCGGTGTTCTTCTTCCTGCACACCGACGGCGATCCGGGCTTCGAGCGCGACGGTCCATACCTCCGTCTCATGGATTTCATCCACGTGAATCCGGGGGAGCCCGTTATGCTCAAGGACACACGGAACGCGTTCACGAGCACGACGCTTCAGGCGCAGCTCCTCGCGTTGGGCGTTAGGCGTCTCGCGATCACCGGGATTCAGATGGAACAATGCTGCGAGACGACGGCGCGCGTCGCCGCCGACCTGGGCTACGCGGTGGACTTCGTCATCGACGCGACCATGACCTTTCCGATCCGGAACTGGGACGTCCCCGGCGACGAGCTCGGCGTCGAGGACGTGGAGGAGCGGACCGTCTATGCGCTCCGCAAGCGGTTCGCGCGCATCGTGACCACGGCGACGCTGGTAGGCGAGCTCGAAGCGCTCGCGACGTCCCTTCCGGAACCTGCCTTCTCGACATGAATCCCATGAACCCGGCCCCTCGGCGTATCATCTTCGCGTTGTTTCCCGGATGCGAGATGCTCGACCTCGCGGGGCCGGCGCAGGCGTTTTACGAAGCGAAGGTGCTCGGCGTGCCCTACGAGATCTCGTACTGCGCGCCGACTCCCGAGGTGCCGTCGGCCCAGGGCCTCCGATTGAGCGGACTCGAGGCACTGCCTCAGGTTCGACCGGGCGACCTGATCATCCTGCCCGGCTACCCAACGCACACCATGCCGGTGCCGGCCAGACTCGTCGCGTGGCTGCGCGACGTGCACCGGGCCGGCGTGGAGCTGTGCTCCGTGTGCACCGGCGCGTTCGCGTTAGGCGAGGCCGGTGCGCTCGACGGCAAGACGTGCACCACGCACTGGAAGCGGGTGTCCGAGCTCAAAGTCCGCTATCCCCGTGCGCAGGTGGTCGGCAACCGACTCTTCGTCATCGATGACGGCATCGTGACGAGCGCCGGCATTGCCGCGGGGATCGACATGGCGCTCGCGCTCATCGAGCGCGACGCAGGGCCGCTGGTCGCCGGGGAAGTCGCGCGCGAGATGGTGGTCTACATCCGGCGTGACGGGGCGCATGACCAGGAGAGTGTGTACCTCGATTACCAGACGCACCTGAGCCCCGGGATCCATCAACTCCAGCAGCACCTCGTCAGCAATCCGGGGTCACGCGAGACGCTTGGGCAGCTCGCGCGGATTGCGGGGATGAGTGAGCGGAATCTGACACGCGTGTTCAAGCGCGCGACGGGCATCTCGATCCACGATTATCGCGAGCGACTGCGCGTCGAGCGCGCTCGGGACCTGATGAAGAATCCGATGATGACCCTGGACGCGGTCGCGGCGGCGTGCGGGTTCGCCGACGGGCGTCAACTTCGGCGCGTCTGGGCAGCGCGCTTCGGCGCGCCGCCAAGCGCGAGCCGGGTCAATTTCCGACCCGCGCCTTGAGCTCTTGTGCAGCTGCCAGATGCACGACGATGTGCGGGCGAACGTCGTTCTGCAGCGCGGTCTTCAACTCGGGTTTCTGCGCCTTGGCGATGAACGCATCGACCAGGGCGAGTGTACGCTGGTGCACATCGACCTGGAGCGACATGTAGTGGAAGCCGAAGTTCGCGGCGCTGAGTCCGGCGATGCCGTCGATCTCCGAATTCTGCAGCTTTTGCAGTGCGTCGCTCGGCACCGTCGGCGTGATGTTGAGCTGGGCCGCCAGCGACTCGAGCTCGGCGTCGATCGCCCCGTGCTCGGTCAGCATGGTGCTCGCGAACGCTTTCACGTCGGCGTTCGACGAGATCTGGAGTGCGAGCTGGCCCGCCTGGAGCTCGCCCCGATTGGCCTCGTGCATGAGCCCGAGGATATCGGCGTCGGATCGCGCCGAGTTGGCGATTCCCCCAGCGGTTTCCTTGGGGTCGGTGGGACCGTCGCCGCCTTCCTTACAGGCGTACGCGGCAATAGCGGAGACGGCGAGGGCGACGGCGGCGGCGTAACGACGCAGATGGCGATGCATAACGGCTCCCGAGGTTGTTCACAGCCGATCGCATGCATCGCGATCCGGAACCATTATAAGCGCCGGTACATCGTTGGAGCAGACCCAGCTTTCGACCACGACCGACGGTACCGTATCCTTATGCGGCGCCCGACCTTCGGCGACCCCACGTCTCTAAGTCAAATAGTCCTCATGCGTCCAGTTCTCTCGCTCACGATCTGTCTCTTCCTCGCGGCGCGCGACTCCGGAGCGCAGGGAACGTTGTCCGCCCAGCAGTCGCTCGGCAGGGACATCCTGCGAGAGCTGATCGAAACGAACACGACGTATTCGAACGGCGTGGCGGCGTGGGTCTCGGCCCTCCTGCGAATGAAGCAGGAAGGCATAGTCCCCGCCGGTGACTACATCCTCGCACTGACGGCAGGTGAGGAAGGCGGCGGCGGTTACAACGGCATCCAATGGCTGCTGGCCCATCGGCGAGACCTTCTGAACGTCGCCTATACGCTCAACTCCGACGCGGGCGGTGGCGAGCTGCGTGAGGGGAAACCGGTCTCGTTCGACGTGCAGGCAGCCGAGAAGGTCTTTCAGTCGTATCGCCTCACTGTGCGGAATCCAGGCGGGCACAGCTCCCTGCCGGAGAAGGACAATGCGATCTACCGACTCGCCGCTGCCTTGGGTCGCGTGGGAGACTACGAAGTTTCCGTTCGAGCTGAACGCCATCACGCGCGAGTACCTGGCGCGAACCGCGCCACTCAGCGAGGGCGAGCTGGCTGCCGACCTACGGGCGGTCGGCGCCGGCGGCCGCCTGGATACGACGGCCGCGCAGCACCTGGCAAATCGGTCACCGTTCTACAACGCACTGCTCCGCACGACCTGCGTGGCAACGCTGATCGAAGGCGGCCATGCCGTGAATGCGCTGCCACAGCGTGCAGCGGCGACGATCAACTGTCGCATACTGCCGGGCGTCGACCCGGCGAACGTCGAGCAGACCATTCGGCGCGTCGTGGCCGATACCGCCGTCAGCGTGACCCGCGCCGACACAGCGACACCGAGCCCGCCATCACCGCTGCCGCCGCCGCTCGAACAGACGATCAGTGCCGTGGCAGCGTCGATCTGGGGATCGGTGCCGCTCGTTCCAACGATGGAGACCGGTGCAACGGATGGCCTATTTCTGCGCAACGCCGGCATCCCGGTCTACGGCGTGAGTGGGTATTTCGCGGACCCGAACGTTCCCGCCGATACGCGAGCGCACGGGCTGAACGAGCGGATCGGCGTCAAGGCGTTCTACGATCAGTTGGAGTTCACGTACCGGCTGCTGAAAGCGATTGGGGATGGGAGTGCGATGTGAGGTCGCGGGTTCCCGTCAGAGTCTGACGAGCGTCTCGATCATCGGCGTCCACGCGGCCATCTGGGTTTGGGCCGTCACGTCGGATAGGACCACGAACGCCGCCTTCACGCCGACCTTCGGGACGCGAACAGGGATGATCTGCGCGCTCACCCACCGACGCGGCGCTCCGAGCGGGGCGATCGCGATCTCATCTTCGCGCACGTTGTCCTCGATCAGCAGTGCGCGCGTGATCGCCCACTGCAGCGGCTCCAGACGATCGATTTGAAGGGATCGCGCGGCCGCGTTTGCGAACGCGACCTTGCCGTTGGCGTCGACGACCATGAGGCCCACAGGGATGTGCTCCAGGAGGTCGTCGACGGCCGGTGGACTGATCTCGTGCGCTTCGGCGATGCGTGAAAACGACTCGGCGTGTGTGGGAGTGACTGTCGTCGCCATCGGGCCTCCTGCAGGGGTCGTCGCGCAGCGTAGCACCGGCACGGTCGATTGGGAGTAGGAGAGTCGCGTCGCCCGTATCGGGAGATCCCCGACGGACGCCGAAATGGAAGAGACCGCGTACGGTGAACGCCGGACCCGCCATCACCGTTCGCCCGACTGACGTCACGGACGGCGACCAGCATCTATCGCCGCATGATGCAGACTGTCCTGTCTCGCTCGCCGGCCGACGCGACGCTGCTCGACCCACCGATTCCGGCTCCCGGGTCACCGGAAGAGCTGCGCGCCTTCGCCGAGCTCCAGCGAGGGCTCACGCCGATGTTCAGTCGGGTGTTCTCGAACCCCGAGGCACCACGGACCGTCGTCGTGATCCCGAGCATGTCGCTCGATCACGAAGAGCTGACGAAGCTCCCGGGTGCGTCGCGGTACGAGGAGCGGTTCCTGTGCCTGCTCATGCTACTTCGGCTGCCCGCGACCCGCGTCGTTTACATCACGAGCGAGCCGGTCGCGGCGGCGATCATCGACTATTACCTCGGGCTGGTGCGCGACGTCGACCCGCGCGATGCACGCCACAGGCTCACGATGCTGACGTGCGACGATCCCTCGGCGGCTCCACTCACCGAGAAGATTCTCGCACGGCACTGGCTCGTTGCACGAATCCGTCGCCTTATCGACGATCCCGGGTCGTCGCACTTGACGTGCTTCACCGCGACCGCGCTCGAGCGCACGCTCGCCGTACGACTCGGCATTCCGCTTTACGGCTGCGACCCTGCGCTCTGGCACCTCGGCACGAAGAGCGGGAGCCGCGATGTGTTCCACCGAGCTGGCGTGCTCGCGCCGCCGGGTTACGAACATCTCCGCGGAGAGGGGGACGTGATCCGCGCGCTCGTCGATCTCAAGCGCGAGCATCCAGCGGTGCGCCGCGCCGTGATCAAGCTCGAGGAGGGTTTTTCCGGCGAAGGCAACGCCATCTTCTCGTACGACGGTGCGCCATCCGATCCCGACCTAACGGGATGGGTGCGTGACGTGCTCCCGCGACGTGTACGGTTCGTGGCGCCGGATGAGAGCTGGCCCACCTACCGCGATGAGCTTACCCGGATGGGCGGCATCGTCGAGGCGTTCGTCTCGGGGACCGAGGTACGATCACCCTCGGTGCAGTGTCGAATCGACCCGAGCGGCGCCACGCAGATCATCTCCACCCACGACCAGGTGTTAGGCGGTGCGAGTGGCCAGGTGTACCTCGGTTGTGAGTTTCCGGCGGAGCTCTCGTGTTGCCCGGGACTGCACGCGGCAGCGCGGCGAGTGACGGACGTGCTCGCGGGCGACGGCGTCGTGGGCCGATTCGGGATCGACTTCGTGTCCACGCGGGTGCATAACGAGTGGCGTCACTATGCCATCGAGATCAACATCCGGAAGGGTGGGACGACGCACCCCTTCCTGACGCTCCAGCTCCTCACCGATGGCACGTACGACTCGGTCACCGGGCTCTTTCAGACGAAGGCTGGCCGGCCGTGCTTCTACGTCGCGTCCGACAACCTGTGCGATCCGTCGTACACGGCGCTTTCGCCTCAGCGCGTGATCTCGGCCGCGGCCGTGCGCGGACTCGCGTTCGACGCCAACGGCGAGCGAGGCGTGATCTTCCACCTCATGGGCGCGCTGCGGGAGTACGGGAAGCTCGGCGCTGTGTGCATCGGGCGCACGCGTGAGGATGCACAGGATCTATTGGCGAAGACGACCGACATGCTGAAGCGCGAGGCGGCGGTGAACGTTAACCGGGGCACGAGCCACGAGCGTCGCGCACCTTGCTGATTCGCCGGTTGGTCCCGCGGATCGGCGGTTGGTCACTCCGTAGTAACGCGGCGCCGTGTCAGCGGGCTTAGTATGAGGTAGTCGTCGCCTATCACCTCCTTCCCGGAGCTCGCGATGCGCCTCTCGTGCCTGGTCGTTTTGCTGCTGCTGCCGTGCGCGTCGGCCGCCGGCGCGCAGGCCGCGCCTAACGGGTATCCGGTGAAGCCCGTTCCGCTCGCCGACTCCGGCGAGATCGCGCTCGCGGTCTCGGCGGCGCCCCCGGAGCTGTCGAATCAGGCCACAGTTTACGCCGTGCGAGACGGTCAGGTGCTCACGCTGCGGCGCGGCTCGAACGGCTCGGCGTGCGTGGTCGCGCGCGACCTGCACGGCGGGAGCCTGTATCCGATCTGCTACAACGCTGAAGGGGCACGTACGGTGCTCGCCCGAGAGCTGCTGGAGGTCCGGCTTCGCTCGTTAGGCGCATCGGAAGACTCCGTCGAGCGCGCGGTGGCGGCCGGCTACGCGAGCGGTCAGCTCGAGACGCCGAAATCCCTCGCGATGGCTTACATGATGTCGCCGCGCCAGGTGCTGTTCTCGAGCCCTCGGCCCGAAGGCCGACGCGTGGGCGCCTGGCATCCGCATCTCATGTTCTACGTGCCGGGGGCAACGCCATCGATGTTCGGGCTGGCGAGTGAAGACGCCGAGCCAATCTCCGTGAGCGGGTCCGGGACGCCGAGGGCGGAGGTCGTCGTCAAGGTCCAGAAGTGGTCGGACGGGACGCCGGTGGCGGTACC
>Ga0207689_10004646_pt1 | contig 12419 bp, 9 predicted proteins | sample KBSMisM52_FD_184312 | JGI IMG/M metagenome (GOLD analysis project Ga0207689, IMG submission 184312) | Miscanthus rhizosphere microbial communities from Kellogg Biological Station, Michigan, USA - KBS Miscanthus M5-2 (SPAdes) (version 2) | ecosystem: Host-associated > Plants > Roots > Rhizosphere... | reverse complement strand
TGGTGGATCACCGACCAGAGCGTCTGGCCGAGGACCGTGCCGCCGTAGACGTTCTTCGCTTCGAGCGGCGCGTTGCGGGCGAGGAGCAGCTTGACCGTATCGAGATGCCCTTCGTGCGCCGCGAGGTGCAGGCCGGTCATGTCGATCTCTGCGCCGGCGGCGGGATCAACACCGTGGTCGAGCAGGAAGGAGACGACGTCATTGTGGCCGTACGCGCACGCCCAGACGAAGCCCTTTCCGAGCTCGTCGTCTGCCGTCGTCGCAACCAGCTCCTTCACTCGATCGAGGCGGCCGGCGCCGGAGGCATTTTCGAAGTCGAGATACGCGCCGCGCTCGGCGAGAAATCGGGCGGCCAGCGGCCGGCCGTTGGCAAGGCACCCGCGCACCGCTTCACCAGGCACTCGCTCGATGATCGCGCCGCGCGCGATGAGCAGTTCCATCAGATCGATCTGCACGCCGGCGGCCTCGGGATGAATGCTGGTAGCGACGAGTCCGAGGGTCATCGAATGGCCGCCGTACGCGTCGGATTCAGCGTTCACCTCGGCGCCAGCATCGAGGACTAAGCGCGTGATCTCGACGATGTTCAGCGGCGTGCGCTGGCGGAAGTCTTCGATGCCGTTGGCCGAAACGTAATGGAGGAGCGTCGATCGATGATCGCGGCTCGATCGCTGGCGGATCAGATCCGGGCGATCATCGAGCAGACGGCGGAGCGTGACGAGGTCGCCGGAAACGATCGCATCCGCGGCCGCTTCGAACTGCGCATCTGCCGAGCCGTCGTGCTCCATCTCCTCGACATGCCGCGCGAATTTCGGCCAGCTGGCAAAGCCGTGTGCGCGGGCGATGAAGAACTGCGCGTCAGCGAGCCTGGCGATCGTCGTCGACCGAATGCGCGACTCCAATCGCTCGACCTGATCAGCGGGAGCACATTGCTTCGCCCATGCTCGAAATGCGGCGGGGTCCTTGAGCAGATCCTTCGCCAGTTTCCTGTAGAAGTCGATGTGAGGATGGGGCGGGAGAGGAAGGGCATCGGACATACGAAACTCCTTTCATCGCATGCCTGGAGTCCGCACGGTCAGGCTGAAAGAAGGTTCGCCGCCTTCGATGATTCCTCGGTGGGTGGGCACGGCCCTTTCCGCGGACTGGATGCGCCCCAAACGCCCGGACATTGTAGCCGCAGACGCAGGTTACTGCGGCGGCGCCAGCATCACGACGATCGCCGCGCCCGGTTTGCCATCCACGGTCGACGTGACTTCATTCACCGCCTCGGTCTTGATGGTGCGCTTGAGAAGTCGCGCTTTCTTGAAGTCGGACGAACCGAAAACCAAATGTCCGTTGACGTGTAGGTCGCCGCCGGTAACGGTCTTTTCTACGATGACGGTGACCTCGAGAACCTGGCCGGGAGTGGCGTCAAAGACGCCGCTGAACAGCTCCGGTTCGGCGGTGTGGCGCTGGTAGCGGTTGATGTAGGCCACCTGATTGCGGACGACCTTGAATGCGCCGTCCGATGACCGCTTCCGGATGCGGATGTCCTTCGCCTCGCGATCGAACTCGACGAGCTCGGGGACTCCGTCGCCATCGATGTCGAAGAATTCGACGAGGCCGAGGATCGAGTGCGTGATGTGCCGAGGGCCGACGGTCACGGTCGGACCGATGTTCGTCAGTCCTCGGCCTGTCCAGTGGAAGATCCAGGTCGACTCGGAAGCACGCGGCGTGGGGTACGAGGCGACGATCTCCGGGCGGCCGTCGCCATCGAGATCGACTAGGCGGAGTCGTGGATTCGATCCGATCATCGTGTCCGGTGCAGACTCGGCGACGACGGTAGCGGTGCCGCCGCCGGTTTTCAAAACGCGGACGCGATCGTCCGAGACGGCGACGATGTAGTTCGCGGTGCCGGTGCCGTCGAGATCCGCGCGCGCAATGCCAGGCGATTCAGCGAAGGGATTCTCGGAGGGATAGGTCTGCGCGAGGGCCGCGAGCAGGCAGAGAGTTAATGAAAACATTGGCTGGCATTATCGCCGTAGGGCCGTTTTCACGCGGAGGCGCGGAGACGCGGAGGTTGCTCAGCCGCCTCAGTTCGCGATCGTCAGCAACTTCGAGAAGTCCTTCGTGCCGCCGCAGCTGCTGGTCAGGTGCAGCGTAATCGTCGACTGGCCCGCGCCGTGAGTGCTCGTGTAGGAGGCATTGCAGGAAGTTCTCTGAGTGCCGGGGTCGACGAAGCAGGCGCCCAACGTGATTGGGTCGTTCAGACTGTCGCTGATCGAGTGGCTGACGGTCTCCTTGCTGAATGAAAAGGAAAAACCGTTTGTCGTCCCGGCAGAGATCGCTGACGTCATCGAAATATCGCCGCCAGGATCGAACGGAATGATCGGCAGGGACTTGTCGGCCTTCAGCGGGCAGCGATTCGGGTCGGAAAAGGTGAAGGTGCAGATGACCCGGACCTGCGTGGCGAACCCGGCCTGTGAGGAGCCGCCGGCCCGGTATTGAACCGTGCTCGTTCCCTGGCCGGCGAGGATCGTGCCGCCATCCACTTCCCAACTCACCTGTGTTCCCGGCGGTGGCGGCGTGACCGACGCCGTTCCCACGGTCGTGTCGCAGATGCTGCTGACGGGGAACGTAATGTCGGGAACCGGGCCAGGGAAATACGTGTACGACCGTGGAGTATCGAAGAGCGCCGGGCAGATATTGGGCGGAACGGAAACGCTCGCAATCGTATACGTCGTGATCACCGACGGTGCCACGGAGCGTCCGAACAACGACGTTGCGCCATCGGTCCATATGGCCGAGACTCCCCCCGTAAAAGGAGGCGATCCCGCCATCTGGACCAGCAGAAGGGCGTTATTGCCATGGTCGCCAGTATTTGGCGACCAGTTGCAGGCACGCGTGAGCTGAACGTGCGGCGTGAGAACGCCTTGTACCCCCGAGCCCGTGATCGCCAGCGGGCAGCCGTTGCCGTCTGTTCCGGACGCGAGTGTGAGCAGTCCCACCGTCGTGATCAGCCTGGAGAACTGGTTCTGGCTCGTCTGGAAGCAGGTCCCGTCGTTCCAGCACCCCGAGAACGGCGGCTTGCCGGAAAAAAATACGGTGACGCTGTCGATGTTCGTACAGCCGCGGAATCCCTGGACCGTCGCCGTCGGAATGAGCTGCGGCACGATGGTCACGTTCGAGGCCGGGCCGGAGCAGGCGGCATCCTGAAATTCGGTGATGCTGTAGTTGCCGGGGATGGAGACCGCGCGGGTAAATGTCATCGAATCGGCGTTGAGCGGAACGCCGTCCGACCATTTTCCGTGGAACGGCGGAGTGCCGGTGAACGTAGCGTTCAGCACCGCGGAGCCGCACGAGACGGGGCCGGTGCTCACGGTAGCCTTGGGACTGTCGCAGTCGAGTTTGGGCGTGATGGCGATGCTGCGGGAGAGGCGGCCGATGCACGCGCCGCGCGCGAGCTGCACGTTGACGTCGACGTTGCCGCTCGCTCCCGGAGTGATCGTCACGCTGTCTCCTGTCGCCGAGGCAGGCGAACCGTTGGCGATCGACCAGGTCGCCAACGCGCCCGGCTGCGAACGGACGGTCAGCTGAAAGCTCGTGCCGGTGACGACAGACGACGGGCCTTCGACGATCACTGGCGGTTCGGCGCACGGACCAACGGAATACGCCACGGCGGCGTGCGCGATCGAGCATGGCGACGCGGTGACGGGACTCTTCGAGACAGCACGTTGTCGCGTGGCCGGGGTTGGGAGAACGGCCGCCGCGGCAAGCGTGGCGTCGATGACGAACTGTTTGCTGCCGCTCGTCTCCGGCGTGTACGTGTAGCTGCGCGCGCCCAACGGCAACGAAACTGTCCCGAAATCGCCGGCGATCGTCTGCCGCACCGGCGTACCGTTGTCGTACGCCCATGAGATCGTCAACGGCTCATTGGCGTGTGCCGCGGGGATCGCCGCTACGCGAACGTCGAAGGGAGCATGGAGCGTGATGAGGCCGACGCCGTGCGACACGCAACCGTCCGCTGTCATCGCCACCGACACCGTCGCCTTTGCCGCCGTGCCGAGGGCGATTGTGATCTGATCGCCGGTGGCGTCGCCGACGATCGTGCCGCCATCGATCGTCCACGAGTAGGTCGCCCCTGGAATGCCGATGACCGCCGCCGTCGCCTGACCCGATTTGCAGGCGGTCACGGGAACCTGCACGGGCACAGTTGGCGCGCAGTCGGCGGACAAACGGACGGCCGCGATGAACGCCACGATGACGACGAGGGATTTCTTGCCGGGCATGCGGACAGGATAACGGATTGCCCGGAGGGTCGCTGCCGATGGACGTCACCCGACTTTGTGATCTCTTCTGCTAGAGTCCGCTCTTCCAATGAAAACTCTCTTCAATCAAGCTGACCGTGACTCGATCCGACAGCGCCTCGGCGCGTTGCAGGCCGACAGCGCGCGGCAATGGGGAAAGATGAACGCCGCGCAGATGGTCACCCACTGCGCCCGCGCCCTCGAGACCGGCACCGGCGACCGGCCGATGAAACAGGCCTTCCTCGGAAAGATCATCACGCCGTTCATCCGCTCCTCGATCCTCGGCGAGAAACCGTTCGGCAGGAACTCCCCCACCGACCCGACCTTCGTCGTCTCCGACGAGCGCGAGCTCGCCGTCGAGCGACAGAAGCTCCTCGACCTCATCGACCGCCTCGTAGCCAACGGCCCCGACGCGGCCTCGAAACAAACCCACGCCTTTTTCGGCAAACTGAGCGGCCAGGAATGGGGTGAATTGATGTACAAACACATCGATCACCATCTGCAGCAGTTCGGGGTTTGACAAAGTGGTGAGTCGCTTGCACTGAATTGAGAAGGAGAATCTCATGAAGACTCGTTACCTCGGAATCGTTGCTACGCTTTTGCTCGTCATGGCCGTCCCCGCCTTCGCGTCGCCTGACGGCGCCGCGCTCTACAAAGCCAAGTGCGCTTCGTGTCATGGCGCCGACGGCGCGGGCCAGACGCCGGTCGGGAAGAATATGAAGTTGCGCGATCTGCGCTCTGCCGAGGTGCAGAAGCAGACCGATCTCGAGCTGACCAAAGTCATCTCCGGCGGCAAGGGGAAGATGCCTCCGTTCGGCAAAAGCCTGTCGACCGGCGACATCAGCGCGCTGATTTCTCACCTGCGCACGCTGAAGTAGCCGCGGCGTTTGTGTTGTCTGCGGCCAAGCCGCAGGCAACGTAAGATATTCTTCGCCAGACATACGCGTAAGCACATATCATCTCCGCCGCCATGAAGCGGATGAATGTCTTCGAGCGCTACCTCTCCCTCTGGGTGGCGCTCTGCATGGCGGCGGGGGTAATCCTCGGCAAGCTGCTTCCGGCGTCCGTGAGGGCCTTGCAGAGACTTGAATTCGGCACCGGCAGCCACATCAACATCCCGATGGCGGTGCTGATCTGGCTGATGATCTATCCGATGATGCTCAAGATCGACTTCGGGTCGATCCTGCGCGTCGGGCGGCGGCCGAAGGGATTGCTCATCACCGTCGTGGTGAACTGGCTGGTGAAGCCCTTCTCGATGGCGCTCTTCGGCTGGCTCTTCTTCCAGCACCTCTTCCTTCCGCTGATCGGGCGTGAGCTGGCCGGCCAGTACATCGCCGGCGTGATCATCCTGGCCGCCGCGCCGTGCACGGCCATGGTGTTCGTCTGGTCGTATCTCGCCGACGGCGACCCCGCCTACACGCTTGTCCAGGTCTCGATCAACGACCTGATCATGCTGGTGGCGTTCGCGCCGATCGTGAAGTTCCTCGTGGCCGGCGCGGCGGGACTCGATGTGCCGTTTCGCGTGCTGCTCTACTCGGTCCTGATCTTCGTGGTCATCCCGTTGTTTCTCGGAGCGATCAGCCGCGCGGTTCTGGTCCGCCGCAACGGCGCCGCGTGGTTCGATCGGTTCGCGACGCGGTTCAATCCCATCACCATCCTGGCGCTGCTGGCGACGCTTGTGCTCATCTTTGCCTTTCAGGCGGAGAACATCACCACGCGCTGGTTCCATGTGGTGCTCATCGCCGTCCCGATTCTGATTCAGGTGTACTTCAACTCATCGCTCACGTACGGCCTGATGAAGCTGTTCCGCGTCCCCTACCCCGTGGCCGCACCAGGCGCGCTGATCGGAGCGTCGAACTTCTTCGAGCTCGCGGTAGCGACGGCGATCGCACTCTACGGCCCCGGCTCCGGCGCCGCGCTGGCGACAGTCGTCGGCGTACTGGTGGAGGTGCCGGTGATGCTGTCAGTTTGCAGGATGTGCATCGCCACGCGGCAGTGGCTGGAAGCGTAGAGCAGGCGTCCCGCCTGCTCCCGACGGGCGTCCTCGCCCGGCGGGGGTGTTCGTGAAATACCTGCTATTTGCACGGAAACCACCGCCGGGCGAGGACGCCCGGCGGTTGCAGACAAGGATGTCTGCTCTACGCGGGGTACCAGGTGATGTTGTGCATCGCCGCGCGGCAGTGGCTGGAAGCGTAGAGCAGGCGTCCCGCCTGCTCCCGACGGGCGTCCTCGCCCGGCGGGGGTGTTCGTCCGAAATACCTGCTATTTGCACAGAAACCACCGCCGGGCGAGGACGCCCGGCGGTTGCAGACAGGGATGTCTGCTCTACGCCGTTGCCGTGCTACACGTCCCGTCCGCCGTGCAGCACGCTGACGCGCCCGCCGTCTCGGGCAGGTTGTCCTTCAGGACGACGAAGGCTTCCCATTCGTTGCCGTCGGGGTCGTGGACCCATGTTTTGTCCTGCGTGGCGTAGCAGCAGTCGGTCTTCATCTCGTCGCGGGTGACCAGGCCGGCCTCGGCCCAGCGCGTGCGGATGGCCAGCACATCCTCGGTCGAGGTGACCTGTAGGCCGAGGTGGGAGAGCGCGCCGGCAGTGGCGAGGGTCGGAACCTCGTTCAGCGCGAGATTCAGCGGCGGGTTCTGCACGTCGAACTTCGCATACCCGGTGCGGACCTTCGACGGCTCGATGCCGAGCATCTTTCGATAGAAGTCGATGCTGCGCTCGACGTTGCGGACGTTGATCGATACGTGGGCTTTCAATACCTGAACTTCGGATGTCATCGTTTCCTCCTCACATGCGCACTCGCGAATGTGAGGAGCAAGATACGTCCTCGATTCACATCTGTCAATGCGAATGCGTGTGCGTGTGCAGGCGCAGAACCGTCGACGCCAGCTCCTCAGGATCGACCGGCTTTTTCAGGTAGGCATCGAATCCGGACGCCATCGCCAGCTGCCGATCCTCGGGGCGGCCGAACGCGGTCAAGGCGATGACAGGTGTCGCTTTCGAGGCGGCGGCACTGGAGCGGACGGCGCGCACGAAGGCGAATCCATCCTCCTCCGGCATGGCCAGATCGCAGACCACAACGTCGGGGATCATCGCCGCGAATTCGTTCAGCCCTCCGCGCACCGAGGCCGCTGCGCTCACCTCGGCGCCGGCTCGCCGGAAGATCGCGCTGATCAGCTCGCGAGTGATTTCCTGATCGTCGATGATGAGGATCCGTATGCCGCCCAAGGCCGGCAATTCCATTTCGGATGACGGTGCCATGGATGGTTGCGCCTTCTTCGTCGTCGCCCGTTCAACGACATTCGTCTGCGATTCGATGAACGGCAATTCGACGGTGAACGTCGCCCCGCTCCCGGCCCCGTCGCTCGCGGCGCGGATGCGGCCACCGTGCAGCTCGACCAGCGATCGTACGATCGACAACCCGAGGCCGATGCCTTCGTGCGATCGCGTCATCGATCCGTCCTCCTGGCTGAATGCCTCGAAGACATGCGGCAGATAGACCGGCTCGATCCCCTTGCCGGTATCGCTGACCGTCAGGCGCAGGAGCGACCCGACCACGGCCAGCCTGATGGTGATGGTGCCGCCGCGCGGCGTGAACTTCACGGCGTTCGACAGCAGATACCAGATGACCTGCTGCAGGCGACCTTCGTCGCCCAGCACCCGAGGAACGAGCGGCGGGACGCTGGCCAGAATCTCGATCTCCTTCGCCGTGGCCGCGGGATGCACCGTGGTCATCGCGGCATGAAGAACCGGCCCGAGGTCGACCGCGACCGGCTTGAAGGTCATCTTGCCGAGCACAACGCGCGAAACATCGAGGACGTCGTCGATGAGCTGCGCCTGGATCTCGGCGCTCTTTTCGATCGCTTCGATGGCTTCGCGCGCTTCCGCTTCCGGCAGGCCGAGCTTGAGCATGCGCGCCCACCCCAGCACCGCGGTCATCGGCGTGCGCAGCTCGTGCGAGAGCGTGGCCAGGAACTGATCCTTCCTGCGGTTGGCGTCTTCCAGTGTCTTCTGCGCCTGTTGCTCGTCGCTGATGTCGCGGAACTCGAGCACGGCGCCCGAGGGCTGGCCGTCGCGCTGAAGAGGGGCCAGCGCGCAGGAGACGGGAAACATCGAACCGTCCTTGCGCACGAAGACGTCGCGATGATTCCGGAGCGGCACCATCCGCTCGCGGGCGTTCTTGATGGCGCAGGCACCGAGCGCATGGCCCTCGCGCTCCGCGGGCGCGTGGAGAAGATCGTGGAACGGCGCCGTCGCCAGCTCTTTCAGCGTGTATCCGGTCTGCTCCACAGCGGCCGGATTCACGTACGTCGTTACACCCTGCTCATCGAGCATGAGCAGGCAGGAGGCGGCGTTCTCAGCGATGGTTCGGATGAGGGCATTGGCGCGCTCGAGCTCCCCGGTGCGCAACTCCAGCGCTTCTTTTGCGGCGACGAGATCCTGCTCGGCGCGGTTGCGGGCCAGCAGGATGCTCTGCGCGTTCTGAATGGCGACGGACCGGAGCAGGTCCTCTTCGTCGTCGAATGGGAGCTCCATCGGGTCAGTGGCCTCCAAGCTTCTCTGCCGCGAGGGCAGTGCCGGCGACGCGCGCACGGATTTTGGCAAAGGCGGTGTCCCGCGTGGTCGAGGTGTCGTCGCTGAATGGCGAGAAGCCGCAGTCGTCCGTCGTGCCGAGCTGCGACAGCGGGATGTACGCGGCCGCTTCCAGCACGCGATCGCGGACTTCTTCCGGTGTCTCGATGTGCGGATCGATCGGCGCAACGACCCCAACGAAGACGCGTTGATCGGGCTGGAGATATTTACGGATGATCTTGAGGACGTGGGCGTGGTCTTTCTCGCCGGCCAGCGCGACGTAGAAGTTGCCGACCTTCATCTGGAAGAGACTGGGCAGCAGCTCGGCGTAGTCGACCTCTGCGCTGTGCGTGGAGTCGCGATCCGCTCCGGGACAGGTATGCACGCCGATCCTGGCGCGCTCCTCGGCGGAGAAACGCGAAAGAGCGAGGTTGTTCAGATCGATGAAGCTGTTCAGAAGATCGCCCGACGGATCGATCTTGACGGCCAGCCGTGCCTCGGTGAAGTCGATCTGCACTTTGTGCGCACCTTTGTCCAGGCAGCGGCGGATCTCGGTCTCGTGCTCGTTGAGAAGATCGCGGATGAACTCCTCACTCGAATAGCCCTCGATCCCTTCCGCGGGATACATGAGGCTGAGCGCCGAGGGGGAGATGACAGCCTGCTTGATCGGCAGCCGCGCGTAGCGTTTGGCGACGTCGAGATAGCTGTCCGCCAGCCGGCGATAGCGAAAGGGACCGGCGATGAGCCGCGGCATCCGCCGTACATGCCCGGCGGAGAAGGGGATCTTGAATCCGTCCGGCGCCGTGTTCGTAAGGCCATGAACGGAGTAGGTCCAGAAGTTGTGATACTTCCGCTGCTCGCCGTCCGTGATGACCGGCGACCCGGTGGCCTCGAACCGTTCGATGGTGTCGCGAATGGCGGCGTCGTAGAGAGAATCGAGCGACGGATCGTTGGCATCGCCAGTTGCCGTCACCGCCTCGATGAGCTCGAGCGGACGCGGAATGCTTCCAATCGGTTCGGTCGGGATGGTGATCATGTCTCGCTCCTGGTTTTGCTAAGGCTGAGCCGGGTATTGCAAGAGTGGAACCGTAATATCGTCCGCGAAACCCCCAATGACAGACACCAACCACAACCTCCCCTTCGCCGACCGCGTCCGCATCGCCGCGGAGCTGCTGGAATCACTCGATGCCGATCGCGCCCAATTGACGCAGGTGAGTGAGGAAGAGCGGCAACGATTGCTGCACGCAACGCGTCGCGTGGCCGAGCCCGATCATCATGCGCGCCGGAAGCTGGTCAAAGCCGGGCGTCGCGCGCGCAAGGCAGCCAGGCTTCACCAGGACGATCAGGTGCTCAACTCGGCCGGCATCCGCGAGCTGCGGCGAAAGCCGGTGTTCACTACGCCGAATGCGTATCGGGAGTCACAGTCCGAGGAACCGAGGGCGACCTCGGAATCGCAGCATTGCTACGTCTGCAAGCAGCACTACGACACCGTTCACTTCTTCTACGATCAGTTGTGCCCGACGTGCGCGGAACTTAATTTCGCCAAGCGGACGGAGATGGCCGACCTGCGCGGCCGCGTGGCGCTACTGACCGGCGGGCGGGTGAAGATCGGCTATCAGGCCGGGCTCAAACTGCTGCGCGCGGGCGCGCGGCTCATCGTCACCACGCGTTTTCCGCGCGACTCGGCGGCGCGCTACGCACGGGAGAACGATTTCGGCGACTGGTCGGATCGCCTGGAGATTTTCGGACTCGATCTTCGCCACACGCCGAGCGTCGAGGCCTTCTGCCGGGAGATGCTGGCCACGCGCGAGCGGCTGGATTTCATCATCAACAACGCCTGTCAGACCGTGCGCCGTCCGCCGGCGTTCTATGAGCACATGATGGAAGCGGAGACGGCATCGCTCCACTCGCTCTCCGAGGCCGAGCGAAAACTACTCGGCGCATTCGAAGGGTTGCGCGGGTATCGCATGCTTCCTGAAGCATCACTCGCTCCGATCGAGCAGATTACCGGACTGACCCACTCGGCGCAGCTCTCCCAGGTGCCGCTACTGCCGGACGATCAACACGATCGCGATCTTTTCCCCGAGGGGCGGCTGGATCAGGATTTACAGCAGGTCGACCTGCGCGGACGGAACTCCTGGCGCTTACTTTTGTCCGAGGTTTCCTCGGTGGAGCTGCTCGAAGTGCAGCTGGTCAATGCCGTGGCCCCGTTCATCATCAACGCCCGCCTCAAACCGCTCATGCTGCGGACGGCGAATCGCGACAAACACATCGTCAACGTCTCCGCCGTCGAGGGGCAGTTCTACCGCAACCAGAAGACGACGCGTCACCCGCACACAAACATGGCCAAGGCTGCGTTGAACATGATGACCCGCACCTCGGCCGCCGATTACCACGCCGACGGCATCCACATGAACAGCGTCGATACGGGATGGGTGACGGATGAGGATCCCGCGGCACTGGCGGAGCGGAAGACGTCGATCCACCGCTTCCACCCGCCGCTGGACATCGTCGACGGCGCGGCGAGGATCGTCGATCCGATCATCTCGGGAGTGAATACCGGGGTGCATGTGTGGGGGCAGTTTCTGAAGGATTACAAGCCGACGGATTGGTGAGAGAACGATTGTCATCCAGAGCCGCCGGAGGCACGTAGCCGCGAAGCGACGGAGATGCCGCAGGACGGCGAAGGATCTCAAAATTGCAGAATCTCGATTACGTGGAGCGTCTCAAAACACCCGGATTCGCGAGAATGAGACGCTGAGTTTTGAGTTCCTTCGTCGTCCTGCGGCATCTTGCCGCTCCGCGGCTTCGTGCCTCCGGCGACTCTGGATGACAGATGGGACGGTTATCGCGTGAGTGCCCGATACCGCGTCAGATGCCTCACCGCGCCCGCCTTGTCGTGCTGCCGCTCCAGAATCCCGGCGAGGTTGTAGTGCGCATCGGGATTGTCAGGATCGAGCTCGATGGCGCGGCGATACGCCTCCGCGGCATCGGCAAGGCGGCCGAGATCATCGAGGGCCACTCCGAGGTTGAAGGCGGCCACCGGGTGGGCGGGATCGCAGGCCAGCGCGGCGCGATATTGCTTCTCCGCGCCGGCAAGATCGCCATCCTCGTGTAGCAGCCGACCGAGGTTGATGTGCGCGTCGATGTGAACGGGATCGAGCGCGATCGCTTTCTCGTACGCCGCGCGGGCCTCGGCCGGATCGGTCAGCTCCAGATCGGAGGCCAGCTCGTACCAGGCATCGGCGTCGACATCATCTTCCTGACGCGCTTTCGCTTCGCGCACCGCCGCCAGCGCGATCGGCTTCGTCTTCTCAGCAATTTCTTCTACGGAGAAATCGAACAGCGATTGGCCGGACTCCGGATTCCACAGCGCCGTGCCGTCGCGAACGACCACGCGCTCGCCATCGGCAGCGATTCGTACTCCGGCAATCGAGCGTCCCTCGGGTAACTGTTCGCGGACGCTTTCGAGAACGCGGCGGATCTTGCGCGTCGGGATCTTCGCCGCGGTCAGCTCGCCGGCGGTGCGGAGGATGACCAGATCCTGAAAGCCGAAACGG
>Ga0207689_10004644_pt1 | contig 12423 bp, 7 predicted proteins | sample KBSMisM52_FD_184312 | JGI IMG/M metagenome (GOLD analysis project Ga0207689, IMG submission 184312) | Miscanthus rhizosphere microbial communities from Kellogg Biological Station, Michigan, USA - KBS Miscanthus M5-2 (SPAdes) (version 2) | ecosystem: Host-associated > Plants > Roots > Rhizosphere... | reverse complement strand
CATGGAAGAAGAGCCTTTTCGCGGCCGCCTGCCGATATTCATCGGCGACGATACGACCGACTATGGCGGTTTCGCCGCGGTTCGCCGATTCGGCGGGCTCGCCATCGCGGTCGGCCCACGCGTGAAGTCGGAATGGTGGTTGCCCGGGCCCGCCGACGTGCGGCAGTGGTTGGGCGAGCTCGCGGGATCGAGCCGGTGAACTACGGCGTCATCGGCAACTGCCAGGTGGCCGCGCTCATCGACGAACAGGCGCGCATGGTCTGGGCCTGCCTGCCGCGGCCCGACGGCGACCCGGTGTTCTCGGCGCTGCTGCAGAAAGAGGGCGGTGAGTCCGAACAAGGTGTGTTTGCGATCGACATGCTCGACTTCGTGCGCTCGGAACAATCCTACTTACGCAATTCGGCGATCATCGAGACGCGGCTGTACGACAGTCACGGCGGGAGTCTGCGCATCCTCGACTACGCACCGCGGTTTCGCAGTCGTGGGCGTGTGTTTCGGCCCATGATGTTCGTGCGCAGCGTGGAGCCGCTCGCCGGACGGCCGACGCTGCGCCTGCGGCTGCGTCCCACCGCGGGATTCGGCGAGCGCTGCGAGCCCGGCATCACCGGCAGTCATCACATTCGCTTCGCGGCGGAAGGGTTGCACTACCGCCTGACCACCGACGCGTCGCTCGCGGCGCTGCTCGAGAACCGTCCGGTGGTCCTCGAGCACGCACTGCACTTCATCATCGGACCGGATGAAACCCTGCAGGAATCTCCCGCGGCACTCGCGCGCGAGTTCCTCGGCGCGACTCTGACTTACTGGCAGGAGTGGGTACGAACGCTTGCGGTGCCGGCGGACTGGCAGGACGCGGTGATCCGCTCGGCCATCACGCTCAAGCTGTGCACTTACGAAGACACCGGCGCCGTGCTTGCGGCGCTGACCACGTCCATCCCGGAAGCGGCGAACAGCACGCGCAACTGGGACTATCGATACTGCTGGCTGCGCGACAGCTACTTCGTGGTGCAGACACTCAATCGCCTCGGCGCGACGCGCACGATGGAGGCGTATCTGCACTACATCGATCACATCATCGCCTCATCGACAGCCGACACCTTGCAGCCGCTGTATGGCATCACCGGTAATCCGCGCGCCGAGGAAATAATCGCCACCGGGCTGTCCGGTTACCGCGGCATGGGTCCGGTGCGCTTCGGCAATCTGGCGGCCGAGCAGGTCCAGCACGACGTCTATGGTTCCGTGATCCTCGCAGCGACCCAGCTGTTCTTCGATGAGCGCCTGGTGCGCTCCGGTGACCAGGTGCTGCTCGAGCGCTTGTACCGGCTCGGCCGGCGCGCAGTAGCCACTTTCGAAGAACCCGATGCCGGGCCATGGGAATTCCGCGGACGCCTGCAACGGCATACGTTCTCCGCCGCGATTTCCTGGGCGGGATGCGATCGACTTGCGCGCATTTCGCGTCGCGTCGGAGACGTCGTCGCCGCGCGTGAGTGGAGCGCGCGCGCCAGTTACATGCGGCAGGAAATTCTCAACGGCGCCTGGAGCGAGGAACGGCAGTCGTTCACCTCCGCCTTCGGCAATCGCGATCTGGATGCCACCTGCCTGTTGCTTCCAGAGCTCGGCCTGATTCCGGCCACCGATCCGCGATTCCTCAAGACGCTGGAGCGTGTGGAGGAAGAATTGCGCGTCGGTGATCTGCTGTTCCGCTACAAGCACGCCGACGATTTCGGACATCCGGAGAACGCCTTCACGATCTGCGCGTTCTGGTACGTGAACGCGCTGGCGGCCGCGGGCCGGATCGACGAAGCGCGCGAGCGATTCTCGCGGCTGCTCGAACGCCGCAACCCGCTCGGACTGCTGTCGGAAGACATTTCGCCGGTGAGCGGCGAGCTGTGGGGCAATTTTCCGCAGACCTACAGCATGGTGGGTGTCATCGGCAGCGCATTGCGTCTGTCACGCAGTTGGGAGGAAATCGTATGAGCCGACTGGTGGCGGTCTCGAATCGCATCTCGGTTCCGCGGCGCGGCGCCGCGCCCGGTGGCCTGGCGGTGGGCCTGCTGGCCGCGATGCGGGCACGGCGCGGAATGTGGTTTGGCTGGGGCGGCGACACCGTCGAAACCGCTTCGGCGGAACCGACCGTGGTGCGCAAGGATGGTGTCACCTTCGCGTCGATCGACTTCGGCAAGAGCGAATACCAGGATTTCTACCTCGGCTTCTGCAACGGCACGCTCTGGCCGTTGTTCCACTATTTCGTGGACGGCTTTCGCTACAACGACGCGCAGTACGAAGCCTACCAGCGCATGAACCAGCGTTATGCGCGGCTCCTCGCGCCCTTGCTGGAACCCGATGACCTGGTGTGGGTGCACGACTATCACCTGTTTCCGCTCGCACAGAAATTGCGTGAGGCAGGGGCGACGCAGCCCATGGGCCTGTTCCTGCACATTCCTTTCCCGCACTTCGAAGTGCTGCGTGTCTTGCCGGTGTACGGCGAGATTTTGCAATCGATGCTCGCCTACGACGTGCTCGGCTTTCAGACCGATTCCGATCGCGACGCGTTCCGGGGGGCGGTCGCGTCGGTGTGGGGCGCGCAGACTCTCACCTCCGATCAGACCGTGACGCTCGGTGGCCGCAGAGTAGTCACCGGCGTATTTCCCATCGGCGTGGACGTCGACGCGATCCAGCATGAAGCGATCGACTCGCAGTCCACGGACGCCTGCAAACGCATGATCGCCGGGTTGTTAGGCCGGCGCCTCATGATCGGCGTCGACCGGCTCGACTACAGCAAGGGTCTGGTCGAGCGCTTCAAGGCGTACGAGCGCTTCCTCGAGACGCATCCGGAAAATCAGAACCGCGTGACGTTTCTGCAGATCGCGCCGCTGTCGCGCAGCGACGTGCGTGCCTATGCCGAAATCCGCCGCGATCTCGAGCAGACCACTGGCCGCACCAATGGCCGCTTCGCCGACACCGACTGGACGCCCATCCGATACCTCAACCGGAATTTCCCGCACGATGTGCTCATGGGGTTCATGCGTTCGGCGCTCATCGGCATCGTCACCCCGGTGCGCGATGGCATGAACCTGGTGGCCAAGGAATTCGTGGCGGCGCAGGACCCGGCTGATCCTGGGGTATTGATCCTCTCGACGCTGGCCGGCGCCGCGCGCGAGCTCATCAGCGCCGTCATGGTCAACCCCTACGATTCGCGCGGCATGGCGCACGCCATCCAGCACGCCTTCAACATGCCGCTGGCCGAACGTCGCGAACGCCACCAGGCCATGCTCGACGTGTTGCGGGTGAATTCCATCAGCGCCTGGCACGAAAGCTTCATCGACACGCTCGAGTCGGTCGCCGGGCGCATGCCGCAGCTCGTGCTCAAGGCGGGTTGATCGTCAGGGCTTTGTCGGATCGCTGGGTGCCAGCGGCACTTCCAGCCAGGCACCTTCGAAGCCCGCGAGCGCGAGGCCACGGCGCAGATAGTGATTGCGTTTCATCACCGACCACATGAGCTCGCTGCGGTGGTTTTCGATCATCGAGATGATGGCGCCCTGGTCGATGCCCAGGTAGTCAGTGGCGACCCAGCCGACGCCGCGCACGCGGCGGCCGCGCTTGAGCGGGACGTCATAGTCGAAGCTCGGATTGAAGGCGTCGAGGAAGCCGTATTTGCCGTAGATGTACTGGCCGTAACGCTTGTGCATCTCGCGCGTGGCCGGGATCACGATCTCGGGAGCGAAGGGCAGTGAACCGATCACCGCAGTGGGCGCAAGCGTGCCGTCATCGAAGACTTCCTCGGGGCGTCCCGGAATGCCAACGCCGCGCGCCGAGTAGCCGCGGAATTCGCGCGTGGTCCCCAGGTACGGCAGTTTGAAATTGCCGGGCCCGTCCGAAGCCGTGAGGCCCCAGATATTCGGCCCATAGCCGCGCCAGTCGAGCGGATTGCGGATCGCGTAAGCGCGCTGCGAGAGCACGGCGCGCCGGCTGTTCTCGAAGTAGTCGAACTCCAGCGGCCACATGAACTCGTCCCTGATGCCGCGGAAGTCGATCCAGATCGCGCTGTATTGATGACCGAACATCGGACCGAACGTCAGGTGCGTTTGTCCTTCGAGCGTTCCCCAGCTGCGGTAGTAGTCAGACGTCCATGCCACCCAGGTCTGGCGCGCAGCCGGGAACGTGGGTGAGCCGAGCGCAAGGATGTACACCAGCATGGCTTCGTTGTAGCCGCGCCAGTCGTGAGTCTGGAACAGTCCTTCCGGGCTCCAGGCCATGCGGATGTCGGGAACATGCTCGATCGACCAGGGCCAGTTCACGCGCCGGTAGAGGTCATCAGCGAGTTTGCGAATCTCGGCTTCGTCGTGTTCATCCTGATCGAAATATCCGCCCACAAACAAAACGCCCGCCATGAGAAGCGCCGTGTCGACGGTCGAGAGTTCGGAATTGCCGTAGCGCTTGCCGCTGCCGAAATTGAGGAAGTGATAGAAGAAGCCCTGGTAGCCGGCGCTGTTCGCGGGATCGTCGCCCTGGGGCGCCGCATGCAGGAAGCGCAGCGTGGTGAGCACGCGCGCCCGCGCTTGCGCACGCGTTACGTAGCCGCGCTCCACTCCGACGGCGTAGGCATTGAGCGCAAAGCCGACGGCCGCAATGCTCGCGAAAGGGGCTCCGGGCCAGCGATCGGGAACGAGCCCGGTCGCGCCTTCGGTGGTTTCCCAGAAGAAGTTGAACGTGCGCTTTTCGACGTCCTCCAGCAACGGATCGAGTTGCTGCACGGGGGTGATGGGTGCGACGCGGGGTTCTGCGTGTGGCTTCTTCGCCGGCGTCTCGCATGCAAGCAGCGTGAGCCCACTGGCGCAGACTGCGATGAAAAGATTGAGTCGGAAGCGCATGGGCTTGCGAATCATGCAGCCGCCGGCGCCTTGCAGCAACGCTCGATGAACGCCTCGTGTTCTGGCATGGCGCGCACGCAGCTCGCGATGACGCTGCGAACGCTATCGTCAAGGCGCATGAGATCAGATTCCGCGACGAGGTCCACCATCGGATGATAGGCGCGCGGGATGATGCGTTGCCCGATCATGACCTGCACCCAGCTGGTGAGCGCAAACATCTCATCGCTGTTGCGGAAGAAGCGTCCACTGTCGCGAAACAGGTTGATCACCGCCTCGAGAGACGCGGGGATCGGCATCGTGCCGCAGTATTGCCAGAAGTCGCTGTCGCGCCGCTCGGTGGCGTGATAGTGCAGGATCAGGAAATCGCGGATGCGCTCCATCTCGAACGTCGCCTCGGCGTTGTAGCGATCCTGGAGAATCGGGTTCATGTTCCGGTCTGGCAGCATCTGGATGAGACGCGCGATGCCTGACTGGATGAGATAGATGCTGGTGGACTCCAGTGGCTCGAGGAATCCACTCGCGAGCCCGAGCGCGACGCAATTGCGCGACCACATCTTCCGCCGTCGACCCGTGACGAATCGAAGCACGCGCGGATCGGCGAGCGCGCGTCCGTCGAGATTGGCTAACAACGTGGCGGCGGCGTCGGCATCGGTGATGTGCGCGCTCGAGTACACGTAGCCATTGCCGGTGCGGTGCTGCAAGGGTATGCGCCATTGCCAGCCCGCGTTGCGCGCCGTCGAGCGCGTGTAGGGAGTCGCCGGCCCTGGCTTTTCACTGGGTACCGCCACGGCGCGATTGCACGGCAGCCAGCGCGTCCAGTCTTCGTAACCGGTCTTCAGCGCCTGCTCGATGAGCAGGCCACGAAAACCCGAGCAGTCGATGAACAACTCGCCGGCGACGCGTGTGCCGTTCTTCAGCGTGACGGATTCGATGAAGCCGTCTTCGCCACGCAGGCTTACATCGACGATTTCGCCTTCGATGCGTGTGACGCCGCGCGCCTCGGCGTAACGGCGCAGGTACTGCGCGTAGAGTCCGGCGTCGAAATGATAGGCATAGGCCACCTGGGACAGCGGCGAGCCCGCGGGAACATCGGTTGCGCCGGAGATGAATTTCCCGGCGGGAGCCGCCGCGGTGTTGAGCGAATAGTCGGCGAGGTCGTGCGCCTTGCCCTGGCTGCGAAGCTTCAGCCAGTACTGATGGAAGGGCAGCGCGCGATAGTCGTGGCCGATCGTTCCGAAACCATGCACGTAGCGATCGCCGATCTTCCCCCAGTCCACGAACTGGATGCCGAGCTTGAACGTGCCGCGCACCGCGCGCACGAACTCGACTTCGTCGATGCGCAGGGATTCATTGAAGGCGCGCAGGTGCGGCACGGTCGCCTCGCCAACGCCGACGATGCCGATGTCTTCCGACTCCACCAGCGTAATCGCGCAACCGCTGTCTTTCAGGGTATGCGCGAGGGCCGCCGCCGCCATCCAGCCGGCAGTGCCACCACCCACGATGACGATGCTTTTCAGTCGTTCGTCGGTCATCGGGCCGATTGTGGCACCGTTCGCTGCCTCTAACAGCAAAGCTTTCCCGTCAGAACTTCACACCGAGGGACATGCGCACCGTCCGCGGCACGCCGGTGATGTTGCCGGTCGGAGCGTATCGGGTGCTCTCGATGATTCCATCGGGTCCGCCGGTGTCGATGTAATCGACCAGATTGTGCTCGTTGGTCACGTTGAGCGCGTCGATTCGTATGTACATCGATCCCAGGTCGCCCAATTCAAAGTTCTTCGTGATCTGCAGGTCGAGCGACTGATAGCCCGTACTGCCGTCCACGTCGAGCCCGAACGGATTACACGGTGCGCCGGTCGGGAAGGTGGCGGTTCCTGCCAAACAGGAGATCACGTTGCGCGGGATGGGTGACGACCAGGTCAGCTTGCCCGCGAGCATGAATCCCCACGGCGCCGCGAACGACCCTGTCGCGACCACGCGATGTTTGGCCGCGGCGTTGGACAGGATGAACGGAAAGACCTTGATGGACGAATCATCGAATAGATAGTGCTCGGCGATGTCGCGATTATGTTCTGCGTCCGTGAATGTATAAGCGAACGAAGCTCCCCAGCGCGTGTCCTGCGTGAAGGGTTTTTCCGCGGACAGCAGCACCTGCGTGCTCTTGGTCTCGATGCCGGTGTCGCCAACCAGCAGTGCGCCGGCGAGGCCGGGCGGCGAATTGCCCCAGGGCTGCGAACGGTTCTGCCAGAAGTCGCCATTCGGATAACGATTGCCCAGCGTGAATACGAAGCCGTCTTTGCTTTCGATTCGCGTCACCGCCACGCTCGTGTTCCAGTCCGCGAGGCGATTGCGCATGCCGAGGCTGAACTGGTCGGAATAGGGCACCGCAAGGTCGTTGTTGATGAGATCGACTTCGCCCGCCATGCCGTTGAGCAGCGCCGTCAGCGCGCCGGGGGTGGCGAAGGCCGGGTCCCAGGTCACGCAACTCGAGCCGTTCACGGTGCACGGATGATCCGCGGTGTTGAAGCGTACTTCTGCGGTTGCCAGCGCGAACTTGGTCTGTTCGAGCTGCAGGTAGTCGTACAACGTGCGGTCGTAGGCGCGCCCCGCGCCGCCGAAGATGACATGCGCCTGATCTCCGCTGAGGTCGTACGAGAAACCGAAGCGCGGCTGGAAGGCGTCATCCTTCGCCTTGCGGTTGCTGCCGTTGCTGAGGTAGTCATTGATGTTTATGGCCACATTCGGATCGGTGGACAGGCCCAGCGACTGACCGTACGTGACTCCCGGCGACACTTCCGTATTGAGCGAATCCAGGAAGAACTGCGGCGTCACGAAGTCCAGGTATGAGTCGTTCTTCTCGATGTCCCAGCGGATGCCGAGGTTCAGCGTGAGATGATCGTTGACGGTCCAGTCGTCCTGCACGAACACGCCTAACTGCTTGTCGCTGGTGGTCACTTCCGAGTTGAAGCCCGCGAGAGGCAGCGCGAACGCGGACTTCCATGGAATGGCTGCGGTGCCCGCCGTGGTCACGTCGTAGTAGAAAACGGGGTTGCCGGGGATGGAGTCTGCCGCCGTCAGATCGACGTCTTTGTACTTCACTCCGGCCTTGATGTTGTGAACGCCAGACCCCCAGGAGATATCCGAGAAGGTGAGGGTGTCGCCAATTGCCCAACCCTTCTGGCCTTTGTTCTGGCCGGCGCGCGGATCGGCGCCGTCCACGGCCAGGACGTTCTTGTCCTGTCCCCCATCGAACCACGTGTAGACCGCGCCGTTGACGTCGCCGTTGGTGATCTGGGGAACGTAGAACGCGTCTTCGTACGTGAGCTGCACTTCATTGAGCCAGGTGTCAGCGTTGTGCTTCCAGGAAAACTCCAAGCGCTTGTCATCGTTGCTCGTGTCTACGGTAGCGCTGCGCGCTTTGCCGACGCCGGTCTGATCGCCGGAGCTGGTTTCGTCGCGGATTTTTGCCGAGAGCTCCATGCTGTCGCGATCCGAGAGCGCCCAGTCGAGTTTCGCGAAGAACAGGTCTTCCTTGAAGTCGATGGATGTCGGCCCGAGCTGCGCAATCGCATCGGCCGGCATCTGCGCAGCCACGTCGGCAGGAGCATCTGCCGGGAGCACCGACACCGGAGTGGTGAAGCGCTTGCCTTCGTAGGTCACGAAGAAATGCAGCCGGTCCTGGATGATCGGTCCGCCGAACGAGATGCCGTATTCCTTGCTCTCGGACTCGGCCTTTTCATCTGAATCGAGCTCGGCCGGCGTGCGCGCGCGGAAGTTGTCCGCGCTGTACGTGCCGAACGCTTCGCCGCTGAATTCATTGGTGCCCGAGCGGCTGAGCGCGGTGATCGCCGCACTCGAGATCTGGTCGTACTCCGCCTTGTAGTTCGACGTGATGACCTTGTATTCGCCGATGGCGAGCTGCGGGAACGGATTGCCCTGCGTGTCGCCTGCCTGGCCACTTACGCCTGAACGTACGTAGCCCTTCTGACCCACGCCGTCGATATAGAGATTCACGCCATTGCGGTTTTGCGCGCCGCCACTGATTTTCGTACGTCCGCTGCCGTCGACTTCGAACACGACTCCCGGAACGGTGTCGGCGAACTCGAGGAAGTTGCGGGTGATCTGCGGCACGGTCTCGATCTGGTGTTCCGACACCGTCGCGCCAACTTCCGAAGTGCGCACCTCGCTGAGCCGCCGCCCCTCGACGGTGATTTCCTGCATCCCCGCTTCGGGGGCTTCGACTGCGCCGCTCGATGCGGTGAGGTCGAGCGTTGCGGTGGAGGCAACACTCAAAGTTACGGTTGTTTCGGTACCCGGGCCTGCATCGACGCGATAGGTGCCTGGCGGAAGTCCGGACAGCGCGTAGTAGCCCTCAGCGTTTGCCTGGGTACGGCGGGTCGCGCCCGTGGCGACATTCTTCGCAGTGACGGCCGTATTGGCGGGTGCTTTGCCGCGCAGCGCGGCATCAGCGGATTGCGCCCATACGATGCCTGGGGTCACGAGCACAGCAGCAATTGCCGCTCCCAGAATCGATCGCGGAAATTGGTTCATGGAATCCCTCTCGTGTTCGGTCGTTCGCACGTCCGCAACACCCGACAACGCAGGGCAGCGTTGTATTCGCGCCGACATGCTTGTTATGCGGCAATTCTCACCTTCTGATCGCGAGGAATCTCTATCGTTCCGGGATTGAGGTGTAGGAATCTCCCGCCGCTTGGGTGCGGCGTGGTCGGACACCACGACGTTGTTAGGGCGAAAGCCTGCTTTCGCGGCGGTCCTGAGTCAGTTGGCGAGCTCGAACGTGCCGCTGAGGCCGTCCTGCGCGCTCGTGCCCAGCGTCACTTCGTAAGTGCCGTGCTCGACCGTCCAGCGATCCTGTGAATCGAGCACCGCGAGCTTGCTGGTGGGCAACTGGAATTCGACGACGCGGGATTCGCCGCCTTTGAGATGCACGCGTCGATAGGCCACCAGTCGTTTGCCCGTGACTGCACTGGCGGTACGCGGACGAATGTAGAGCTGCGGCACTTCGTCGCCGTCGCGCTTCGACGTGTTGGTGAGCCGCGCACGAATCGTCAGGGAGTCCTGGCGCGTTATGCTGCGCGGCAACTCGAGCGCTGTGAGCGTGAAGCTGCTGTAGCTCAGTCCGTAGCCGAATGCGAACAGCGGTGCGTCCGGCTCATCGAGCCAGTGCGCCTTGTAGTCGCCGCGCTCAGGGATGTTAGGCCGGCCGTTCGGCGGGTCGTAGTGATGGATGGGCAACTGGCCGACGCTGCGCGGCCAGGTCACCGGCTCTTTTCCGCCGGGGTTGTAGTCGCCGAACAGCACGTCGGCGAGCGCGTTTCCGCCCTCGAGGCCGGGGAAGAAGGCATGCACCAGCGCGCCGGATTGTTCGGCGAGTGCGGGTACCGCCAGCGCCCGGCCGGTGAGGAGCACGACGACCACGGGCTTCTTCGTGGCGAGCAATGCGTCGATGAGCCGCTGCTGGCTGCCGGGCAGGTCGAGATGCGCGCGATTCTTCGCTTCGCCGCTCATGGTCTCGCGTTCCCCGACGACCGCGACGATGAGGTCGACATTCCTGGCGGCGGCCACAGCGGCCTCGATGCCCTCATTGTCCTTGGGCAGCGCTTGACCGTTCGCATCGAGGCCCACTCCCTCGGCGTAGCTGATGCTGACAGCAGGCTTTGCCGAGGCGCCGCGGGCACGAATGGCGGCGAGCACGCTCACGGCGTCTTCCGCGCGACCGCGCGCGTGCCAGGGCCCTAGCAGGTCGTCGCGCGAATCGGCGAGTGGCCCGGTCACGAGAATGCGTTTCGCCGTCAGCGGCAGGAGCCGCGCATCGTTCTTGAGCAGCACGATGGACTTGCGCGCCAGCTCCCGCGCCGCGGCGCGATGTTCGGCAGACAGGCGCACGCGTTTCTCCAGGTCTTCAGGAACGTATGGACGCTCGAACAAACCGAGCCGCCGCTTGAATGCCAGCGCGCGCAGGACTTCGCGATCGATCTCGTCGACGCGCAGCCGGCCGGCTTTCACCGCGCGTTCCAGTTGCGCGTAGTAGACGCCGTCTTCCATGTCGACAGTCATGGTTCCTTCGCGCAATGCCTGCACCGCCGCCTCGAGGTCGTCGGCGGCCGTGCCGTGATTGCGCATTTCCGTGATGCCGGCGTAGTCAGAGACCAGCACGCCCTGGAATCCGAGTTCGCCGCGCAGAATTTCCTGGAGCATGCGACGGTTCGCCGACATCGGCACGCCACCCGGTCCCGTGGTGAATGCCGGCATCACCGAGGGCGCGCCGGCTGCAATCGCCGCCGCGAAAGGCGGCAGGTGAAACTCGCGGATGCTGCGCTCGGTGAGATCGACATAGGCGTAATCTTTTCCGCCCTGAACCGCGCCATAACCCAGATAGTGTTTGAGGCAGCTCGCGACACCGAAATCGGCGGGCGCGGGATTGCCCGGCAGGTTCGCGAGCGACTGGTGAAATCCTTGCACCGTCGCCACGGCGTAGTCGCTGCTGACCAGAGGCGATTCGCCGAAAGTTTCCACCACGCGACCCCAGCGTGGGTCGACCGGGTGATCGACCATCGGCGCGAAGGTCCAGCGCTGCCCATGCGAATAACCCTCGAGGCCGGAAATTCCGGCGACGACGCGTGCGTCTTCGGGATCGAAGCTGGCGGCGAGCCCGAGCGGCACGGGGAACACCGTCCAGTAGCCGTGGATGATGTCGGTGGCGAACACCACCGGTATGCGGAGACGGGATTCTTCGACCGCGATGCGCTGGATGCGATTGGCGTCCGCCGTCGACCATTCGAAAGCCGACATCTGGAAGCCGATACCCTCACGCGCCAGCTCTTCCGCCGATTTGTTAGGCCTGCCGGCCGAATCGGGCCCGGTCATGGTCCCCTTGCTGAGCAACATGAGCTGGTTGACCTTCTCGGGGAGCGTCATGCGCGAGAGCAGCGCCACGTCGCGGGAGTCGGCTGCGACTGGTACATCTGCGCGACTGGACTCGAAGGGCCAGGTGGTGAACGCCAGGGCGAATGCGAGCGCGAGTTTTACTCGAAGCGGGGCGGACGTGAACATGAGTACTCCGGATTGATTCCCGCCGTGCGCCGGCGCTCTCCCGCAAAGTATGTCTCCAATGGCGTGCGCCAGTCACCGTCCGCTGCGGACGCGATGCGTGGGTGCCTACCTACAGCGAAGGGATACGCAGGCCGGCAAGCTCGCGCCTTCCACAACGAGGAGTGGCCATGCCCAATCGATATGGAAGCAAAGCCCAGGCCAAGGTGAAGCGTGCCATGCACGAGCGCAAGGAAGGCACGCTGCGCAGCGGCCGATCAGGCAAGAAAGTCACGAGCCGCAAGCAGGCGATTGCCATCGGTCTGTCGGAAGCGCGCCGTGCGGGAGGCAAAGTGCCACCGCCGAAGGGACGTCGGCGTACACGCGCGAAGAAGAAATAGCCCGCGGTTCAACCGCGCGATCGGGCGGCGCGCAGCATCGCAATGGCGGCGTACAGCACGACGATCACCACGAGCCAGCGCAGCCACAGCAGCGGCAGTTGCTT
>Ga0207689_10004640_pt1 | contig 12430 bp, 9 predicted proteins | sample KBSMisM52_FD_184312 | JGI IMG/M metagenome (GOLD analysis project Ga0207689, IMG submission 184312) | Miscanthus rhizosphere microbial communities from Kellogg Biological Station, Michigan, USA - KBS Miscanthus M5-2 (SPAdes) (version 2) | ecosystem: Host-associated > Plants > Roots > Rhizosphere... | reverse complement strand
GATGCGCCGGTTGGGATGCCGACCATCACCGGCAGTGCGACCGAGGATCAGACGCTCACGGCCGACGTCTCTGCAATCAGCGACGCCGACGGTCTTGGCGCGTTCAATTATCAGTGGTTGCGCAACGGTGCTGCGATCGATAGCGCGACTGCATCGACCTACAAGCTCGGTGATGCTGATGTCGGAGCGCAGATCAGTGTGCAGGTAGGGTATAGCGATGGTCATGGCACGGCGGAGAGCGTGGCTTCAGCGCCGACGGACGCAGTGGCCAACGTAAACGATGCGCCGGTTGGGATGCCGGCTGTCATTGGCATACCAACAAAGAATCAGACCCTCACCGCCGATACCGCCAGCATCTCGGATGCGGACGGGCTAGGTACGCTCAACTACCGGTGGTTGCGCAACGGGGTGGTGATCGACAATGCGACCGCCAAGACATACACCCTTGGCGATGCCGATGTCGGGGCCAAGATCGGCGTACAGATTGGCTACGTCGATGGCCATGGCACGTCCGAGACACTCACCTCGGCGCCTACCGCTGCGGTAGCAGATATCAACCATGCACCGGAATTGATGACGCCGATTGCAGACCAATCTGCGGTAGTGGGAAATGCATTCAGCCTTACGGTGCCTGCCACGGTCTTCCGTGATGTCGACGTGGGCGACACAATGACGCTAGCCGCGATGATGGCGAACGGGAATGCGCTGCCCTCGTGGCTCGTATTCGACGCCGCCAGCCGGACTCTGCATGGGACCCCAGGAGCGGGGGCGATCGGTACGATGAACCTGAAGATCGTCGCGACGGATGCGGCTGGCGCATCGATGTCGGATCCGTTCGCCATGAACATTTCTGCTCCGCCGGTGACCTTGCCCCCCCCAACCCAAGGCGGGACCTTTGTGGGTGGCAACGGCAACGACAGGCTGACCGGTGGTGCGGGCAATGATGTGCTCCAGGGTAACCGTGGCCGTGACCTGCTCTCCGGCGGCAATGGCGACGACAAGTTGTATTTCTCCGATGACGCCTCCTGGTCGCTTTTTGCGACGCGCCGGAACAATGGCAGCCCAGGACATTCTGGAACGAGCGACACAATCAGCATCGCGGGCAAGCGTCAGAGCCAGGACATCCTGGACGGTGGTGCCGGGAACGACACGCTGATTGGCACTGGGCGCTCCGATGCGATTCTGTTGGACGACACCAGCAGCCCTGCTCAGGGTTCCGGCCCTCGTATCGTCGGGATCGAGAGGATCGAGGCCGGCGCTGGCAACGACGTCGTCGACCTTACGAGTCGCCGATATGCTTACGGCAACGTCACTATAGATGGCGGCAGCGGCAATGATGTGCTGTGGTCTTCGAGCGGTAATGACGTACTGCTGGGTGATAGCGGCAATGACCGTATGGACGGTGGCGCGGGCAATGACTACTTGAATGGCGGCACAGGCCGAGACGCGGTTGACGGCGGCGAGGGAGTAGATGCATTGCAGGGCGGCAGCGGCCGCGACGAGTTGCGGGATACTTCTGGCAACGGCTTGCTCGATGGTGGCAGCGGAGACGACCGGCTCACCGGTGGCTCTAACAACGTCTTGTTCATCGGTGGCAAGGGTGACGATACCGTCAGACTCGGAAGCGGCTCGAATGTTGTCGCATTCGATCGAGGGGACGGTCGGGATGTGATCCAGTCCGAAAGCGGTGGTACCTCGACCTTATCTTTGGGAGCCGGTATTCGCCTGCAAGACCTGGCGTTCCGCAGGTCAGGCGACAACCTCATCTTGGAAACAGGCAACAACGAATCCATCACCTTCGACAACTGGTATAGGTCGCGCAGCAACCAGGCGTTTACCAAGCTGCAGTTCGTGACCGAGGGCATGACGGGCCCTGGCGGCAGCACGGAACTGGACGACAAGATCGAAACGTTCGACTTCCGCAAGCTGGTGGGAGCCTTCGATTCAGCCCGCGCAAGGAATCCCGGGCTGTCCCGTTGGGCGTTGACCAACAGTCTGGCTTCATTCCACCTCGATAACGTTCACAACAACAGCAAAGCTCTCGGCGGCGACCTCGCCTATGCGTACGGTACGGCTGGATCGCTGGCTGGCATCGGCCTAGGGGCTGCGCAGGACGTTCTGACATCCGCCCAGTTCGGCAAGGAAAGTCAGGCCCTGCACCCGGTCAGTGGCCTCAAAGAGGGGTTGGTCAAGCTCGCCTGAGGCAGTCAGACAGAATCTGGCAGCTCACCGGACCCGACAGTAGTTCGTCCGTAACATAGTTAGCACGATCCTTGCAGGCGTGCGGGGCATGTCTGCAAGGATCCTCCTTTCATGAGCGGTGGCGCCCAATCATCGGGGGTCGACGCCCTCGATTTCTCCCCGGCGATCTTGCGCCTGCAGCGCGAGCCACCTTCCCCGCTGCCACGCCTGGTGCTGTACCTGCTCGGCGCGCTGCTCCTCATCATGCTGGCTTGGTCTGTAGTAGGGCGTCTGGATATCATCGCCGTGGCGTCCGGCAGACTAGTGCCCGTCAGCTATGTCAAGGTGGTACAGCCGTCCGATGCGGGCATCATTAAGGACATTCTCGTTCACGAAGGTGATTCGGTGAAAGAGGGTCAAGTGCTCGTGCGAATGGATGCGAGCATGTCGGACGCTGATAGCAAACAGTTGCGTGCCCAGTTGGAGATGGCAGGATTGCAGCTGCGCAGAATAGACGCCGAGCTCGCGGACATCGGACCCGGAATGCAGCCCGGAGACTCACCGGACTTGTATCAGCAAATGCTCTTGCAATACGGTGCCCATCGTCAGGCACATCTGGATGCGCTGGCCGCTGAGAATGCGGTGTTGGCAAAAGCAGAGCAGGATTACAAAAGCGCGTTAGAGCAACAGGCAAAGCTGCGCGAGACATTGCCGATCTATCAGGACCAGGAACGTTCCTGGAGCCAGCTGGTCAAGGAAGGTTTCGCGGGGCGTTTGATGGCCGAAGAGCGCAAGCGTCAACGCATCGAGGCGGAGCAAGAACTCAAGTCGCAGGTCCACGTGATCGAAGGGGCGCGCGCGACGATCCAGCAATCCCGCAAGCGCCTCGCCGCCCTCGAGTCCACTTATCGCCAGACTCTATACAACGAACGCGTCGAAGCGACCTCACAACACCAGAAGTTCGAGCAGGAGTGGGAGAAGCAGACGCATCGCAATGAATTGCTGGAGCTCAAGGCGCCACAGACTGGAATCATCAAAGATCTTGCCACCCATACTGAAGGCGCCGTCCTGTCGCCAGGCACCGTGCTGATGACTATCGTGCCCGCGGACGAGCCTTTGCGCGCCGAGGTCTGGGTGAGTAATCGCGACCGCGGTTTCGTGCGTGAAGGCCAGGCGGTAAAACTTAAGATATCGCCTTATCCTTTCCAGAAATACGGGATGATCGAAGGCGTGGTCAAGCAGGTGAGTGCGGATGCCACTGAACCCGAACAGCGTGGTGGGGGTTCGAGTCCGCAAGACGCCGATAGTGAGGATCGCCCGGGCGGTTACCAGTTCCGCAGCATCGTCGAACTTAAGGCCCAGTACCTCGAGCAAGACGGAGTGCGCCACAAGTTGATGCCTGGTATGCAGGTCGACGCCGAAGTTGCACTGGGCCAGCGCAGCGTGATCGAGTACATGGTGTCTCCCGTGCGCAAGGCCTTCCAAGAGGCTGCGCGGGAACGCTGATTGTCGCTACGAATTGCTGGCCAGGAGAAGTCCTCCGGCCCGACGGGCTGCCCGCGACTTCTCCAACTCGCCTACCAACCAATCCGCCAACTGCGCCGCTGTCTGCTTGAAGTAGCGCTCGTTGTATTCACGATAGATCGGGACGCTAGCCAGATAGTCCGGCAGCGTGGCTAGCGGGATCGATTCACGATCGAGCAACGAGAACATCAGCATCACCTTCAATACATTGCGAGCAATGCGCTCTGGGTTGCCCCGCAACGCGTCTACGCGCGCGAAGCTACGTTCAAGCGCGCCCGCCACCCCGGCGAAGGGCGGCCCGTGTCCCGGTATCACCACGCGTACATCAAGCGCTGCTATCGCATCAAGGGTCCGGCGGGCTTCCTCCAGCTCTTCGGGAACATCTGGAAGGACAATGCCAAAACCATTCTCCCAGAGCGCGTCACCTGTGATCAGAGCGCGTTCTTCCGCACAGTAGAACATCAATGCCCCTGGGTCGTGGCCAGGGGCCGCAATTGCCAGCCATTCCAGATCACCCCAGCGATAGGTCCGGCCAGAGACAACTACGTCGTCGAAGTCAAATCGTTCGGCGTGCTGCCCCGCATAGTCGAGCCACAGTCCGCGCGTGTCCCATGCGCGAATCAATTCAGCCTCGCCTTCGGGCACGCTGGTCCTGCAGGCATAGGCACGCTGTATGGCGGCGTTGCCGCCCATGTGGTCGCTGTGGCAATGTGTGTTGACCAGCCAGTTCAGAGGCTCGCTGCCGAGGTGCTTCGGCTTGCGCAAGAGCGACAGGGTTTCCGAGGCGCGCGACACGTAACCCGTGTCGATCAACACGTTTGTGTCGCGGCCCCTGAGGATTATGTTGTTCGCGCTAAGCCAATCGCGCACGATTACGCGAATCTGCGGGGGTAATCTCGGCTGGTCCACTATCTCGTACAAGATCTCGACGCCGCATTCTCTCCAGCGTTCGTGCCGGGGCGTGGCATCAAACTCTGCAGCGCTCCAGTCCCGTCCAATCGAACTCGATCCCATGCCCTGGTCGGTCGGGTGCAAGTGCAAAGCCGTCCTGCAAGACCAACGGATGGGCAATGTAGCGGTCCAGGCCAAAACCGTGCGCTTCGAGATAGGAACGGTTTGGTGCCGCCGCCAGGAGATGCACCGTAACATCGTGAGCGCCATGCGAAGTCACTGGCAGGTTGAAGGATTCAGCCAGCCGGGCAACTTTCATAAAGACAGTTACGCCGCCACAGTTGGTCACGTCGGGCTCGGGGAAGGTTACGCCTCCGGCTTGGATCATCTGCGCAAACTCGTACAGCGTATGCAGGTTCTCGCCCGTTGCCACCGGCACGCCACCCTCGCGTACCACTCGCACGTGCCCAAGTACATCGTCCGGGATGGTCGGCTCTTCCAACCAATAAATATTCAAAGGCTGGAACGCGCGGGCTGCGCGTATCGCCGCATCCGGCGACCAGCGCATGTTGGCGTCTACCATCAGCGGAAAATCGATTCCGAGGTGTTCGCGCATAGCCCTGACCCGTGCGACGTCTTCGGAAAGGCGCGGACGGCCGACCTTCATCTTGATCGCACGGAAACCGCGCTCGAGGTTACCCACTGTCTGTGCTAGCAGCTTGTCAAGCGGAAAGTCCAGATCGATTCCACCTGCGTAACAGGGAACACGAGCATCGTGGCCGCCCAGCAACGTCCATAGTGGCACACCGAAGCGACGCGCCTTGAGATCCCACAGCGCGATGTCGATCGCAGAGATCGACATGGTTGCCGCTCCACCGCGACCGCCATAGTGGACGGTCCACCACATCTTCTCCCATAGAGCTTCGATCAGGTCGGCACGTTGCCCGATTAGACGCGGCGCAAGGTCATGTTCAATCGTGGCATGTATAGCCCTGCCATTGGTGCCCACGGTGTATGTGTAACCCACGCCATGTGCGCCATCCTTGTCCTCGATGCGCACGGTGACCAGCTCGAAGTGGGTCATTTGCCCGTGTGTGCTGTCGGACAACGCTATCGGCAGTTCGATTCGGTAGAGGTCCGAGCGCAGGTTCGCGATTAGCGTCATGGGGGCGCTACTGTTGCGGTTTTTGTGGTTGTGCCGGGACAGCCTGACTCGGCGCCGTGCCGGGTACGCTCTGGATGATCATGGGTGACTGGGTATCCTCGACCAATTTGACGCCGCGAGCGAAATACGCGGTCTCGCCGAAGCATGATGTTGGCAACCCGATGTGCTCTTCGTAATAGACTGCCACACGTTTGCCCATGAGCCTGTTGATCTCTTCGGCAGTCCTATCGTCCCAGATAGTGAAGATGAATTTCTCCGGTACCGAACCTGGCAGCGAGACCATCGCCATTTCGCCTTCCCATGTCTTGCACACATATCCCTTCTTGGAGAGTTTCTGCACCCATCCGGCCCGCTCGCCCTTGGAATAGCTCCAGCTCAACATGCCCCAGATATAAAGCGCAAACAGCAAGCCGGCTACCGCCAGCAGTCCGACCAACCACCATACGATCGCCAGTCCGCGCTGAGTTCCAGGTGTATTCATTCTTGTGTCCTTCCCTTTGGAGCCGCATGTGAGGCCACATTATAGGCACTTGACGCGGGCGAGGCGTCTCAGGGGGAACGAAGGCATGTCTGGTGAGGATACAATAGACGCTTTTCTCCGCAGTAAGTCCTCAAAATCCTGATCTGGCTGCATGCGTTCCTCCCACAACTTCGAATCCTTGCCACGCGGCCGCAACGACTGGCAGACGCTCCGCACGCTTCTGCCGTACCTGATGGAATTCAAGGGTCGCGTGGCGTTGGCACTCGCGTTCTTGGTAACGGCCAAGCTCGCTAATGTCGGTGTGCCGCTTGTGATGAAGCAGATAGTCGATGCTCTGAGTGTCAAGCAAGCGGTACTGGTTCTGCCGTTGACGCTGTTGCTGATGTATGGCGTGCTACGCGCCGCCAACACGTTGTGTGCGGAGCTCCGGGATATCGTCTTCGTGCGCGTGACCAAACGGGCGATTCGTCGCATCGCGCTCCAGGTATTCCGCCATCTTCATTCCCTGTCGCTGCGCTTTCATCTGGAACGACAAACTGGAGGAGTGTCGCGCGACATCGAGCGCGGCACCCGTGGCATCTCGACGTTGCTTTCCTACATGCTCTTCTCGATCATCCCGGTGATCTTGGAGTTCAGCCTGGTTGCGATAGTGCTTCTGTCCAAATTCGACTGGCGCTTCGCCGCAATCACTTTTGCGGCGGTGGCCGTATACATGGGATTCACATTCTCAGTCACCGAATGGCGCATGGAGATCCGGCGTCGCGCAAACGAATTGGATTCCAGGGCCAACACCCGCGCGATCGACAGCCTGCTCAACTACGAGACGGTGAAGTACTTCAACAACGAGGAATTCGAAGCGCGACGGTATGACGAGAACCTGCGCAAATTCGAGACCGCCGAAGTGCACAACGAGGCGTCGTTAGGGCTGCTCAATATCGGTCAGAGCGCCATCATCGCTGTCGCCGTCACTGTGTTGATGATTCTCGCCGCGCAGGGTGTGGTGGATGGCAAGCTCACGCTCGGGGATCTGGTTCTGGTCAATGGCTTGTTGATTCAACTGTACATCCCGCTGAACTTTCTCGGGATGGTCTATCGCGAGATCAAACAGTCGCTGGCAGATATGGACAAGATGTTCCGCCTGCTCGGGGAGAACCGAGAGGTGCAGGACAAAGCCGGCGCACCGGCGCTGGTGCCGGAGAGGGCGGCGGTACGATTCGAGCATGTGGACTTCAGCTACGAGTCGCGCCGACAGATCTTGTTCGACGTAAGCTTCGATATACCTGAAGGCGAGACGGTTGCGGTGGTTGGCCACAGCGGGTCGGGCAAATCCACCCTGTCGCGTCTATTGTTTCGGTTCTACGAAGTCAATGCCGGACGTATTACCGTCAATGGTCAGGATATCCGCGATGTGACCCAGTCCAGTCTGCGCGCTTGCTTGGGCATCGTGCCGCAGGACACCGTTCTTTTCAACGATACGATCTATTACAACATCGCGTATGGCGACACGAACGCCACTCGCGAGGAAGTGTTCGAGGCCGCAAAGGCGGCGCATATCCATCACTTTATCGAGACGCTACCCGACAAGTACGAGTCGATGGTCGGTGAACGGGGATTGAAGCTTTCGGGCGGTGAAAAGCAGCGTGTGGCTATTGCAAGGGCCATCCTCAAGAATCCAAGGATCTTTGTCTTCGACGAAGCGACTTCCGCGCTGGATTCGAGGTCGGAGAAGGCAATTCAGGCGGAGCTTCGGCGTATCGCACGCAGCCGGACCACGCTGGTCATCGCCCATCGATTATCGACCGTGATCGATGCCAACGAAATCCTGGTAATGGATCACGGACGCATCGTCGAGCGCGGCACGCACGAGCACCTGCTGTTACGCAACGGAGCCTACGCGCAGATGTGGGCCCTGCAGCAACGAGAGGAAGCGGATCGCGAGAAGGGACCGGTGGAAGAGCCGTCAATACCCGCGATCGCAGGGGATTGAACCATCGCACGAAAACGGTGCGAAAAGCCTTGATGATTTGTCAACAGTATTGCGTTAGCTACTGATTTTTGATAGCTTCCAGGACAGAGTTAAATATTGGAACAGTCCGTGCTTAAAGGTTTGTTGCGCGAAACCGTTAAAAACGGCAGAGTGGTACGCAACAAACTTGGCTAATTGAACGCCGCAGTCTGCTGGGCGCCGACGACAAAACTGAACCTTGAGGCTGTAATGCTAATAAGAACACTCCTTGTCACGCTGTTGACCATGCCCCTATCGGTGTGGGCAGAGAACCCAGATCCGGTTTTGGTCAACGGCCTGCCGGAGGTCGAGCCGCTGCCGCAGCCAGTCGAACTGCAGCCGGAGACTCCGGTGTTCAAGGCTTTCGGGACGCCCGATCTCAGTACTCTTTCCCGCCAGGATCAGCTGAAGCTGCGCTCGGCGGCAGCGCTGGTCATCGACCAGGAGGGCGGGCAGCTTCTGTATGCGAAGAACACGGAGGCTGTCATGCCGATCGCCTCGATCACCAAACTCATGACTGCGATGGTCACGCTCGATTCTGGCCTATCCCTGGACGAGACGATAACGATCGAGCGAGAGGATGTGGATCTGCTGAAAGGGACGCGCTCCAAGTTGAAGCTCGGCGTGTCGCTGACGCGTCGAGAAATGCTGCGCCTGGCGCTGATGGCGTCTGAAAATCGAGCGGCCGCTGCGTTGGCGCGCAGCTATCCAGGTGGCACCGCCGCTTTCGTGCAAGCGATGAACCAGAAAGCCAAGCAACTAGGGATGCGCGATACGCGCTTCTTGGATTCCACAGGCCTGAACCCGGGGAATGTCTCAACCGCACTCGATCTCGCGTTCATGGTCAATGCGAGCTACCACTACCCGATGATTCGTGACTTCACGACAACGGAACAGGTCCGACTGGCATTCGAGGGTGTGCGCCGGCAAAGACCGTTGGCGTTCCGCAATTCCAATGGACTGGTGCGCAGCGGCGAGTGGGAAATTGGACTGTCCAAGACCGGCTACATCAGCGAGGCCGGGCGCTGTCTAGTGATGCAGGCACGCATCGCAGCCAAACCGGTAATCATCGTATTGTTGGATTCGTGGGGTAAATTCACTCGCATAGCCGACGCCAACCGTATCAAGCGTTGGGTCGAAGCGCTGGAAGCTGTCACTCCGGCACCTCCGCGCAAGCGCGTATGACCTGACCACTTTCGGGTCTGCGCTGAAAACATTACGGCCCTGCTATCCGCAGGGCCGTTTCTTTTCAGGGTGGTCTGCATGCTATGATTCGCGCCTCCTGGCGGCGTCTGCGCACGCAGCCACCGCAACCTCTGAAAGCCTCCCATGCGCGTTGGACTGTTCGTCACTTGTCTGGTTGACTTAGTACGCCCGCGCATCGGCTTCGCAGCCTTGAAGCTCCTCGAAGGCGTGGGGTGTGAAGTCGTCGTTCCCCTTACGCAGACCTGTTGCGGTCAGCCGGGCTACAACTCCGGAGACCGGCGTGCGGCGCAGGCTCTGGCGCGGAAAGTCCTTACCGAATTCAAGGACTGCGACTACGTGGTGGTCCCATCCGGGTCTTGCAGTGGCATGGTAAAGGTGCACTATCCAGAACTGCTGAACGATTTCCCCGAACTTCGCGCGGATGTCGAGTGGTTGATAGCGCGCACCTGGGAGCTAACGGATTTCCTGTTCAGCGTCCTCAAGCTCGAGAGAGTTCCCGGTGGATTCGATGGAACCATCACGTACCACGATTCGTGCTCCGGTCTACGTGAGATGGGCGTGAAGGATCAGCCACGGGCTTTGTTGTCCAAACTTCCCAGGCTCACGGTCAAGGAGATGGCATTGCCCGAGCAATGCTGCGGATTCGGCGGCACATTTGCGGTCAAGTACGGCGACATCTCCGCGCGCATAGCCGATCAGAAATGCGCGGACATACAGTCCACCGGCGCTGACGCCGTGGTGCTCGGTGATTTGGGTTGTATGTTGAACATTGAAGGTCGACTGCGTCGACGTGGAGATCAGAACACCAAGGTGCTTCACGTGGCCGAGGTGCTCGCGGGAACGACGGACGAAGCGGTATGAGCTGCCCCCTTACCTCTGACCTCTTCTTTAGCTGTCAGGCGAATCTCCATGCAAATCCGTTCCGCTGAATTCAAAACCCGCGCAACGGAGAAACTCGGCAGTGCGACTCTGTTCAGGGCGCTATCCAATCTGCGCAGTCGTCTCGTTGTCGGTCGCGCAAACGTAATCCGTGAACTGGACAACTTCGAGGACATCCGCGAGGCCGCCAAGCGTGTGCGGGACGACGCGCTCGAGAACCTGGATTTTCTGCTGGAGGAGTTCGAGCGTAACGCGACGGCCAACGGAGCAAAGGTGCACTGGGCGGAGAATTCCCAGGAGATGAATCAACTCGTGCTGGACATTGCGCGGAAGGCCAACGTGCGCAAAGTCATCAAATCGAAGTCCATGCTCGGGGAGGAATCCGGCCTCAACCACTTCCTCGAGCAGGGTGGCATCGAGGTGCGGGAGACCGATCTCGGTGAGTACATCATCCAGGAGTCCGGCGACGTACCTTCTCATATCATCGGACCGGCAATCCATCGGACTAAGGAAGAAGTAGCCGACCTCTTTCACGAAAAGCACAAGCGTCCGCGCAAGACCGATATCACAGAGATGACGTGGGAGGCGCGCGAAATACTGCGGCCACACTTCCTCACGGCCGACATGGGCATTTCTGGGGCAAACTTCCTGGTGGCCGAGACTGGCACGTCCATGATCGTTACCAACGAAGGCAATGGGCGCATGACCACGACCCTCCCTCGCGTGCACGTGGCAATCGCTGGCATCGAAAAGGTGTTACCCACGCTGGAGGATGTGTCGTTCATCCTGCGGTTGCTTACGCGCTCTGCGACGGGACAGTCGATCAGCAACTACCTCACTTTTACTACTGGCCCGAAAAGAGCAGACGACGCGGAAGGGCCAGAAGAATTTCACATCATCATTGTCGACTCAGGCCGCACCAAGGTGCTTGGTTCCGAATTGCGCGAAGCGCTCCGCTGCATTCGCTGCGGCGCCTGCATGAATCACTGTCCGGTGTACCAGAACATCGGTGGACACCCCTACGGTTGGGTTTACCCCGGACCGATCGGCTCAGTGCTTACGCCAGCATACGTGGGACTCGAGAATGCAGTGGATCTCCCCAATGCAGCTACCCTGTGCAACCAATGCGGTGTGGTCTGTCCGGTGAAGATTCCGCTTCCAGACTTGATGCGCAAGCTGCGCGAGCGCCAGGTGGAGCAAAAGCTCCGTCCCTGGGAGGAGCGATTGGGACTACGCCTGTGGGCGTGGGCTGCTGCAAGGCCTGGCGTGTATTCGCGCGGCGCGAAGCTCGCTGCACGCGTTGGCCGTTGGATGGGGGGTCGCGATGGTCTCATTCATACGTTGCCCGGCGCCGGCGCGGCGTGGACACGGGAGCGTGACATGCCAGCGCCGAGTGGCAAGACGTTTCTGGAAATGTATGCAGCGCGACGGGGGCGACGGACGTGAGCGCCAGAGAAAATATCCTCGGCCGAATTCGAACCGCTCTCGGCCGTTCTGCGCCTCTCGCCCACCACGACAGTCTTGCGATGCGCGGAAAGTTGCAGAATCACCCAAGGGGCCCGCTTCCGAGCATGGGCTGGGAGCCGATCCCGCGATTCAAGGAGCGCTGCGTACTGCTATCCAGCACAGTGGACGAGGTGAATCACCGGGGAGATGTTCCATCGGCGGTTGCTGGCTATCTTCGAACACGTGACCTGCCACAGCGTGGAGTGTGCTGGCCGGAGTTCAGTGCGTTGGATTGGCAATCTGCCGGCCTTGAGATGGCCGCTCGGCCTGCCACGGGGGATGACAAAGTCGGGTTAAGCGGCTGTTATTGCGCGATCGCCGAGACCGGCACCCTGATGCTGCTCTCCGGGCAGAACACCCACGGCACGACCAGCTTGCTTCCCGACACGCATATCGCGATCGTGCAGACCTCGCGCATAGTGCGGAGCATGGAGGATGCGTTCGATCTCCTGCGCAAGGAACATGGTCATTTGCCGCGCCAAGTTGCATTCGTCTCAGGTCCTTCGCGCACTGCGGATATCGAGATGACGCTCGTGTTGGGGATTCACGGGCCCTACCGCGTCCACATCATCTTAGTTGGCGGCTAGTTCGC
>Ga0207689_10004639_pt1 | contig 12434 bp, 13 predicted proteins | sample KBSMisM52_FD_184312 | JGI IMG/M metagenome (GOLD analysis project Ga0207689, IMG submission 184312) | Miscanthus rhizosphere microbial communities from Kellogg Biological Station, Michigan, USA - KBS Miscanthus M5-2 (SPAdes) (version 2) | ecosystem: Host-associated > Plants > Roots >... | reverse complement strand
TGGCGATCCTGCTCGGCATGGCCGTACGCAGCTTCTGGAATCCGGCCGAGCGCTGGCAGGCCGGCATCGCCTTCAGCGCCAAGCAACTGCTCGAGGTGGCCGTGATGCTGCTTGGCGCGTCCATCAGCTTTGCCGCGATCGCGGCGTCCGGCGCTGCCTTGCTCGGCGCGATTGCCGCGATTGTGGTCGTGACTTTGGCTCTGAGCTTCGGCATCAGCCGGATGCTCGGGCTGTCGACGCGGCTCTCGATCCTGATCGCCTGCGGCAATTCCATCTGCGGCAATTCGGCGATTGCAGCGGTCGCGCCGGTCATCGGCGCCGATAGCGACGACATCGCGTCCTCGATCTCCTTCACCGCGATACTCGGCGTGATGATGGTGTTGGGGCTGCCGCTGCTGATTCCGCTGTTGCAATTATCCGCAACGCAATACGGAATTCTTGCCGGCCTCACGGTCTACGCCGTCCCGCAAGTGCTTGCCGCAACGGTGCCGGCCGGGCTCGTGAGCACGCAGATCGGCACGCTGGTGAAATTGATGCGCGTATTGATGCTGGGACCGATCGTGGTGGGGCTTTCGTTGCTCGCCCCGCGTCTGCCTGGCGGCGTGCGCGGCAAGACAACGGTCGGCTTCTTCCGGCTCGTGCCCTGGTTCATCCTCGGCTTTCTCGCACTTTCCGTTCTGCGCTCGCTCGATATCGTGCCCGCAACGGTGGCCGGCCCGCTGACTGCGGTCACCGGCTTCCTCACGGTCGTGTCGATGGCGGCGCTCGGCCTCGGCGTCGACGTTCGCGTTCTCGCGACCGTCGGCGGCAGGGTGACGGCGGCCGTGACGCTGTCGCTGATGCTCCTGCTCGCGATCAGTATCGGCCTGATTCACCTGTTCAACTGATGGTCCGCCCGGGCGGCGGCGCGGGATCGTGCGAACGGATCAGTCCAGCCTGAAGCCGATGCGCCTCGCATAGGCGCCAAAATCCGCGCGCTCGGGGCGGGCATATTGCCGTGCCTTATCCTCCGACCAGCCATAGGTATCGGCCAATCCGAACTCCCTGACATAGCGCTGAGCCGCGTAAGGCTGGGCCGCCTCGCGGCGCCGATCATAGGCCTCGATGGCATCATCGAGGCCGTCTTCGAGAAATGCGTTGTGATGCACGGTCACGGACAGCGGAAGCCGCATGCTGAGTTTCGGCGCCTCTGCAGGATATCCCACGGCAAGACCGGCTACCGGGAAGACATGGTCGGGAAGTTTCAGGAGCCGTGACAGCGCGTCGGAGTGATTGCGCACCGCGCTGACCGGACAGGCGCCAAGGCCGTCGGCCTCGGCCGCGATCACGAACGCGGACAAGGCAATCGCCGCATCGACCGCGGCGTTGAAGAAGGCATCGAGGTGATCGTTGGCGAAATGCCTGTCGCGCAATGCGTGGATTCGGCGCTGTCGTCGATTGTTGCCGCAAAAGATGAGAAGGTTCGGAACGCCTGCGAGCCATTTCTGGCCTAACGGCCCGTCGGCGAGGAGCGCTCCGATCCGGGATTTCAGGGACGGCGAGTCGATGATGATGATGTCGCGCTGCTGGAGATCGCTTTTGGTCGGAGCGCATAGCGCCAGCGCGCATAGCCGCCGCAAGGTCCGATCCGGAATGATATCGGACCGGAATTTTCGAACCGAGCCGCGAGCCGCCAACTGACGGAGAAGGGGTGGGGCGTCGCCGCCGAATTCCACATCCGCAGCGTCAGGACCGAAGCGCTCGACAAGCGGGGTTTTCGAATTGGACATCTCGAAGGTCTCCAGACTTGAACGTCGGGATCATAAATTATTTGGTTGCGTTTTGGAGCACTTCGGAGCCGAATGCTCGAAAAGACCGCGCCGTTTTCGGCGGAGGATGATTGCAATGGATATGAAACTAACGCCCGGGCAAACCAGGCTCCGCAGCGCTGCGCGTGAATTGGCCGAAACCGAATTCGCGCCGAAGGCGGCGGAGATCGATCGAACCGAAGCCTACCCTTTCGACAACGTGGCCGCTCTGAAGGCCGCGGGCTTCATGGGCTATACAATTCCGACATCCTACGGCGGCCGGGGAGGCAGTTATTTCGAGGCCGCCCTGATCATCGAGGAAATGGCGCGGGTATGCGGGGCGACGGGACGCATCACGGTTGAAGCCAACATGGGCGCCATCTCCGCGGTCATGCAGTATGGCACCGAGAAGCAGAAGCGGATGGGAGCTGATCTCGTTCTTTCAGGCGACAAGCCGGCGATCTGCATCACCGAGCCGGAAGCCGGATCGGCGGCGACCGAGATGACGACGCGTGCGGACAAGCACGGCAACACATATGTCATTCGAGGCAAGAAGCACTGGATCACGGGCGGCGGGGTTTCCAAGCTCCACCTGATCTTCGCCCGGGTATTCGATGAGCGGGGTGAGGAGCAGGGGATCGGCGGCTTCCTCGCCCTCAAGGGGACGCCCGGCCTGACCGTCGGCAAACGCGAACCCGCAATGGGGCTCCGCGGCATCCCCGAAACGGAGATCATCTTCGAAAACCTGGAAGTTCAGGACGACATGCTGGTGCTGCCGCCGCGCGGGCTTCGGCGCGGCTTTGCGGACCTTATCGACGCATACAACAGCCAGCGGGTCGGGGCCGGTACAGTCGCGCTCGGGCTTGCGCAGGGGGCGTTTGAGAAGGCCATGGCCTTCGTGAAAGAACGCAAGCAGTTCGGTCGCCCCATCGCCGAATTCCAGGGCCTGCAGTGGATGCTGGCCGACATGGCGGTCGCGCTCAATGCGGCGAGGCTGTCGCTTCATCAGGCAGCACTTAGCGCCGATCCTTTTCCGGACCCTCTTCTCGCGGCGCAGGCGAAGATCATCGCTTCCGAGACGGCCAATACGGTCACGAACCAGGCGCTCCAGCTGTTCGGAGCCAGGGGCTATTCGCGGGACTATCCGCTCGAACGGATGGTTCGGGATGCCCGCATGTTCACAATTGCCGGCGGCACGGCACAGGTGCTGAGGACGCTGGTGGCATCCAGGATTCTCGACACAAAGATCCCGCAGACCCGCAACGGATATTTGGAAGCGGTTCAGGCTCCGTCCCTCGCGGCGAAGTAAGCTCTTGCGGCGGTTCACACCGTGGATCAGGGTTGGCGTTTAGCGCCGCATCGCCTTTTGCGGCGGCCCTGCCACTTTCTCGCGCTCGGCGACAGGTGGGCTAAGGACGCGTGCCACGAGTTCGGCTTGCGCTACCTTCTCTCGCAGAGAAATCACTTCCGACATTTTCTGGAAGAGCTGATCCCGCGGGAGGCTACGCTGGTTTCTTGGCTGCTTCATACGCATCCAACTTCATACGCATTCAACGGCTCCGCAAAAAGCCTGCAAAGTGCAGGCCCGGCGTGCGGCACATTTTGGGCGCAAACGAGGCATTTCCATGCTTTCGGCCCAGCGTTACGAAGTTCGCGATGGCCGGCGTCGCCACTAAGGCGACCTTATCATATGTCGGTGGCTATGGCTCGCTCATGTAAGCTGCTCTTCGGCCTGTCACGGCAACAGTTCGAAAGCGCAGCGCGTATCTGACGCGGTCAGGTTTTTCGATAACTGCAATGATGCAGTGCACAACCTTAAATCGGCCCCAATCTTCTTCGCCAATCGTTGACTGGTGGGCAGCGTTCCTGAGTCTCAAAAATCAAAAGAGGACAGACGCGATGGCGAACGCACTACAAATAAACTTTGCTCTCTGGGGGATGATTGGCTGCGCAGCATTCAAGTCTGTGCAGCTCGTCCAATATCTGAACTGATCAAGCAAGTACCATTTTCGCAACCTCAGTTGCGGCCCAACTGAACGCGGAGAGCCAGCCGAGCATCGCGACGGCGGCTGCGGTCAGATAGCCGGCTACCAAAACGCGCTGTTTCCATGTGCCGCTGCTGGCGGCAGCTGCTTTAGTGGGCCTGATTTCGGGGCGGATGTGCATGATGCTACTCCCTCGATGCGTCGGGCCATCTTTAGCCTGCGACTAATGGGTGCGATACGCGTCCAGCGCGTGAGCGGCGAAGATCACAACGCTAATGAGCGTGAGAATACCTGCTGTTGCCTCCATCATTGCTCGACCTCCCGCTGACCCATTGCGGCGAGGTAATTGCTGCGTGACTGGTTCCAAATCAATTCGAACAAAAACTGCATTTTGGTCATCCCCTGCTTGATGGAGATGAGGATACCCAGCCCTTTGTTTCAGGGTGGTTTCGTCGGCTCCGGAAAACGGTTTCGTCCCACGGACCGGCTGCTCGAAGGTGACGCCTTCGGGATCGTTCTCAAACAACGGCGCCAGCCGGGGGATAGGCTGGGGCGGACATCCCATATACCGGTGCCGCATCATCCCGCGGTGGCCGCCACCAGCGGTTCCAGCTTTAACCTCCAGCCGCGGCATCAATACTAACAGGCGAATTTCGTTGCTCTGGACCTCTGAGCCAATAGCCTGCAGTCGCCGGACGCGGGGCATATCCACCGCTCGATGCCGGCGACTTCAATACCTGCATTGATGTCCGATCAGGCGAACTGCGAAACATGCTCTTTCAGGACTGGCATCGCATGACGACCGCGAACAATCACCCGGAGACGTGGAGCTCAAAGCCCGCAGGGGCGGAATTTTGGCACCCCTGGACCGTGATCATTCCGAGGCGATCAATTGCCGGCCGCCTGGTGCGCGGGCGCGTGTGGCGCCGACATGACGGGCGTCGCTGGCGGTATAAAGAGTTTGTCGACAACCATCAGGGGCGGGATGGCACCGGGTCCTAGTAACGATCGGCGACTAGTTGGCCGGACGCGCATCGAGAAAGGCGCCCTGCTTTTCTTCAAGGGCCAGCTCGGGGTCCGCGCCTGCGACGTCACCGATGTGACGAATCGTGGCGCAGGAATTCGGACGCACGATTTGTCCGTGCTGCCGACCAGCTTCGAACTGACCTTCGATAATTTTCGCACCGTCCGAAAATGCCGCCTGATTTGGCGTGAAGGTGATTTCCTCGGCTTGGCTTTCGAGAGCTAGCGGCACACTGGACGCCTTGCTCGACCGATTGCGACCGCTATGCATCGCCCGAAATCTGGCGGCGCAGTCATGACAATCGACACGCCCTATGTTTCCGCGCGGTGCGGAGCCCCAGGATTAGCCAATCTGCCCTCGGATGATCTTCCCCCGGGGAGTTCTTCCAATCGCTGGGAGGGGCCCGCAAGGCCGCCAGGAGCGAAAACAGAAGGCCTTATCGACTGGCTCGATTCCACGATTGACGAGGGGAGGGAGTAGACGGCTGGGCGACCCGGCAGAAGACGGCGGCGACTACGAGCCGCGGGCTGGAAGCACCGAAGCCATGAAGCCAACGGCGGTGGGGCGGCCCCTGAAGCGCGGAACGAGCGAGACAGCCCGCCGGTTTACGCCGGCGAAGTCCCGGGTCGGTTTCTCCGGTCCGGGATCTTGGCGCGGGTATTGCTATGCACCCTCTACAGGCCGCCAAGTTTTCAAGGTGTGCCAAACTCGACCATTTGGACGTCACAATATGAAACACCAGCGCCATCTTGGGAGTCTCAACGCCGTACGGGAGGCGACCCAAGTAACCAACTTGATTGCCGACCTCTCCCGGATCGTCGATCTCCTTAACGCAGATATTGCCGCCAGAGAACAGGAAGCCGGAGTCACCGATCCTGCGCGCCCAGAATACCCCGGCCTTGCCAGAGAACTGAGAGCGCGCCGGGACAATCTGCTGGAAACGATCGACGCACTCCGGCAGCGAGATAGCAAAGCCCGATATTAAAGAGCGTTTACAACACTTGATAGTACATGGCTTTTTGCGAATAAGCGCGCATCTCACCACCAGCGGGTTCTTCTGGAGCCGAGGGCTGTTCTTCCGACCCGACTTTGTTCGACGGTCCCGCAATTTCAGCACGTGATGTCTTGAAATTATCGAGTGCTGTCGCGAGACTATCTAGACGCGCGGCAGGCGCGCGCCTGGCTGGTCCATTGTTATTTTCCCGCTCCGCTCGTTCGCCGGATAGAAGGGCAGCTAAGGCCTTCTTGTTTCGTCCTGTAGTGCCGGCGATGTCCCGGGCTTTGAGGGCAGGGTAGATAATAAAGACCAATATTCTTTAATCGAGGAACAGCGAGGAACAGGCGGCAGCGCTCGCTGTGTGCGATTGGAGGCGAACAAAAATGAACTTGGTAGAGTAAGCCATAAGTCAATGCAAAAGATCACCACGCTGCCTGCTTTGTGTGTTGTGTCAGCCATGCTCTTGGCGGAGGTGCCGGCGTTCGCCCAGGACCCGGCGGCCGTTCCGACTGACGCCGCACCGCCGAGTGGACGAGAAGTCTCAATCCTTGCGAAAGAAACCAAGGGGAGCCCGCAAAAGCCCGCAGAAGCTGCGCGGGATAACGACACCCAGGAGTCGCTGTGCCTAATGATCGAATCGGCGGCCAGAGCAAATGAACTGCCGCTTGAGTTTTTCGCACGCGTAATTTGGCAGGAAAGCCGTTTTCAATCGGACGCGGTGGGTCCGGTGACACGCAGTGGCAAGCGCGCGCAGGGCATCGCCCAGTTCATGCCGGGCACCGCGAGCGAACGGCGTTTGCTCGATCCGTTCGATCCAGTGCAGGCGCTGCCGAAATCGGCCGAGTTTCTCAACGAGCTTCGAGGTCAGTTCGGCAATCTCGGTCTGGCCGCGGCGGCCTACAACGCCGGGCCGAAGCGGGTGCAGGACTGGCTGGCCGGCATCGGCGCCATGCCGCAGGAGACGCGCAACTACGTCTTCGCCATTACCGGTACCAGCGTCGAGGATTGGGCGGCGGCCGGCAAGAATACAAAGATCTCTGATAGCGCACCGCACACTGGTTGTCGCGAGCTGATTGCGTTGCTCAAACGCGGACCCAATCGTTTTGTCGCTCAGCTTGAAAACGGGGTAAGACGCGCGGCCCTCAAGCTATGGGGCGTGCAGGTTGCCGCTGGCTTCAATCGCGATCACGCACTCGCGCAGTATGCGCTCGCAATGAAGGGGGTGAGCACCATCATCGGCCATCAGGACGACCCGAGTTTCCAGCCCATGCTGTTTCGCAGCCGTGGCACTAGTTCTTTCTACCAAGTTCGGATCGGCACCGACCGGCGCCGTGAGGCCGACAACCTTTGCGGACGCATCCGCCGTGCCGGCGGCGCTTGTCTGGTAAAGCGAAGCAGGGGTGGGACGGGCTAGGCTAGGCATGTTACGCAACAAGCCCAGCCGTGCAGATTTGCCGACTTTTCCCAACGAACAATCGCGGCCATCGGGCTAACACGCGCTTGTCGGCGCACTGCGCCCCTGATCATCAATACCTGGCGGGGCAACGCAAACGGCGCGGCGGCAGCGGAGTCGTTGAGGGATAGCGCAGTATCCTCAACGGGTCCGTTCGCCTCCGCCGTGATTTTAGATCGCACCAACTATTCGCAATAAGGAAAATGCGGCATCCATTTCTCAAATGGATGCCCGATAGCCTAAGATTGCAAGCTAGTTCGAGTGCGATCATCTCTGGGTGTGCCGCGGTCGGCAACTGGTGCTTTGTCCAGGCGCCACTTCAACGATTTTTCGATGCGCTCAACGTCTCCTTTTAACCGCTTTACTTCGAAATAGGCCTTCGCGAAGTTGCACTTGGCAGCCCGTGCCGTTGCGGTGGTTTTACGCATGTCCAACCCTCCACTCCTGCAACAGCCTACAATCAAGATTTTTCGAGTGTAAGCTGCAATTGCTAATTCCTTCAGGTTCCCAAACCGGAACATCCGCGAGCGGAAAATACTCTAGGTGTGAAAATCAACGGGTAGATCAAGGCGAGCCGCTGTCATCGCGCCGCCGTTTACGGCGCGCAATTCTGCCACCCCAGGCTGAAGGCCATTCCGCTGGGTGGACCAGCAAGGCCAGTGTTCTCCCGGGCTTTCTAGGGGGCAGGTTCCTGTGTATGCACAGACGCGGAACGGAAGTACTGTTTACCGTTCGGGGCAGGATTCTTGTCCCTGCATTTACGTTAACCATCCAAAGATGCTGAATCAGCCGTTTCTAGATTGATGGAGGCCAGACGTGGCTCTAATATTCTTGTTTGCCCGTGCAACGATTGACTAGCACATAGCAAAGCATTTTGGTGAACGAGCAGGCGTTCATGCGCCACACGATCGATACCGCACCGAGAAATGGGGAGTTTGTCATCATCGTAGATGATGCAAGCAACCGCTTCGATATCGCTCAATGGTTGGTATCGCGGGAGTGGGTTCGGGAAGATGGTAAGCCAAGCCAAATCACGCCTTCCCACTGGAGCCCCATTGCGATTGGAGAAAATCGGCCTTTTAGCCTGAATGCAGTCAAGGCGCCGCAGCAGGACGAGCCGATTCCTGTCCCCTCAAGGGATGAGGCGCCACATGAGCCATCTACGGATGACTTTGTTCCCGCTCATATCGCAAGTGCGCCTGCAATCGTTCCACATGTCGAGTCGCAAACAGCGGCAGTTCCACGGCCGCGGCGATTTGTGACTTCAATAGCCGTGGCCCTTGTGGCGGCATTGCTAATCGGCTTGTCTTTCCATGCCGAGTTGGAATCCCTTCTGGCAAGATATCCAAGCCTTCAGACTACTTTCGAAAAGCAGATCCAGCAGGCGAGCCAGGAAGCGCATCAGCCTCAGGTCGAACCCAATCCGGCCGGAGTGCCGCTCAACGCGCGGAGCGGGGCCCCCGTTCCGGAAGCACAACCACTCTCAGTGAGTAGTGAGCGTCACAACGCTTTGGCGAATGAGCTTGCTGAGGCCCGCCGCAGTCTCGATGCGATCAATCTTCAGCTTCGTTTAGAGACCGCTAAAGCGCAATCATTTGAACAGCAGCTGCAAAGGGAGCAGGAGCGTACCGCGGCGTTAACAAGTGAACTGGCGGAGGTGCGGCGCGACTTTGATACGAGGATGACATCATCGAGCAAGGCGAGTGAGGAGGCAGTACAGTCCGCGCGAATGCAGGAAGCTATGACAGCCGCCTTGCAGCGATCTTTCGAGGAAGAACGCAGTCGCAGCGCAGCGCTGGCGAGCGAGCTTGCGACGGCACGCCGCGACCTCGGAACGAGAGCAGCGTCCTCGAGCAATGCGGTCGATGAACTGGCACAACTAAGAAAAACGACGGAAGGCACAACGGCAGAGTTACGGCAATCCTTGCAGCAGGAGCGAGAAAAAGTTTCTGCGCTGGCGAGCGAGCTTGCGACGGCACGCCGCGACCTCGAAACGAGAGCTGCGGCCTCGAGCAACGCGGTCGAGGAGCTGGCACAACTAAGAAAAACGACGGAAGGCACAACGGCAGAGTTACGGCAATTCTTGCAGCAGGAGCGAGAAAAAGTTGCGGCGCTGGCGAGCGAGCTTGCGACGGCACGCCGCGACGTCGAAACGAGAGCAGCGTCCTCGAGCAACGCGGTCGAGGAGCTGGCACAACTAAGAAAAACGACGGAAGGCACAACGGCAGAGTTACGGCAATCCTTGCAGCGGGAGCGAGAAAAAGTTGCTGCGCTGGCTCCGGACCTTCAATCCACAAAGCGCATGAGCGGAGCACTCCAGTCGCCCGGTCCCACCTCGAGCCGCGAAAATGGTCAGACAAAGCCGGTTGCGGCTGAGCGGCCAGTGACCCCGGCGGGGCAAGGCGATCCGGAAGCGGTGGGATTGATGGCGCGCGCGAAAGTGTTGCTTGCTCAGGGAAATATCGGTGCGGCGCGTATCGTGCTTGAGCGAGCTGTTGAGATGGGCAGCGCCGAAGCAAGCTTTGCGCTCGCGGAAACGTATGATCCACGCATTCTTTCCAGCTGGGGAACCTACGGGACGCGCGGTGACACGTCGAAGGCGCGTGAACTTTATGCAAAGGCTTTGGCTGGCGGCATTCAACAAGCAAAGGATCGTTTCGACGCGTTGCGTCAATGAAAATTGTTTCTTCAATAATGTTATTTCACGGCATTCGTGACGACTCGACTGAGCCGGCCGAGGTCATCCTTCACTAAACAAACATTCTGATCGCCGCTTTCCGGCACGATCGAAGGCGTCGAATTTCTCCGCATCAGCGCGCCGTGATCGTCGCCCGCCATGCCATCACCTTCTCGTTATCGCCGGCGAGCTACCTGCAGAATCTCAAGGCAAAATGAACGATAAATCGCGCGCTTCTGAAAGTCTCGGCTTGAAACTGATGTATGTTGAGACCAGCTTTTCAGGACGATGATATGATTTTATTGACGAACAACAGGAATTCTCCTGACTCTCCGATGGTGACGCCAATTTCGTTTTTTCTGGTGCGGGCAACGCGGCCTGACAACGACGGGAAAAACCGGTGACCACTCTCCAGGCCGTGCTCTTCGGTATCATGCTGTCATGGACGCCATGCTTGCTGGCTTTTGCTTGGATACTTTGGCGTGCGCCACATGCGCCGGGTGAGATCCATCACCAGTCGCGCGTCGTCAGACCGACAGGTCCAATCCAGTATCGCCGAAATAAATCAGCGCGCAGGCGGTTCAGTGCGTATCTTTGCGGCGGATGAGGCTGAACTGCGTCCGCGAGCGGATAACAGAGCTGGCCCATTGTGGTCGCTGCAATAGATCTGCAGTTGGCGAGGGCTGGACCGTCGCATTTGACCTTGGGTGATCTTCTGCTGACGCTACAGAGTCAGGTGCCAGTCCGATATGCGTCGATGGGGTGAGCGGCGAAGGTCACAACGCTTACCAGGGCCGTAATCGTCATTGAGACTTCGAATCATAGCGCGACCTCGCGCGCGGCGATTGCGACGAGATCGAGGTGTCGGGGATCGCCGCCAGGCACTCCCGCGTCACGTCGTCGATGACATTCAGGATCCGGAAGCGGCGGCCGCGAGGCAAAGTTCGTTCAAAATGGGATCGGCATGCGAATACTTGTCGTGGCGGCGGTAGCTGCCTCCGTTATCACGTCCGCATTTGCGCAGACGCAGCCTACGTGGTCATCTGCCTATAACGACCGTTCCACATGCTACTAGGGCTGCTAAGCAGCAGCCCTAGAGGAAGGATTTCTTTACTGCACCACGGTCACCAGCGGCGAAAGCGAACCGATAAAAACCGCCGCGGGATCTGAATTGCGATGCTATTTCGACGATCAAGCTGCCGCGAGAACGCTATTGCTCCGCTTGCGTCGATACCCCAAGAAGCCAAGGATTCCGAGGCCGAGAATCATCATTCCCCATGTTGATGGCAGCGGAGTTGCGGCAACGGGGACGGCGGAGATACCGCCAATTGAATTTTGCCTCGAGTTGAAAAGGTCAGTGAAAGCGTAGTTCAGACCAAAGGTACCCAGCGACATGCTGATTCCGTTTGATAAGCCCACATAGAGGATGCTTACCAGACTACCATTGTTAAAAGTAACGCTTGCGTCGAAGAGATCATTGGCCAGCGAAAAATTACTTCCACCGATCGAAAAGCTCAGTGATGTAAGAGCGCCACCTTCGGTAAAGGTGCTTATACCGCTGGCCGCAACAGGACCGTTAATAGTGAACGTCCCGGTCCCGACTGCAGGTCCCATAGTGGGATTCAACGACAGATCGTAGGTTAGAGCTTGCGCATTACCCGCTGAAAGCAGGGTAACTATGATCGCCACCAGCCCAAAAGACTTAAATATTGCCATTTTCTTTCGCCCGCTATTTAATTTATATATTATTTATCGATGAAAATGGCATCGGTCAATCCGTCAACCGAGGTTTTCCAGACAAATTTATCCGAAATGATAATGAGTTGGCGGCAGCTTCGATCAGTGCGCTTCCGTTTCCGGTCCGCACCATAAATCCGTGCCGTCATCGCGGCTCCGCCCGGTTAGGCAACCGGCATCGGCGCTTCGATCGCGGCCTGCCATTCCGGCGCAGGCTTCATCATTCTGGCGGCTGGTTACGTGTCGGCGGCGTCCTTGAGGTGCGGTAGAATGTCGCGCCATTCGCAGTTGGAAGGCGATAGAGCGGCACAGCCGCATTATGCCAGCGGCTGGGGCCTTCCCCAGGGCGCAGTAGCCAGTGACCGTCCTCCGCCCTCATGTCGGAGGGCCGGCCAAGCACGACAGGGGGTGGCAGGTCGAAGGAGGATCGCCTCTTTGGCAGACGCGTCGGCCGTCAGAACGGCCCGGAGCGCGGGAAGAGGGCCGGCATGTGCATCGGAGGCAAGATCGAGCTAGTTGGAGGTGACTTTGCCCTTTACATCGAGGGTCACATCCACCTGAAGCCCATCCTTCGACGCTTTGGCGTGCCAAACCCCTGCGGCGTCCTTGCGCAGCCCAGAAACACTTGAAAACCCGTTCGCCTCAATCTGCGCCTTCGCTTGATCTTTGGTGATGGCGCGGACATCGGCTTGTGGTGTTGCAGCGGCTGATGGCAAGGGTGCCGGCGAAATTTGGGAGCTGGGCGTGATCGTCGTGGAGCAGGGTACGCCGGGC
>Ga0207689_10004638_pt1 | contig 12436 bp, 15 predicted proteins | sample KBSMisM52_FD_184312 | JGI IMG/M metagenome (GOLD analysis project Ga0207689, IMG submission 184312) | Miscanthus rhizosphere microbial communities from Kellogg Biological Station, Michigan, USA - KBS Miscanthus M5-2 (SPAdes) (version 2) | ecosystem: Host-associated > Plants > Roots >... | reverse complement strand
ACCAGGGGTTCCGTCCGGCCCGGCATGGGACCGTACGGGTGCCACACGTGCCGGCGGTCGGACTCGAGAAGGTCCATCAGCCGAACGGGCGGGTTCACCGCCTCAGCGCCGACGGGACGCCCCGGCGGGGCGGCGGCCGGAGTGGCCCTCGCGCCTGGCCCTGACCCGGACCGAGACCTGGACCGGGCTGCCGTCGAAGCCGAACTCCTCGCGCAGCCGCCGCTCCACGAACCGGCGGTAGCCCGCCTCGAGGAATCCGGAGGTGAACAGGACGAAGTGCGGCGGCCGGACGCCGGCCTGGGTGGCGAACAAGATCTTGGGCTGGCGCCCGCCGCGCACCGGCGGCGGGGTCGCCGCGACCAGGCCGGTCAGCCAGGCGTTGAGCCTGCCGGTCGGCACCCGGGTCTCCCACCCGGCCAGGGCCGTCTCCAGCGCCGGGACCAGCCGGTCCATGTGCCGCCCGGTGGCGGCCGAGATGTTCACCCGGGGCGCCCAGCGGGCCGTGTGCAGCTGGCGGTCGATCTCGCGTTCCAGGTAGTGCTGGCGCTCCTCGTCGACCAGGTCCCACTTGTTGTAGGCGATGACCAGGGCCCGGCCGGCCTCGATGACCATGGAGATGATGCGCAGGTCCTGTTCGGTGAGCGGCTCGCTCGCGTCGACCAAGACCACCGCGACCTCGGCCAGGTCCAGCGCGCCCGCGGTGCGCAGCGCCGCGTAGTAGTCCGCGCCCTGGTTTTCCCTGAACCGCCGCCTGATGCCGGCTGTGTCGACGAACCGCCAGGTGATACCGCCGAGCTCGACGAGCTCGTCGACCGGGTCCCTGGTGGTGCCGGCCACCGGATCGACCAGGGAGCGCTGGTGGCCGACCAGCTTGTTCAGCAGGCTGGACTTGCCGACGTTGGGGCGGCCGAGCAGGGCCACCCGGCGCGGACCGCCCTCGACGTCGGTGTGCCGCGGCGCCTCCGGCAGCGCGTCGAGTATCAGGTCGAGCAGGTCACCGCTGCCCCGCCCGTGCAGCGCGCTGACCGGGGCGGGCTCGCCGAGGCCGAGCGACCACAGCGCCGCGGCCTCGGCCTCGGCCCGGGTGTCGTCGACCTTGTTGGCCGCGACCACGACCGGCTTGCCGGAACGGCGCAGCACGCTGGCCACCGCGGCGTCGGCGTCGGTCACGCCCACGGTGGCGTCCACCACGAACAGCACCGCGTCGGCCGCGTCCACTGCCACCCTGGCCTGGGCGGCGACCCGTGCGGCCAGGCTCTCGGAACCTTCCACCGACGGCTCCCAGCCGCCGGTGTCCACCAGGGTGAACGCCCGGCCGTTCCAGAGGGCGTCGTAGGCGACCCGGTCCCTGGTCACCCCGGGCTTGTCCTCCACCACGGCCTGGCGGCTGCCCAGGATCCGGTTCACCAGCGTCGACTTGCCCACGTTGGGCCGGCCGACGACGGCGACGACCGGGACGGCTTCGTTCGCCATCGTCATCTGCTCTTCTGCAGGGACTTCGGGACCAGCCCGACGATGACGCCGACTACCCCGTCCAGGTCCAGCCCGGTGGAATCGACCTCGACCGCGTCGGCGGCCTTCCCGCTCTGCGCCGCGTCCATCCGGTCGCGCCGGTCCTGATCGGCCCGGGTCGACCAGCTGGCCTCGGCGGCCCGGCGGCTGGCCCGGGCCGCGCCGTCGGCGGTCAGGAACACCTTGACCTGCGCGTCGGGCGCGACCACGGTGCCGATGTCGCGGCCCTCGGCCACAATCCCCCCGGCGCTGGCGATGATCTCCCGCTGCATCGCGATCAGGCGCGCGCGGACCTGCGGTACGGCCGCCACGGCGCTGACCGCGTCGGTGACCTCGCGCGTCCTGATCGCCTCGGACACGTCGGTGCCGTCGACCCGGGTCCACGGCGCGGCCGGGTCGGTGCCGACCTCGATGACAGGCTCGGCCGCCAGCCGGGCCACCACCTCGGGGTCGGTGGTGTCGGCGCCGTGGTCGAGCAGCCACCAGGTCAGGGCCCGGTACATCGACCCGGTGTCCAGGTAACGCAGGCCGAGCGCACGGGCCGCGCCGCGCGACGCGCTGGACTTGCCCGCCCCGGACGGCCCGTCGACGGCGACGACGAGCCCGGACCCGCGATCCGTTTCGCTCTCCTCGGCCAGGCCGGCTGAAGTCTTCACCCGAGCGACTCTACCGGGACACGAGTCCGTGCCGGTACGCGTAACCCACGGCCTGGGCGCGGTCACGCGCGCCGATCTTCGCCAGCATGTGGTTGACGTGGCTTTTCACCGTCGCCTCACTGACCACGAGGCGCTCGGCGATCTCCGCGTTGGACAGGCCCGCCGCGATGAGCGTGAGGACCTCGGCCTCACGCGGGGTCAGGCCGTCGGGAAGCGAGGCCGGGACCGGCCCGGACGGCGGCCCGTCCGCAATCGCCTCGACCAGGTGCAGCTGCACCGCCGGGTCGAGGGCCGCCTGGCCGTCGGCCACCCGGTGCAGAGCCTGCTGGATCTCGGCCGCGCCCGCGTCCTTGGTCAGGTAGCCGAGCGCGCCGGCTCGCAGCGCGTCCAGGACCGAACGGTCGTCGGCGTAGGTGGTCAGCACGACCACCTTGACGCCGGGATCACGCTCCCGCAGCCGGCGGGTCGCCTCCACCCCGTCCATCCGGGGCATCCGCAGGTCCATCAGGATCACGTCGGGCCTCAGCTCGGCCGCCAGGGCCAGTACCTCCTCGCCGTCCGCCGCGGTGCCGACCACCTCGACGTCGGGCAGAAGCCCGAGGAGCATGGCCAGGCCCTCGCGTACCACCCGCTGGTCGTCCGCTGCCAGCACCCGGACCGCGGTCACGCCGGTACCTTCAGCAGCACCCGGAAGCCGGTATCGGTCGGGGTCGCGTCCAGCGTTCCGCCGAGCAACTCGGCCCGTTCCCGCATACCGGTGAGCCCGTAGCCCTGTTGATCCGGGGGGACGACCCCCCGAACCCCCCCGCTCCTGGGGGGACCCATCCCCCCAGACCCCCCTTGATCCTCCACCGCCAGGCTGACTTGGTCGGGCAGATAGTCCAACCGGACCTCGACGCGTTCCGGGCGGGCGTGCTTGCGCACGTTGGTCAGCGCTTCCTGGGTTACCCGGTACAGCGCGAGGCGGACCGCGGAGGCTAGTTCCCTCGGGGTTCCCGAGGAGCTGAACCGGGCGGGCACGCCGGTGTCGGCCTGGAAGGCCGCGGTGAGCGCGGCCAGCCGGTCCGGACCGGGCAGGTCGTCGTCGCGGAGCATGCCGATGGCCCGGCGCGCCTCGTCCAGGCCGTTCTTGGCCAGCTCGTGGGCGCGGTCGATGGTCCCGGCCAGCCGCTCGTCGGCCGGGCTGGCCAGCGCGAGCAGCCGGGCGCCCTCGAGCTGGAGCAGCAGCCCCGACAGCGAGTGGGCCAGGACGTCGTGCATGTCGCGGGCCAGCCGCTGCCGTTCGGCCAGCGCGGCCGCGCGCAGTTCGGCGCCGCGGCTCTCCTCCAGCTCGATCAGCAACTGTTCCGCCTGGGCCTCCTGCGTCCTGATCCGCCGGCCGAACAGCACGATCATGTAGATCGCGGCCAGCGGGAGCGCGTTGACCAGGAGCTCCAGCGTCCCCCGATGCTGGCGGTTCTGGCTGACGGACTCGGCGACCAGCAGGAAGCCGAGGCAGGCGGTGAGCAGCACCACGCTGGTCCGGCCGGGGATGATGCGGGCCGCGACGCCGACCGCGATCAGCAGGCCGACCGGCCCGGCCCCGTTGGGCTGCAGCCAGACCAGGACCGAGGAGCTCACCATCAGCAGGATGAGCACCGGTACCAGGAGCCAGGCCCCGGTCCGGTGCACCAGGAGCGCGGCGAACCCGCCCGCCGCGGCGAGCACGAAGCCGGCCAGGGCCAGGGTCACGCCGAGCGACGCGCCGTGCAGCCCGGCGCCCGGCTTGGCCCGGGAGGTGGCCACCACCACGATCACCAGGGCGCCGATTCCGACGGGCAGGATCCGGCGCAGCAGCGCCTCGCGACTGGCCCGGGCCTGCCGGAGGGCGGTCAGCGTCGGCAGGGAGGACCCGGCCGCTGACGCCGCCGTCGACGGGCTGACCTGATCACTCACGTTAGCCAGATTACGTTTCCGCACCCGGCGCGTCGCCGGCACCAGGGTGGAGGCGGGTCTCCAACCCAGGGTGGTCCGTCGAAACTCCGAGGATCGATCGCGGCGCCGAAGACGAGGAGGAGCCCGGCCCGGCAGCCTGAAAGGGCCATCAAAGGAGGAAACATGTTGCTAGGGACCTTGCACCCGGCCATCAGGCTCGTCGCCGGCGTCGTCGTCGTGGTCATCGGCGTGGCGATGCACAAGGTATTCCTTGACGTCATCGGGGGCGCCGTCGTCGCGCTCAGCGCCTTTCAGTGGATGACCCGCCAGAGGGGGTTCACGGGGTCGAAGGGCCTGCGGCAATGAGCGCCATCGTGGTCGAGGACCTGGTCAAGCGCTACGGCGGCTTCACCGCGGTCGAGGACGTCAGCTTCACCGCGGCGCCCGGGGAGGTCACCGCGCTGCTCGGGCCGAACGGCGCGGGCAAGACCACCACGATCGAGATCCTGGAGGGCTTCCAGGCGCCGACCGCCGGGACCATACGCGTGCTCGGCACCGACCCGCGGGCCGGGGGCCGGGCCGGCCAGTCCTGGCGGGCCCGGATCGGGCTGGTCCTGCAGTCGACCAGCCTGGACGCCCAGCTCACGGTCACCGAGGCGCTGACCCTGTTCGGCGGGCTCTATCCGGGCCGGCGCCGGGCGGGCGAGGTCCTCGACGTGATCGACATGGCCGCGGACGCCAGGACCAGGATCGGCGCGCTGAGCGGGGGCCAGCGACGGCGAGTGGACCTGGGCATCGCCATCATCGGCCAGCCGGAGATGCTGTTCCTGGACGAGCCGACCACCGGCCTGGACCCGGAGGCCCGGCGGCGTCTCTGGTCAGTCATCGAGAACCTCACCGCGAGCGGGACCGGCGTCCTGCTCACCACCCACTACCTGGACGAGGCGCAGCGCCTGGCCAGCCGGGTCGTCGTGCTGGCCGACGGGCGGGTGGTGGCCGATGCGTCGCCGGACAAGCTGCGCGCCATGGGCGGAGTCCCGGTGATCAGGTACCGGCTGCCGGTCCCCCCTCCTGGCTGCACTGTGCCGGACCTGCCCGCGGGGCTGGCCGACCACGTGGCCGACGGCGAGCTGACGCTGCCCTCGGCCGACGTGACGGCGGACCTGGCCCTGCTGACTGGCTGGGCCCGAGAGAACCAGGTGGACCTGACCGGCCTGGAGGTCGGGTCGCCCAGCCTGGAGGACGCCTACCTGGCCCTCACCAGCGAGGAAGGAGCAGAGATCCATGGTTAGTGACGGGCCTATGGTCGCGGGCCAGGTGCGCTATCAGCTGACCCTGATGCTGCGCACCCCGCGGACGCTCATGGCCGGCCTGATCCTGCCCGGAGCGCTGCTCGCGCTGCAGCTCGGCCGGGTTCAGCACCTTGGCCAGGGCGCCGCCGCGGACGTGCTCGCGGCCCGGGTGGCCGGCCTGGTCGTGCTGGGCGCGATGAGCGTGGCCTACCTGAGCCACGCGTCCGGCCTGGTGGTGGCCAGGGAAGACGGCGTTCTGCGCCGGTGGCGCGCGACGCCGCTGCCGTCCTGGGGTTACTTCGCCGGGCGGATCGTCGCCACCGTGCTGCTGGCCGATGCGGCCGCGCTGATCCTGGTCCTGGTCGGGGTGGCCATGGCCGGCCTGCACCTGACCGCGGGCGCGATCGGCGGGCTACTGCTGGCAGGCAGCCTCGGCGCGCTGGCCCTGGCCGCGGCCGGGACCGCGGTCACCCCGCTGCTCACCTCCGCGCAGGGCGCGAACCCGCTGCTCACGCTGACCTACCTGCCGCTGATCATCTTCTCCGGCGGGTTCGGTGGCCTGTCCGGGCTGCCGCACTGGCTGAACACGCTGATGAGCTACCTGCCGGCCCAGCCGATGATCGACGCGGTGACCCAGGCTCTCCAGCCGTCCGCGGGCTTGTCAGGGCGCGACCTGGCGGTGCTGGGCGCCTGGGCGCTGGGCGGCCTGCTGCTATCGGTGCGCTTCTTCCGGTGGGATCCGACCCGGCCGCGGCACGCGCGGTCCGCCAGGGCGGGAAAACTGGCCCGTTCGGTATGAAGCTAGTGACGGACCGGCCAGCCGCCCGCTTCCAGTGCGGCCAGCAGCGGGCCGGCCTCGGCGGGGCGGACCGAGAGCTCGGCCACGCCGACCGGCAGCCCGGGCGAGTGCTCGATCCTGACGTCCTCGATGTTGACGCCGGCCCGGCCGGCCGCGTCGAACAGCCGGGTCAGCTCGCCGGGCTGGTCGCGGATGACGACCTGGACCGCGGTGAACTCACGTGGCGCACCGCCGTGCTTGCCGGGAATCCTGGCCACCCCGGCCTGGCCGATGTCGAGCAGCGTAGCGACCGACTTCGGGTCGCCCTCGGTCAGCATCCGGGCTGCCTCGGCCAGGTCGGCGGCCACCGCGGCCAGCACCTCGGCCACCGGTTCGGCGTTCGCGGCCAGGATCTGGGTCCACAGGCCGGTGTCCCCGGCGGCGATCCTGGTCACGTCGCGCAATCCCTGCCCGGCCAGGTCCAATGCCTCGGTTGGCGCGGCCTCCAGCCGGGCCGCCATCGCCGCGGCGACCAGGTGCGGGGCGTGTGAGACGAGCGCCACCCAACGGTCGTGGGCGGCCGCGTCGGTCCGTACCGGCACCGCGCCGCACGTCCTGACCACGGTTGTGACAGCGGCGACGGCCGCCTCGGAGGTCTCGGCGGCCGGGCACAGCGCCCAGGTCCGGCCGAGGAACAGGTCCGCGCGGGCGGCCGCGGGGCCGTGCTTCTCCCGGCCGGCCAGCGGATGGCCGGGCACGTAACTGGTCATATCGCAGCCGAGGGCCCGGGCCTGGGATACCGGTAGCTGCTTAACGCTGGCCACGTCGGTGTAGCAGGAGGCCAGGCCGCGGGCCTGGGCGGCGGCCAGCGTGGCGGCGACCGCGGACGGCGGCACCGCGATCACCGCGACGTCGGCCCTGTCGATTTCCGGGCCGGTTTCCGGGGCTGGGTCCGGCAGCGGCACGCCCGCGCCGAGGTTGGCGGCGAGGCGGGCCGCCTCGGGGTCGGCGTCGGCCAGCCAGACGCTGACGCCGTGCTCGCGCAGCGCGAGCGCCACCGACGTCCCTATCAGCCCCGTCCCGATGACCGCGACCCGCATCGGTCCGCGCCTAACTGGGCGATGTCGAGGCGGAGCGCGGCGGCGCCGCGCAGGTACACGTGCTGGATCGCGGAGCGCGGCCGGTCCGTCTCGATGTGCGCCATCAGCCGCACCACCCGGGGCATCGCGCCGGGCACGGCGATCTCGGCCGCGCAGATCAGCGGCACGTCGTGAAATCCGATCTTGCGTGCGGCCAGCGCGGGGAATTCGGCGGTCAGGTCGGGCGTCGTCGTGAACAGCACGCTGATCACGTCGTCGGTGGTCAGGTCATTGCGTGACATCACCTCGCTGACCAGTTCGGCCGTGGCCTCGAGTATCGCGTCCCGGTCGGCCGAATCGACCTGCACCGCGCCGCGTACCGCCCTGACTGTCATGAACCCTCCCATCGCCCCACAGGTTACAGGCCGACCGCGGAGTAGAGCTCACCGATTTCCCTGGTCGTCAGGTCACGGGTGGTGCCAGGTCGCTGGTTGCCGAGCCTGATCGGCCCCACGTCGGTGCGGACCAGCCTGCTGACTGGGTGCCCGGTCGCGGCCAGCATCCGGCGCACGATGTGCTTGCGCCCCTCGTGCAAGGTGATCTCCACCAGCACGCGGCTCCCGGACCGGTCGACGACCCGGAACCGGTCCGCGGTGGCCACCCCGTCGTCGAGCTCGACGCCGGTGGCCAGGCGGCGGCCGAGGTCCTTCGGCACCGGGCCGGTCACCTCGGCCAGGTAGGTCTTGGCCACCTCGAAGCTGGGGTGGGCCAGCCGGTGCGCGAGCTCGCCGTCGTTGGTGAGCAGCATCAGGCCCTCGGTGTCGTAGTCGAGCCGGCCGATGTGGAACAGACGCTCGGCCCGGTCGCCCAGGAAGTCCGATACGGTCTTGCGGCCCCGGGGATCCGACATCGCGGTCAGGACCCCGGCCGGCTTGTTGAAGGCCAGGTAGACAAGGCCGGGCTTGGCCGGGATGCGCTTGCCGTCCACCCTGATCACCTGGCGGTCGGGGTCGACCCGGGCGCCGAACCGGCGGACGATCTCGCCGTCCACCTCGACCCGGCCCGCGCCGATGAGCTCCTCGCAGTGCCTGCGGCTGCCTACCCCGGCCTCGGCCAGGACTTTCTGCAGCCGGACCCCGCCGGGAACGTCGATCAGCGAGTCCCGGTTCTCGTCCCCGAAGTCGTCGTCATCTTCGTCCCGGTCACGGTCGGGCGTTCTCATCCTCGATGTCCTCAATGTTCTCCGGCAGGAACGGCGCGAGATCAGGCAGATCCTCCAGGCTGGCCAGGCCCAGCCGCTCCAGGAAGTATCCGGTGGTCCGGAACAGGATGGCGCCGGTTTCTGAGTCCGTCCCCGCCTCCTCGGTAAGGCCACGCAGCACCAGCGTGCGCATGACCCCGTCGCAGTTGACCCCGCGCACCGCCGACACCCGGGCCCGGCTTACCGGCTGGCGATAGGCCACCACGGCCAGCGTCTCCAGCGCCGCCTGCGTCAGCCTGACCTCCTGCCCGTCACTGACGAAACGCTCGACCAGCGGCGCGCAATCCTCGCGGGTGTAGAACCGCCAGCCGCCCGCGATCTCGCGCAGGTCAAAACCACGGCCCTCGGCGACGTAGGACGCGGCCAGGTCACGCAGCTCCGCCTCGACCTCGTTCCGCGGACGCTCGAGCACCTGGGCCAGCACCACGAGCGGCACCGGCTCGTCCGCCACCAGCAGGATGGCCTCGAGGCTAGGCCGCAGCCCCGGGCTGGCGTCGGGCGTTTCGGGAGTTGCGGAGGTCATTGATCGTCGCTTTCCGTCAGCTCATTGACGCTATCAGTGTCGCCGGTGCTGGCCGACCCGGTCCATGTCACGTAGAGCTCGCCCAGCGGGGCGACCTGCTCGAAAGACACCGCCTCCTCCCGGTACAGCTCGAGCACGGCCAGGAACGAGGCCACCACCTCGTAGCTGCCTTCGGCGTGGGCGGTCAGCCGCCGGAAGCTGGCCCGGCCGAGTTCCCGCAGCAGGGTGGCGATGACCGCCGCCTGGTCCCTGATGCTGATCACCGGGGCGTGGATGTGCTGGGTGTCGACCGTGGGCGGCGGTTTAGGGGTGAGCGCGAGCGAGGCGAGCCGGGCGAATTCGGCCGGGCCCAGGCCGAGCAGCACCTCGGGAAGCAGGTCGGCGAACCGGGGCTCGAGCGGGACCCGGCGAGGGAACCGGCGGGCCGCCGCGGTCATCCGGGCCGCGAAGATGGCCGCGACCTCCTTGTACGCGCGGTACTGCAGGAGCCGGGCGAACAGCAGATCCCTGGCCTCGAGCAGGGCGAGATCCTCCTCGTCCTCCACCTCTCCCGACGGCAGCAGGCGGGCGGCCTTCAGGTCGAGCAGGGTGGCCGCGACGACCAGGAAGTAGCTGACCTGATCCAGGTCCCAGCCGTCGGAGCGCTCCGAGATGAAAGCGATGAACTCGTCGGTGACCTGGGAGAGGGCGACCTCGGTGATGTCGAGCTTGTGCTTGGAGATCAGCGCGAGCAGCAGGTCGAACGGCCCCTCGAACACGTCCAGGTGCACCTGGAAGGCGCTGGACCGTGCCGCGCCGTCCTGGTCGTCACCGGCTAGCGGGTTCAGGTCCGTGCTCACGGTCATGACGGTAGCCGGTTCTGGCTATACCGCGGATTCAGTCGTCCCGGTGGGGTGGTGTCCGGAGTCGGCATCGGCCGGTTCGGCGCGGTTGGCGTTGGCGATCCGGCGAGCCAGCAGGCTGTCCGTGCCGCGGGCGTCGAGATCGGCGAGCAGGACGGCGATCGCCTCGCGGACGATCCGGCCCCGGTCGGCGGCGGCGCCGTAGCGCAGTAGCGCGAGCCGGGCGCGTTCCAGGTCAAGTAGTTCCTCGGCGGACAGGTAGACGGTGATCTTCTGGGTGTGCCTTTCCCGGCCGCTGGCCTGGCGCTGATCGCCCCCGTCCGGGCCTGGGGCAGCTGGGCGCAGGAGTTCAGCGACCCCCGGCAGGCTTACCCTCCGTGTTCGTCCCCTGCCTGCCGCCACCGCTCCAGTACCTCCTTGGCCAGCTCCCGGTAGGAATTAGCCCCCATTGACCCGGAGTCGAAGCTGGTAATAGGTTCTCCGGCCACCGTAGCGTCCGGGAACCTCACCGTGCGGTTGATTACGGTATGAAATACCTGGTCGCCGAAGCCATTAACCATGCTGGCCAGGACCTCGCGGGTGTGCAGCGTGCGCGAGTCGTACATTGTCGCCAGCAGGCCGTCGATTGTTAGCTTCGTGTTCAGCCGGCGGGAGACCTTGTCGATGGTCTCCATCAGCAGCGCCACCCCGCGCATCGCGAAGTACTCGCACTCGAGCGGGATGACCACCCCGTCCGCCGCGGCGAGCGCGTTGATCGTCAGCAGGCCCAGGGAGGGCTGGCAGTCGATCATGATGACGTCGTACTCCGACAGCAGCGGCTGCAGCACTCCGCCGAGCACGTACTCACGACCGACCTCGTGCACCAGCTGGACCTCGGCGCCGGACAGGTCGATGTTGCTGGGCAGCAGGTCCATGCCGTCGACGCTGGTCTTGTACCGCACCTCGTGCGCGGTGACGTCCCGCTCCATCAGCAGGTTGTAGACGGTGTTGTCGATGTCATGCGGCTGGATGCCGAGGCCAACGGAGAGCGCGCCCTGCGGGTCGAAGTCCACGAGCAGGACCCTGCGGCCCTGCTCGGCCAGGGCGGCCCCGAGGTTGATCGTGGTCGTTGTCTTGCCGACGCCGCCCTTCTGATTACAGACCGCTATAGTGCGAGCGGGGCCATGTTCAAGGAGCGGCTCAGGATGGGGAAAGGCCGGATAGGGCCGACCGGTCGGGCCCAGCTCACCTGCCTGGGGCTCGGTCAAGCGCGTCGCTGCCACCAGTGCGAACCTCCCGTACTAAGGCCGGGACGATGCCCACGGAACCTGGTCTTGGACTCTAAGGCCTTGACAGGACGCCGGCAAGCAGGCTCGCCGTATACGCCCCATATCCGCCAGGTGAGCTTTCGCCCGCAACCGGGCCGACTGCAACCGGCCCGGCCGTCGCGGTGTTTACCTAGGCGTGAACCAGACAGCGACCGGGCCCGATCGCATCGCGGCGGAGCTGGCGGCCGACCTCGACGCGGGCTTTGCCGCCCTCTTCGAAGCGCACCAGCACGTGCTGTTCAGCACCGCGCTGCGGATCTGCGGAGGCTGGGCGGACGCCGAGGACCTCACGGCCACGGCGTTCCTGCGCGCCTTCCGCGCGCTGTCCGGCTATGACCGGGAGCGGATCGCGGCCCTGAGGACCAGGCCGTGGCTGCTCACGATCCTGCTGAACGCCTGGCGCAACCAGGTGCGGACCGCGGCCCGGCAGCCGCGGGTCGTGCTGGACGCCGAGCCGCCCGAACCGGAGGCCCACGGCGCCAGCGTCGAGGCGCAGGCGGAGCGGCACGAGACCTCCCGCGAGCTGGCCGCGCTGCTGGACCTGCTCCCGGACCGCCAGCGCGTCGCCGTGGTGCTGCGGCACGTGGCCGACCTGCCGATCGCCGAGGTCGCGAGCGTGCTCGGCTGCCCGCCGGGCACCGCGAAGTCTCACGTGTCCCGCGGCCTGCGACGTCTGCGTGAGCTCAAGGCCGCCCGGGTCCGCCCGGACGCTCCTGCCCTGAACACCGAAGGGGTGAAGGTGTCATGATTTCCGATCACGACCCGCTGCTGGCCGGACTGGCCGCGATGGCCGTCGCGGCTCCCGGCCGCCTGCTGGACAAGGTGGCCGCCCGGTGGACGCGCGTGCCCGGCCCGGCCGGGGATGTCTACGTTGCAACGACCGACCTGGGCGTGGCATACCTCAGGACGGCCGGCACGGCGGAGGAGTTCACCGGGCTCTTCCGCGCCCGGTTCGGCCGCCCGCTGCTCCCGGCGTCACGACCGCCGGCCGGGCTGCTGACCGCGCTGCGTACTGGCCGGGCCGGCCGCGTCGCCCTCGACCTGCGCGACCTCACCCCGTTCGCCGCGTCCGTGCTCGCGGCCGCGATGACCGTCCCGCGCGGTGAGACCCGCCCGTACGGGTGGATCGCGCGGCAGGCCGGACGGCCACGGGCCGTCCGGGCGGCGGCCAGCGCGCTCGCGGCCAACCCGGTGCCGTTGCTCATCCCCTGCCACCGCATCGTCCAGGCGGACGGGGCTACCGGCGGCTATGTGTTCGGCGCCCCCCTCAAG
>Ga0207689_10004636_pt1 | contig 12438 bp, 10 predicted proteins | sample KBSMisM52_FD_184312 | JGI IMG/M metagenome (GOLD analysis project Ga0207689, IMG submission 184312) | Miscanthus rhizosphere microbial communities from Kellogg Biological Station, Michigan, USA - KBS Miscanthus M5-2 (SPAdes) (version 2) | ecosystem: Host-associated > Plants > Roots >... | reverse complement strand
CTGATCAGGTTGAACAGCGTCGACTTGCCGGCGCCGTTGGGCCCGATGATCGCGTGCCGCTCGCCGCACGGAATCTCGAGCGAGACGCCGCGGATGATCTGCGTCTCGCCGAAGCGCTTCTCCACGCCGACGAGCGAAAGCGCGGCGGGAGCGTTTAGTGGACTACCCTCAGCGCTGCGCGCTTCGGGGCTGAATTCGCCCTTGGGGCGGCCCGGCGGGCTCATCGCGCCGCAGCCTCCGGCGCTGCTCGGTCCCAGGCCGCCGCGATCGGCCGCCAGGTCAACCGGAACAGCAGGAAACCGACGACGAGCATAACCACCGCGATGATCCATGGCCATGCCGTTGCGGCGTCGACGCTGGTCCACAGGAGCCGCATCCGGCTGCCGAGCTCCGGCTGCGTGGCGAGGCGGTAGCTCATCTCGACCAGCAGCACCATGCCCGCCGCGATGGCCGCGAGCGGCACCAGCGCAAGCGCATACGCGCGGAGCACGCCGGCGAATGCCCGCGTGCGCGCGATCGACGCATGCCGCACGATGAGTCCCGAAATCCCGGAAGGCGCGAACATGATCATCGCAATGAAGAACAACCCGAGGTACAAGAGCCACGCCGACGTATACCCGGAGAGGCTGCTCTGCAGCCACGTGATGACGACGGCGCCGAGCACGGGACCGATGAAATTCGCGGCGCCGCCGACATACGCCATGATCAGCACCGTGCCGGACCGCTGCGCGCTGACGGCGTCCGCCGCGACGATCTCGTAGTTGATCGCGTGCAGCCCGCCGGCGAGGCCAGCGAACAGCCCCGCCGCCGCGAACGCGACGAAGCGCACGTGTTGCGTACTGTACCCGACGAACTCGGCGCGCTCGGGGTTGTCACGCACCGCGTTGCACATCCGCCCGACCGGTGTTCGCGTGAACGCATACATCGCGAGCGCCGCGAACACCGCCCAGACGACGACCGCGTAATAGACCGAAAGCTGCGTGCGCAGCGGCAGCCCGAGGTCGATCGCCGCGCGCGTGCGGCTGGCGGTGATGCCTTCTTCGCCGCCGAACAGCCCCGGCAGCATGAACGTCGCGGCATAGGCGAGCTCCCCCACGCCGAGCGAGATCAACGCGAAGATCGTTCCCGCCTTGCGCGTCGTCACTGCGCCGAACGCAATGCCGGCGACGAAGCCGCCCAGCGCACCGGCGATCGGTACCACCACGATCGGCAGCGGCATGCCCTGGTTGATCGCGCGCATCGCGAGGATCGCGGCATATGCCCCGAGACCGAAGTAGACAGCATGCCCGAACGAAAGCAGGCCCGTCTGCCCGAACAGCAGATTGAAGGACAACGCAAACACAGCGGCGATCGCCATCTGCGTCAGGAGCGAGCGTCCGAAGTCGGTATCGAGGCCGGGAACGTGCGGCAGGAGCACGAGCACGATCGCGACAGCCACGAGCCCGCGCCTCCCGCCGAGCCATGACGCCGCAACGACCGCCCGCACTGCTGGCGTCGTGGTACTACTCATACGTCGCGCGTCCCGAGAAGGCCGCGCGGGCGCACGATCAGCATCAACACGAGCAGCAGGTACGGCACGATCGGCGCGGCCGTCGCCAACTTGACGCCGAGTGCTTCGTGCAACGGCGACGTGCGCGACACGGCGACGCCGAACACGCGCAGCAGGTCGAGCAGCGAATAGTCGACCGCGACCGCGAACGTCTGCAAGATGCCGATCAGCATCGACGCGAACAGTGCCCCGGACAGCGAGCCCAGTCCACCGACCACCACGACGACGAACACGATCGGCCCGATCGCATGCGCGAGCGTGGGCTGCGTCAGCAGCATGAAGCCGCCGATTACGCCCGCGAGTCCCGCGAGCCCGCTGCCGATCGCGAAGACCAGGACGAACACGCCCGGCACGTCGTGGCCGAGCGCGCTCGCCATTTTCGGATGGGTCAGCGCGGCCTGGATCACGAGCCCGATACGCGTCTTCTTGAGCGCCACGTAGAGGAAGATGAACATCGCGATCGAGATCGCCATCATCAGTCCCTTGTACGCCGGGAACGTGCTGCCGAAGATCGTGAACAGCGGGAAGTCGATGACAGCCGGCACGTTGTTGGCGACCGCGTTGCGGCCCCAGATCATCGTCACCACCTCCTCGATGACGTACGCGAGGCCGAACGTGAAAAGGATCTCGGCGACGTGGCCGTTGGGGTGCACGCGCCTGAGTCCGTAGCGCTCGATCGCCGCGCCGACCAGCGCGCAGGCAAGCGGCGCGATGACGAGCGCCGGCCAGAAGCCCACCCAGCGGCCGAATTGGAACGACAGGTAAGCGCCCAGCATGAAGACGCTGGCGTGCGCGAAGTTGAGCACGCCCATCATGCTGAAGATCAGCGTCAGCCCGCTCGAAAGCATGAAAAGCAGCAGGCCGTAGACGACCCCGTTCAGCAGCGAGACGGTGACGAGCTCCAACTTAGTCCTTGGTCGCTTCGGGCAACGGAGCGAGGCTCGGGCGGTGAGCCACGCTTGTTACTTCGGCCGATCCAACTTGCACGTGGTCGGCAACGCGGTGGCCTTGGCGTCGATCTTGGCATCGGTCTTCCATCCGAGCCCGGTGTCCTCGCTGTCGTACTTCACACCCTTTGCGAGCGTCGACACGAACAGCGGCTGCAGGATCTGGTGGTTGTCGGCGCGCATCTCGACGTCGCCCAGCGAGGTCTGCATCTTCATGCCTTCCAGCGCACGTGCGACCTTGACCGGGTCGTTCGAGCCGGCCTTCTTCGCCGCAGCGGCGAACATCTCCCACATCGTCTTCGCGCGCCAGTACGCGTACTCGTTCTCCTTGCCGGGATACCTCTTGGTGAACGCCGCAACCGACGCATCGAGCTCGGGCGCGGCGTTGCGGTGCCATTCGGAGACCTGCTTCAACGTATCGACGCCCGCGTCGCCGATGGCCGTCACCGTACCCGGGCTGCCGCCGTAGTACGTCTCCCACGCCACCTTGAGGCCGGCGTCCTTGCCCGCCTTGATCAGCAGCACCATGTCGTTGCTCCAGTTGCCGGTGATCACCGTGTCGGCGCCGGCCGCCTTGATCTTGGCGACATAAGGCGAGAAGTCGTTGACCTTCTGCAGCGGATGCAGCTCGTCGCCGACGACCTTGATGTCCGGCCGCTTCTCCTTGAGCATCTTGTTGGCCGCGACGGCAACGGCCTTGCCGAACGAGTAGTCCTGGTTGATCAGGTAGACGTTCTTGACCTTGTTGTTCTTGGCGATGACGTCGGTCATCGCCGCCATCTTCATGTCGGCGTCGGCATCGAACCGAAAGTGCCAGAAGTTGCACTTCTCGTTGGTAAGCGCGGGATCGACCGCCGCGTAATTCAGGAACACGACCTCCTTGCCCGGGTTGCGCTCGTTGTGCTTCAGCACCGCGTCGGTGATCGCGAGCGCGACCGAGCTGCCATTGCCCTGCACGACGTAGCGCGCGCCGTCATCGAGCGCGCGCTTCAACTGGATCAGCGATTCCTGCGGATTCACCTTGTTGTCGAACGACAGGAGCTCGAGCTTCTCGCCGTTGAGGCCGCCGGCCGCATTGATCGCGTCGATGTAGAACTGGTGCGTTTTCTGCGCCAGAATGCCGGTGCTGGCGGCGCCGCCGGACAGCGGATCGATGAAGGCGACCTTGACGTCCGCCAGCGCGTGGCCGGCAAGACACGCCATCGTGATGCCCAGCCCGACGACGTAACGCGTGGTTCCGCTCATGGCTCCTCCTGGTGACGTTGTGGTTCCGTGCGCCGGACTTGGGCCGGGACGGGTCGATGCCATCCGGATGCTAGCGAGACGGGTGGGCGGTTACAAGCCGTCGCGCGATGCCGCAGTGCAACACGATCGATAACGCCCTGGAGGAGCCGTGCAAGGCCTGATGATGAACTGGCCGTTGATGATCGCCTCGATCATCCGGCATGCCGACCGCTGTCACGGCGACACCGAAATCGTCTCCCGGACGGTCGAAGGTCCGATCCACCGCTACACGTACCGTGACGCCCATACGCGCGCACGCAGGCTCGCGAATGCCCTTCGACGGCTCGGCGTCGGCGACGGCGACCGGGTCGGCACGCTGGCCTGGAACGGCTTCCGGCATTTCGAGCTGTACTACGCGGTGTCCGGCGCGGGTGCGGTCATCCATACGATCAACCCCCGCCTCTTTCACGACCAGCTCGTCTACATCGTCAACCACGCCGGCGATCGCATCGTCTGCTTCGACCTCACGTTCGTGCCGCTGGTCGAGAAGCTCGCGCCGCTATGCCCGAACGTCACGACGTGGATCGCGATGACGGACCAGGCGCACATGCCGTCGTCGACATCGCTGCCGAACCTGCTCTGTTACGAGGAGCTGCTGGCCGCCGAGTCCGACGACTACGCGTGGCCCGATTTCGACGAGAACACCGCGGCGACGCTCTGCTACACCTCGGGCACGACAGGCAATCCGAAAGGCGCGCTGTTTTCCCATCGCTCGACGGTGCTGCACGCCCTGGCTTGCTGCATGCCCGACGCCAAGAACTACTCGGCGCAGAGCGTCGTGCTTCCGATCGTTCCGATGTTCCACGTCAACGCCTGGGGCATTCCTTATTCCGCGCCGATCGTCGGCGCGAAACTCGTGTTTCCGGGTGCCGGGCTCGACGGGAAGAGCCTCTACGAGCTGTTCGAGAGCGAACGCGTCGAGACGTCCGCCGGCGTGCCCACCGTTTGGCTCGGCATCATCAACTACATGAAGCAGAACAATCTCAAGTTCACCACGTTCAAGAGCACGACGATCGGCGGCTCAGCGTGCCCGCCGGCCATGATGAAGACACTGCGCGACGAGTTCGGCGTGCGCGTCCAGCACGGCTGGGGCATGACCGAAATGAGCCCAGTCGGAACAATTGGGACGCCGAAGAGCAAGCACCGTGACTGGACTGCGGATCAGCGGATGGCGCTGGCGCTGAAGCAGGGGCGGCCGCCGTTCGGCGTCGAGATGAAGGCGGTCGACGCAGAAGGCAGGGAATTGCCGCGCGACGGCGTCTCCGCGGGCGACATCATGGTGCGCGGGCCCTGGGTCGTGCGCGACTACTTCAAGAGTGACGCACGCAGCCCGCTGTCGGCGGACGGCTGGTTCCCGACCGGCGATGTCGGCGCGATCGACGGCGACGGCTACCTCACGATCACGGACCGCTCGAAGGACGTCATCAAGTCCGGCGGCGAGTGGATCAGCTCGATCGAACTCGAGAACATCGCCGTCGGCCACCCATCGGTGCTCGAGGCCGCGGTGATCGGCGTTTCACATCCGAAATGGGGCGAGCGGCCGCTCCTGGTCGTCGTGAAGCGCGAGGGCGCCTCTGTCACGCGCGAGGATCTGCTGCGCTTCTACGACGGAAAGACCGCCAACTGGTGTCGACCGGACGACGTCGTGTTCGTGGAGGACCTTCCGCACACGGCGACGGGCAAGGTGTCGAAGAAGACGCTGCGGGAGAAGTTCAGCGATCATCGCCTGCCCACGGTGTAGCGGAATGGTCCACTGGAAAAGCAAGCGGTACACGGGCCCGCGCTCGAGGTACGCGGGGTCATGCAAGCAGGCGAATCCAGTAATGGCCCCAGACGTGAAGTGTTCGACAAGGCCCGGCGGGGACGCCGCGATGGACGCCTAGCGCAAGGTACAATGCACCGAGGAATGCCACGACGCGTCAGCGCGGTTTGTGAGCGAGCCCGGTGACCTTCGCGCAATCGACGCGCGCCACTATCCCGAGGCGGCTGCGGGCTTTGCTTCCCATGTCAATGCATAGCGTTTGACCTCATCGTCGCGAGGCATTTTTATAGGTCGTTCGCACCGAAAATGGCAGGACGTACCGCCGGCGCCGAGTCCCAAGCCAAGCCGGATCCGATCCGGGTCCGCTTTGACGCATTCGAGCTAGACGAGGCGAACGCAAGCTTGGTGCGCAGCGGAAGCGCAGTTGCTCTCGCCCCAACGCCATTCGCCGTGCTGTGCGCCCTCGTGCGGAAACGAGGAACGCTGCTGACCGCGAATACGCTCCTCGACGAGGTATGGGGTCACCAGCATGTCAGCGACTCCGTGTTGCGCACTGCCATCAGCGAGCTGCGCACCGCGCTCGATGACGACGCCCGGCAGCCGCGCTTCATCCAGACCGTGTCGCGACGCGGTTACCGCTTCATCGCCGACGCGACTGATGTCGTTGCAGCACCGATCCGCGGCAATGTTGCCGCCGTTCAATCGTTTGTCGACTCATCATTCATCGGCCGCGCGGAGCCCCTACGCCGCCTTCACGCTGCCTGGGATAAAGCGTGCAGCGGAAAGCGCGCGGTGGTTTGGGTTGCCGGCGAACCCGGTATCGGAAAGACGACGTTGATCGAGCGGTTCGTCGCTGGCGCGGGCGATATCGCCTGCGCGCAAGGGCAATGCATCGAGCACTACGGGACGGGCGAGCCGTATCTTCCAGTGCTGGAAGCGCTCGCGGGCCTTTGCCGCAGCGACGCTACCCTCCCCCTAGGAAGTCAACCATCGCGACCAGACCGATCAACGCCCATATGCTGACCGGTATGTTAGTACCGTCTAGAAAGGTCCAGTGCTGCGACGCTCCGATTATGCGGACTCTGTGGAGGACAGCTGATTTTGTAGGTTTTTTTCACAACAAGACTTTTTGGCCCTTGGTGCATACCCTGGATGTGCACGCCTATTGCCATCTTCCGGCCGTGCAGCACACGTATCACCGGTCCCGCGCATCATCCACCAATGCTCAAAAATCCCCAGGGCGCTGCATGCATGCGCTCGAATCCAGCCTGCGTGATGCGAACCATCTCGCCGAGCTGAACGCCTGCTGTCTCATCCTTGGTGATGACGTTCGGCTGCACCACGAGCGTCATGTTTGCTTCAAGACGAATGTCGGGAATGCCACCCGGCGACCGGCTGTTCTTGCCGAGCACCGGCGGCCAGTAGCCGCCGCCAAATCCATGGACGACGTCGTCGTAGATTGCAAACCCCGCCTGCTCGATCACGTCGCTCGCCGCGACGAGCTCTTCGGCGGATGCGCCGGCGCGCAGCACCCCCGTGATCGCCGCAAACGCAGCGTCGGCCGTCTCGTAGAGTGCCCGGAAGAGCGGCGGCTGGTCCGCGCCCACGCTGATGGTGCGCAGGACCTGGCCCGGATAGTCCCAGAACGTTCCACTGAACTCCACGAACAGCATGTCGCCCTCGCGCAACCTGCGCGACGAATGATGCTGGGGCGGAACGCAGGTATCCGGACGGCGCATGTCGTTGACGCCGATGAAATGAATGATCGTCGAGCCGCCGAGCGGATGATAGCCACTCTCGACCAGCGCACCGAGCTCCCGCTCCGTCATGCCCACCCGCGCGCCCTGCAACAGCGCTTCGAGGCCGAGGTCGCTGAACGCCGCGCCAATGCGCATCCACCGGATCTCCTCGTCCGACTTACGCATGCGCAACCACTGATAGTCTTCGTTGAGGTCGACGAGCTCGAACTGTGCGGACAGCTGACGCTGCTTCCGCCAGGACAGGAGGCCCATGACGCCTACGCGCCGAGCCCCGCGCCGCGCCAGCTCCTCGACGGCCGCTTGCGCGCCCTTCCGTTCTGCCCAGCGTACTTCGGCATCGAGGGCCATCGTGCGTGCGTTCGGAATGTGGTTGTGGAATTCGACGAACAGCACATCCCGTTCGCCCGGTGCGAACAACACGATCGCCTCCGACGACGTCGGCCAGCCGGTCAGCCAGTACACGCCGGTACCCGCACGCTCCTCGCCGCAGATGACCAATGCGTCGCAGCCGTGCCGTTGCGTCACTTCACTCAGCGCACGCCGGCGGCGGGCGAACTCCCCATCGGAGAACCGCCCATAGGGTTGCGTCAGGATCGCTTGTATGTCGGAGTCCTGTAATGCGGGATGCGCCGTGGCTGATTTCATCCGCGCGCAGCCGCTTCAGCGAGAAAGGTCGCATCGTAGTACGCAGACGCGTGGTCCAAGGTCTTCCGTGGCTCGCCGTACCTTGCGCGCAACTCGAGCACGTTGCCGATCCCCTCGACGTCGATCTCGCCATTGGCGGGAAAGCCATTGGCCGCGTCGAACAGCACCGAATACGCCGTCGCGGCCGCATCCGTCGCCGCGCTTTGCATGTGTTCGATGTAGATCGCGAAAGCCTTCTCGCGATTGGCGGGCACGTACAACCAGTCGAGCGCGTCGAGGAGCGCGCGCAGGAAGTCGACGACGACGCCTCGATGCGCGCCGGCCCATCCGCGGCGGGTTGCAACGACGTGTCCCTGAAATTGGCTCAACAGACTGCTAGCCGAGTCCAAAGCGTGGAAGCCCATCGCCTTCAGCTCCGCATCGAGCGGTGCGTTGAACAGCGATCCTGCGTACTCCTGGCGCGTCATTGCTTCGAAACGCTGGGTCACGCCGCCCGCCTGCTCGAGTCGGTAGTCAGCGGAGGTCAACTCGCCGTGTTCGAGCATGCCACGGAGCACCAGTGCATTGCCGGTGATCAACGCATCGACAGCAAGGGTCTTTCCTTTGAGCTCGGCATAGGTGCCAATGTCCGGAGTCGTCATGAGCGTTGGCATCGCACGCGTATCGACGGCCATCAACGCGATGGCGTCGGGCACGAGCACGCCGGGCGCGCCCTGCCCTTCTCGATACGCCACCACGTTGTCCATCAACGTGATCGCGAGGTCGGCGCGACCTTCCGCCAGCGCCGACCACTGGAACACGGAGCCTGGCGTGGTGGCGACCTCCACCCGGACACCGTGTTGCGCGAAGAATCCGCGGTCCTCCGCAACCCAGACCGGCCAGTTGAAACCGCCGGGAAAAACGATCAGCCTGACCGCGCGATTCGCGGCCGCGACGGGACTCACGCTAACTCCCGCGCGAGCGCGAAGAAGCGATGGCGCGCGCGACGATGCGCGCCGTCCGCCGCATCACTTGACGTCACCGAGCCGCACCAGCTTGCTCTTGAAGTCGATCTGCGAGCCGAGCGCGCCTTCCTTGAAATAGATGTCGAGGACGCTCTGTATCGCACCGATGTCACGATCGTTGATCTGCTCCTCGTTGCGGAACATGATTGGGCGAACGTACGTCATCGAGGCGGGCGGCACGCCGGCGTACTTGGCGAGCAACGGCTTGTAGCGGTCGAAGTCGGCGTCGATGCGCTTGGTGATGTCGCGCAGCACGAGCATGATCTTGCGCGCCGTTTCGGGGCGCTCCTTGAGGAACTTCGTCGTCATGACCGCACAGCCGCCGAACCAGGGATTAGCGACATACCGGGCGCCGACATTGATCATGGGGGCCTCGATGTCGCCCGTGGCAAGGCCGCTCGCCGCGAACGGATCGATAGTAATGGTCGCGTCGACGGTACCGGCCAACAAGGCGGGCACCTGTTGCGGGAACGGCAGCTCGATGAGCGTGACGTCGGTGTCCTTCACGTTCATGCCACGCAGGATGTAGCGGACGTTGGTACGCCACTGCCCGCCGGGGTTGTGGCCGAGCTTCTTGCCCTTGAGGTCCGTCAGCGTACGGATCGAACTTCCCTTGCGCACCAGGAGCGAGCTGTTCACGTACGGTGTGTCCGTCATGCCACCCGACAATCCGAAGATCCGCAGCGACCCGGGGTTCTGCGATTCGGCGACCATGGCGATGCCGGGCGCCGTTCCGTACGGACCGACCTCGGCGCGATCCGCGATGAGTGCGTCCACGAGGCCGGCGGGAGAGTTGAGCCGCTGGTCGACGACTTCGATGCCCTGTGCTTCGAACGCCTTCTCCTCGAGCGCCACCATGAAGGGCAAGGCGTCGATGGCCGGCACCCAGGCAAACACGACTTTCTCGGCCGCATGGGCCGACGCAGTGAGCGTCGCCAAAGTCACTGCGACAAATGCGGCACTCAGGGCCGCGCTCACGCTCCGCGCCGACCGACGTCGCGCTGCAACTCGCGTATGCATTGGGATTCCTCCTTTAAGGACTGTCCGGTTTTATGGGAAGGCAACTCGCGGCCACCGGTGAAAGCCGCGTGATCGCCGCGGCTCGACCGATCCGAGCCGCAGCGTCGTCAAATCCACCTCGCTTAACGCGTAGCTCACGAGCGGACCTATTGCGGAGAACCGTCGATGCCGCGCGCGACTTCGCGGGTGAACACATCGAGACAGTGGCTCTTGATCGCCACGAAATCCGGATGCGACAGTGTCTTCGCGTCGCGTGGCCACGCCACGGATACCGGCACGATCTCCGCAACGCGCGTCGGAGGCCGCGTCAGCAGCAGGACCCTGTTGGACAACTGCACGGCCTCCTCGAGGTCGTGCGACACAAAGATCATCGTATTGCGGCGCTTCATGAAGACGTGCTGCAGGCGCTCACGCATGAACAGCGTCATCTCGTAATCCAGCGCGGAGAACGGCTCGTCGAGAAACAGCACTTCAGGGTCGGTGATGAGCGCACGCAGGATCGAGACCGTCTGCTGCTGGCCGCCCGACAGCTCGTAGGGGTAGCGCTGCAGGTCGATGCGCACGTCGAATTCGGCGAGCAGGGCCTCTACCCGGCGGTCGCGTGTCTTCTTGTCGAGATGCAGCAGCTTCAGCGGGTACTGGATGTTGCTGATGGCCCGCATCCACGGGAACAGCGCGTCCCGGTAATTCTGGAATACGTACGACACCTTCGTTTGCCCGATCGGCTTGCCGTTGTACAGCACTTCGCCCGAGTCCATCGGCGCCAGGCCGGAGATCAGGTTGATGAGCGTGCTCTTACCGCAGCCGTTGGGACCGAAGATCGAGATGAATTCCCCGTCGTGAAGATCGAGATCGAAGTCGCGGTACACGTACCCGTTGTCGAACTCCTTGGTGAGCCCGCGTATGCGTATGCCGCGGGACACGTCGGCCTCATCCGGCGCGGCGCCAACCGCGCGAGGAACGGAGGCAAGCTCCAAGGCGCCGCTGCTCATCGTCAGCGACCCGCCCAATGCACGAAGTGCCGCTCGATCAGCAGGAAGAGATAGTTGAGCCCGTAGCCGAATGCGCCGGAGACGATCAACGACCCGTACATGTCCTTCAGGTTGTACGAATACTGATCCTCCATGATGCGATGGCCCATGCCGTCGACTCCGCCGATGAACATCTCCGCGACAACGACAACGACGAGCGCAACGGATACGCCCGCGCGCAGACCGACGAAGGTCTGCGGCAGCGTCTCGAGGAAGATGATGTCGGAGAATATGCGCAGCGACGAAGCACCCATCGATCGCGCCGCGAGTATCCGCGTCTTGCGCGCGTGGAGGACGCCGTAGGCGACGTTGAAGACGATGATCAGGAACGCGGCAAAGGCCGCCAGTGCGATCTTGCCCTCTTCGCCGAGGCCGAACATCAGCATGAACAGCGGGAACATCGCGGTCGAGGGTGTGGAGCGGAAGAAATCGACGAGGAACTCGATGCTGCGATAGACCCGCTCGTTCGCACCGATCAGGATGCCGAGCGGAACCCCGATGCCCGCCGCGAACGCGAACGCGTACAGGACGCGAATCAGCGTCTGGACGAGGTCGTGCAGCATGGTTCCATGCAGAAGCGCGTTCCACGTCGTTACGAGCGTCGGGCCGGGTGCCGGCACCAATTTGGCGTTGAGTATCCCCGTCGCTGAGGTGAGCCACCACAAGCCGATCAGGATCAACGGACCCACGATCGGCAGAAGCCGGTCGCGCAGGGCTCGGCGCTTGCGCCGCCGCACGCTTCCACCCGTTACCACTGCGCGGTTGACGGTCACGGGAACGTCCAGTTGCGGTTTCACGGGATCAAAGATACGGCGGCGAGCTGATCCAGATGGCCTGCGCGATGCGAGCGCCGCGATTGCACCACCGATGCGGCAGCTCGCTGTTGAAGCAGATGCTGTCTCCTTCCTTGAGCTCGTACCACGTGCCGGCGACATCGACACTGAGATGTCCATTCAGCACGATGACGATGTCCTCGCCTTCGTGACTTTGCGCCGGTCCGCTCTCTGCGCCGGGATTGCCGACGAGCCATAACGCCGACGCTCGCCGGCGAAAGTCCGGCATCAGGAGCTCGTAAGTTATGCTCGATTGGGGAAACGCGACGCGCTTGCGCTCATGCTTGCGCAGCACGGATACCATTGTGCGAGTCGTCCCCGCGTCGGGCGCGATCAGCTGACCGGTGGGAATACCGAGCGCGGTCGCGATGCGCTTGAGCGTACCGACCGTTGGTGTCAGCAGATTTCGCTCGATCTGGCTCAAATAGCTCACCGAGAGCTCGGCGCGCTGCGCAACCTGTTGCAGCGTCAATTGCTGGCGCTTGCGCGCCTGCCGCATGAGCGGCCCAAGCGATCGTCCCAGGTCGGACTCGGCATCCTTGGCGGAACTTGCCGCGCCGTGCTTACCGCCCGTGATGACCTTTGCCGTGTGGGGCCCGCGAC
>Ga0207689_10004634_pt1 | contig 12441 bp, 13 predicted proteins | sample KBSMisM52_FD_184312 | JGI IMG/M metagenome (GOLD analysis project Ga0207689, IMG submission 184312) | Miscanthus rhizosphere microbial communities from Kellogg Biological Station, Michigan, USA - KBS Miscanthus M5-2 (SPAdes) (version 2) | ecosystem: Host-associated > Plants > Roots >... | reverse complement strand
GATGACTTTCTCTCTTGGTATGGTCTAGACCATACGAGCCTGCACCGCCTCAGGGTCACCTTCGGGGGGCTGCGTCCGATAGTCTCGGAGCCGCTGGCGATCACGGGGATCGACGAGGAGATTTGTACTGTGACAATTCGCGTGGGAATCAATGGTTTCGGGCGTATCGGCCGCAACTTCTGGCGGGCCGCCAACGCCGCGGACGGCGATCGCGGCATCGAGATCGTGGCGGCGAACGACCTCGGTGACATCGCCACGATGGCGCACCTGCTCAAGTACGACACCGTGCTCGGCACCCTGGCGGAGGACGTGTCGGTGTCCGGCAACACCATCCGGGTCGGCGACAAGTCGATCAAGATCCTGGCCGAGCGCGACCCGGCCCAGCTGCCGTGGCGCGACCTCGGCGTCGACGTCGTGATCGAGTCCACCGGCCGGTTCACCACCGGGTCGGCGGCCAAGGCCCACCTCGAGGCGGGCGCGAAGAAGGTCATCATCTCCGCGCCGGCCAAGGAAGAGGACATCACGATCGTGATGGGGGTCAACGACGACGCGTACGACCCCGAGGCGCACCACATCTTGTCCAACGCCTCCTGCACCACGAACTGCGTGGCGCCGATGGCCAAGGTGCTGCTGGACAACTTCGGCATCGTCAAGGGCCTGATGACGACCATCCACGCCTACACCAACGACCAGGTCATCCTGGACTTCCCGCACAAGGACCTGCGCCGGGCGCGGGCCGCGGCGCAGAACATCATCCCGACCACGACCGGGGCGGCCAAGGCGACCGCGCTGGTGCTGCCGGAGCTGAAGGGCAAGCTGGACGGGCTGGCCATGCGGGTGCCCGTCGTCGACGGCTCGGTGACCGACCTGGTGGTCGAACTGGGCCGCGAGGTCACCAAGGACGAGGTCAACGCCGCGTACCGCGCCGCCGCCGAGGGACCGCTCAAGGGATACCTGTACTACACCGAAGACCAGATCGTGTCCTCCGACATCGTCGGCTCGCCCGCGTCGTGCACGTTCGACTCGTCGCTCACGATGGCGTTCGGCAGCCAGGTCAAGGTCATCGGCTGGTACGACAACGAGTGGGGCTACTCCAGCCGGCTGGTCGACCTGACCGCGCTCGTCGCCGCACGGCTGCGGTAATGCGGTCCATCGACGACCTGGAGGTCATGGGCCGGCGCGTGCTGCTCCGGTCGGACCTGAACGTCCCGCTCGACCTGACCGGCACCGGGGAGATCACCGACGACGGCCGGATCCGGGCCAGCCTGCCGGTGATCAGCAAGCTGTCCGACCGGGGGGCGCGGGTCATCATCCTCGCGCACCTCGGCCGGCCCAAGGGTGCCTCGTTCGAGGAGCGGGCGGCCGGCGGACCCTCGCTGCGGCCGGTGGCGGCGCGGCTGGGCGAACTGCTCGGGCGCCCTGTCGCGTTCGGTGCCGACGTGGCCGGGCCGTCGGCCGAGGAAACCGCGTTCAGCCTCGGTGACGAGGACGTCGCGGTGCTGGAGAACGTGCGTTTCGAGCCGGCCGAGACCAGTAAGGACGACGCCGAGCGCGGCGAGTTCGCGCAGCGGCTGGCCCGCCTGGGCGAGGTGTACGTGGGCGACGGGTTCGGCGCGGTGCACCGCAAGCACGCGTCGGTCTACGACCTGCCGCTGCTGCTCCCGCACGCAGCCGGTGACCTGGTCCGGGACGAGGTGGCCGTGCTGCGTCAGCTCACCGACGACCCGGCCCGGCCCTTCGTCGTGGTGCTCGGCGGCAAGAAGCCGTCGGACAAGCTGGCCGTGATCGGCAACCTGCTGAACCTGGCCGACCGCATCCTGATCGGCGGCGGCATGGCCTACACCTTCCTGGCCGCCCAGGGGTACGAGGTGGGTAACTCGGTACTCGAGGCGGACCAGGTTCCCGCCGTCAAGGCGGTCATGGCAGAGGCCGAACGGCGCGGGGTAGAACTCGTCCTCCCCGTCGACCTGGTCGTGGCCACTCATTTCGCGCCTGACGCGGAGCATTCCGTCGTGCTGGCCAGCGAGATGCCGGCCGACCAGGAAGGCGTGGACGCGGGCCCGCGCACCCGCGCCCTGTTCGCGGAGAAGCTGGCCGACGCCAAGACCGTGTTCTGGAACGGCCCGCTCGGGGTGTTCGAGTTCCCGGCGTTCGCGGCCGGGACCAGGGCGATCGCCGAGGCGGTGGCCGCGGTGGACGGGCTCACCGTGGTCGGCGGCGGCGACTCGGCCGCGGCGGTCCGCGCGCTGGGCATCCCGGAGAAGTCCTACAGCCACATCTCGACCGGCGGCGGCGCGAGCCTTGAGTACCTCGAAGGCAAGACGCTGCCCGGCCTGACGGCACTGGAGGCCGATTCGTGAACGCCCGCGATTCAATGCGCCGGCTGCCGCTGATGGTCGGCAACTGGAAGATGTACATGAATCACCTCGAGGCGATCGCGCTGGTGCAGAAGCTCGCGTTCACCTTGACGCCGAAGGACTTCGAGGCGGTCGAGGTCGCGGTGCTGCCCCCGTTCACCGCCTTGCGCAGCGTGCAGACCCTGATCGACGGGGACAAGCTGCGGATCAGATACGGCGCGCAGGACCTCTCCCAGTACGATTCCGGCGCCTACACCGGCGACGTGTCCGGGCCGATGCTGGCCAAGCTGGGCTGCCAGTACGTGCTGGTCGGGCACTCCGAGCGTCGGCAGTACCACGCGGAGACCGACGACCTCGTCAACGCCAAGGCGCAGGCCGCGCTGCGGTCCGGAATCACTCCGATCTTGTGCCTGGGGGAGCCGCTGGAGGTCCGCCAGGCCAGGCAGCAGGTCGGCCATTGCATCGGGCAGCTCGACGAAGGTCTCAAGGGGTTTCCGTCGGCCGCGGTGGCGGCGATGGTGATCGCCTACGAGCCCGTCTGGGCCATCGGCACTGGTGAGGTGGCCACCCCGGACGACGCGCAGGAGGCGGCCGCCGCGATCAGGTCACGGGTTTCGGAGTTTCATGACGCCGAAACGGCCGCCAGTGTGCGTATCCTGTATGGCGGGTCCGTCAAACCCGGCAACGTCGCGCCCATCATGGCGCAACCGGACGTCGACGGCACCCTGGTCGGCGGCGCCAGCCTCGACGCCGGACAGTTCGCTCAGATCTGCCGGTATCGTGAACTGGCGGCGTAGGCTTACATCAGCAGCGTCCTCGTCAGCGGGACCTCGTCACCAGCAGGAGATGGATTACAGCGATGGTCATCGGGCTTTCCATTATCCTGATCATCACCAGTCTCGTGATGATCCTGCTCGTCCTGCTGCACAAGGGTAAGGGCGGCGGCCTGTCGGACCTGTTCGGCGGCGGTGTGAGCTCTACCCTCGGCTCGTCTTCGGTCGTCGAGCGGAACCTGGACCGCATTACGATTTTCTTCGGAGTCCTGTGGTTCGTGGTGATTATCGCCCTCAACGTACTGGTTAATCACTAACCTGTAGTCCTATCCCGCACCGAAGTTATCCCGCATCGAAGTTCTGGCTTGATAGCTCTATGGCCTTCAAGGGGTGATCTGTGAGTAGTGGCAACGCCATCCGCGGCAGCAGGGTCGGCGCGGGTCCGATGGGAGAAGCAGAGCGCGGCGAGGCCGCGCCGCGTGTGTGGGTCTCCTTCTGGTGCGCGAACAAGCACGAGACGCGGCCGAGTTTCGCGACCGACGCCGCGATCCCTGACACCTGGGAGTGCCCGCGCTGCGGCAACCCCGCGGGCCAGAACGAGCACGCCCCGCCGAACCCGCCCCGCGTCGAGCCCTACAAGACGCACCTCGCCTACGTGAAGGAGCGCCGCAGCGACTCCGACGGCGAGGCCATCCTGGCCGAAGCCCTAGCCCGCCTGCGCGGCGCCTAAGCTTCGCGGCTCCGGCCGCCTGCCCGGCGCGTGATCTCCGGAGCCTAAGCCCCGCGCCGCCCGCTCGTCATGAAACCCCGGTTCCAGTGCGTTCGAACGCACTGGAACCGGGGTTTCATCGCGTTTCCCCGGGCGCTTGAGCGCCTCTGATGAGGTCGTGATGGTGCGGATGGGAAGCCTGGGACGGGAGCCGGCGGCGGCGGCCAGGGCCGAACGGATGGCGCTGACGACCGTGCCGGGCTGGGTCCGGATCTGGCGCGGGGTGAAATGCAGCACGGTGATGCCATGCGCGGCCGCCCGCGCGTCGCGGGCCAGGGTACGCTCGTGGTCCTGCGGAGACAGGTGGTAAGCGCGGGAGTCGACCTCGCCAGCCACTCCGGCCTCCGGCCACCACGCGTCCGGGCTGGCGATGAACTCCCCGTCCGCGTACAGGCGAGCATTGAAAACGGGTTCGGCGATCTTGGCCCGCCTGAGCAGATGCTTGAGGTCAGCTTCGGGACTGGACCTGATCCCGTCGCAGACGTCGCTCACCGCCGTGCGGAGCAGCGCCGAACCCTGAACCGGCCCGGCCTGGAGCTCGGCAGCAAGCGCCCCGGGCGTGCACGTGCCCAGCTGGACGGCCGCCGCGACCACCGCGCGCACGTCGGCCAGGCTGGTCATGCCGCGCGCGGCATCGGCGACCGCCCGGGCCGGAGGCACCATCCGGATCGGTCCCACGGTGAAGACCCGGTCCGGCATGCGCGTGGTCAGGTGAATCCGCACGAAGCCGGTACTCCGGCGCTGCCTCATGGCCGGGATCAGCACATCGATCATCGTGCCCCGCGGGGCCTGGACGCCCCACAGTCCGACGGCCGCGGCCCCGGTGATCATGCCGCCGGTTCCGGCGTACAGCAGCGCGGCCATGCTGCGCTGCTCGGTAGTCGGCGTGCCCGTGACGGCCAGGAATACCCCGGGCAGCAGCCGCTGCCACGGCCCGCCGGCGCGCAGCCGCTGACGCAGTGCGCTCGTGGTCATCCCGTGCGCCATCACCTGGCTCCGGCTGATGACCTGAAATTGCCGCGTCAGGGTGGCAGCCAGCGCGGCGTGGTCATGCTGGGTTGAGCGAGTCATGCCGGCAGCGTGGCATCCGGTGCCGACATTTCCGGGTGGCCGAACGAGTGCGCTCAGTCACTGCTGTCTCTATGACCTCGCAAGTTAGCCCAGAGTGGCACAGCCAACCGCATGAAACCCGGAATCCAGTGCGTTCGAACGCACTGGATTCCGGGTTTCATCGCAGCTTCCGGTGCTAATCGCAGCTTCCGGTGCTAGAGGCCTTCGTTGATGAGGCGGCCGGCCTGCTCGTACTTGGCGGGCTTGTACTTCTTGAAGTAGAAGGCGGTGCCGACGCCGACCAGTACCACCACGGCGTCGATCGGGCCCAGCCAGTTCGCGTAAGGATAGGCTCCCGCACCGAGGAAGTCGATGTTCGTGAACAGCAGGTACACCACGTAGGCCTGGGAGATGAAGGCGAGCAGCGGAGCCAGCCTGGTCCGCCACCAGTGCGCCTCGTCCCGGTGGAAGCGCTCGAAGTAGACCAGCACGGCGAGCGAGACCACCGCCTGCACCGACAGGATGATGATCACGCCCATCACCGCCATCAGGCCGTAGAGCTGGATGTAGGCCTGGGAGTTGGGGTCGTTGCTGCCGGTGAAGATGGCGAACAGGCCGATGATGATGGCGGCCACGACCGACTGGGTGACGGACGCGATGTGCGGGCTCTTCCACCTGGGGTGGGTCTTGCCGAGCGCCCGCGGGGCCAGGCCCTCGCGGCCGACGGAGTACAGGTAGCGCGCGGTGGTGTTGTGGAAGGCCATGCCGCAGGCGAACGAGCCGGTGATGATCAGGTAGCTCATGATCGAGGCCACCCACTGCCCGGCGTAGTGACCGGCCGGGGTGAGGAAGTACTGGGCCGCGTTGGTCTGCGACTGGGCGATCGCCGCCTTGGTGGTCGGATACCCGGCGAGCGAGGCCCAGGACGTGATCGTGTAGAACACGCCGAGCCCGATCACCGAGATGTACAGGGCGCGCGGAACGATCCGCTTGGGGTCGCGGGATTCCTCGCCGTAGTTCGGCGCCATCTCGAAGCCGACCCAGGACCAGAAGGCAAAGAACAGGCCGATGCCGATCGCGCCCGCCGCGAGCTTGCCCTCCGCTGGGAAGCCCTTGAAGGCGTTCACAGGGTTGAGCGGGGCCGCGGTCACATGCCCGCGGGCGAGCAGGAAGACGTCGAAGATGAGCAGAATGACGACCTCGCTGATCAGCCCGATGGCGAGCACCAGGCTGGAGATCCGGACGTCGAAGTAGGTCAGGATGCTGATGATCAGCACCATGGCCAGCGCCAGCCAGGGCCAGGCGATGCTCACCCCGAACTGGTTCAGCTTCAGGCTCAGGAAGTAAGCGAAACCGCCGGCCAGCGACGCCTCGAACACCGAATAGGCGACCACCGAGGCGTATCCCGTGCCGATGCCCAGTTCCCGGCCGAGCCCGTGGCTGATGTAGGAGTAGAAGCCGCCCGCCGTGGTCTTCTTCCTGGCCATGGCCACGTACCCGACGGAGAATACGACCAGCACGATCGTGGCGAACATGAACGCCGCCGGCGCGCCGACGCCCTGGCCGAAGCCGACGACGATAGGCGTGTTGAACAGCATGGCCGAGATCGGGGCCGACCCGGTCACGGTCAGGAACAAGACGCCGCCGAGCCCGATCGCGCCCTTGCGGAGCTTGGCTACATCCGTGCGCTGCGAGACGTCGAAGTCCTCGACGGGGGGTCGCACGGGCAGGCGGGGGACTTCGGGGACCTGGGGTCCTTGGGTCTGAGCCATGGCACACCTCCGGCGCATTTGCCGGGAGCGTAACAGCCTGCGGGAATCCTGATCAAGAGTTCTGGTTGAGTTAATCTGAGCGAAACTCAACCGCTTGACAGCAAACGGTCTGAGCGATAACTCTTTGGTTTAGCCGAACCGCCCATACGGTTGCACACTGGCTCTCGCCGGGCGGCGGTGACGGAGGTCGCGATGACCGAGGAACTGATCTCTTTCGCCTCGAAGCAGGACATGCTGGCGAAATCCAAGCAGTTCTGGAACCCGGACAAGACCCAGTTCTGGATCGACTCCGGGGTTCCGCTGGTCATCGACCGCCGGGAGGGCTACTTCATCTACGACGTCGAGGGCAAGCGGCTCATCGACGTCCACCTCAACGGCGGTACCTACAACCTGGGCCACCGCAACCCCGAGGTGGCCGCCGCGGTAACCGCGGCCATGCAACGGTTCGACATCGGCAACCATCACTTCCCCAGCCTGGCCCGCACCGCGCTGGCCGAGGCTCTCATCAGCACCGCTCCTGACGGGCTCACGAAGGTGATGTACGGCAGCGGTGGCGGGGAGGCCATCGACATCGCGCTGAAGAGCGCGCGGCACGCCACCAAGAGGCGCGGCATCGTCTCGGTGGCCAAGGCCTACCACGGCCACACCGGGCTCGCCGTGGCCACCGGCGACGAGCGGTTCGCCACCTTGTTCCTGGCCGACCGGCCGGACGAGTTCAGCCACGTGCCGTTCAACGACACCGACGCGATGGAGGCGGCGCTGAAGGCCCGGGACGTGGCCGCCGTGATCATGGAGACGATCCCGGCCACCTACGGCTTCCCGCTGCCCGCGCCCGGCTACCTGGCCGGAGTGAAAAAGCTCTGCGAGCGCTACGGCGCGCTCTACATCGCCGACGAGGTGCAGACCGGGCTGATGCGTACCGGCGAGCTGTGGGCCATCACCAAGCACGGCGTCAACCCGGACATCCTGGTCACGGGCAAGGGCATCTCCGGCGGCATGTACCCGGTCAGCGCGGTGCTCGCGACCGAGGCCGCCGCGGGCTGGCTGACCGAGGACGGCTTCGCCCACATGTCCACGTTCGGCGGCGCCGAACTCGGCTGCGTGGCGGCGCTGAAGACACTGGAGATCACCGGCCGGCCCGAAGTCCGGTCGATGGTGCACTACATCGCGGCGACCTTCACCAGCGGACTGAGCACGATCCAGGCGCAGTACCCCGACTGGTTCACCGGGATCCGGCAGGACGGGCTGGTCATGGGCCTGGAGTTCGGCCATCCGCAGGGCGCCAAGTTCGTGATGAAGCGCCTGTACGAGAACGGGGTCTGGGCGATCTTCTCCACCCTCGACCCCCGGGTGCTCCAGTACAAGCCGGGCATCTTGCTCACCCCGGCGGTGTGCGAGGAACTGCTCGAGCGGACCGAGGTGGCCATCGCGAAGGCCAGGGACGACGCGGCCAAGGGGGCACGGCCGTGACCGAGACCCCGATCAGCGTCTCGGAGCTGCTCACCGACCCGGCGGGGGTGCCGCGGGCCCGGGCCATGCTGCAGCGGGCGGAGTGGGCCGGGCGCGCCTTCGCGCGGTACGACAAGCCTGCGGTGGACGCGATCGTGGGCGCCGCCGCCGCGGCCGGGGCGGCCAGGGCCCGCGAGTACGCCGAACGGGCCGTGCGGGAGACCGGGTTCGGCGTGGTGGAGCACAAGGTGCTCAAGAACGTCGCCTGCAGCACGGGGGTCGTGGAGCACTACGCGGGCCACGACTACGTGACGCCGCGGGTCGACGCCGCGGCCAAGGTCGTCGAGGTGCCGCGGCCGGCCGGCGTGGTGCTCGCGCTGACCCCGTCGACCAACCCGGTCGCCACGGTGTTCTTCAAGTGCCTGCTCGCGCTCATGACTCGCAGCGTGGTGGTGGTCAGCCCGCACCCGATGGCCAAGGAAGTCTGCGCCGACGCGGCCCGCGCCCTCGGCGAGGCGGCGGTCAAGGCGGGCGCGCCGGACGGCGTCATCCAGGTGGTGGACGAGCCCTCGGTGCCGCTGATCGACGCGCTGATGACCGACGAGCGGACCAGCGTCATCGTCGCGACCGGGGGCGTGCCGGTGGTGCGCGCCGCCTACAGCTCGGGCACGCCCGCCATCGGGGTCGGGCCCGGCAACGTGCCGGTGCTGGTGGACGCGACCGCCGACCTGGCCAAGGCGGCCCGGCGGATCGTGGACAGCAAGAGCTTCGACAACTCGGTCCTGTGCACCAACGAGTCGGTCCTGATCGTCACCGAGCAGGCCGCCACCGCGCTGCTGCGGCACCTGAAGCAGGCCGGCGCCTACCTGCTCGCGCCGGACGAACGGGACAGGGTCGCCGCCATGCTGTTCCCCGGCGGGCGGTTCGACATCCGCTTCGTGGGCAAGGACGCGAGCTGGATCGCCGCCGAGGCGGGCCTGCGGGTGCCGAACCGCACCCGCGTCCTGCTCGCGCCGTTCGACCTGGTGGTGCCCGAGGAACCGCTGGCGCACGAGAAGCTCTGCCCGGTGCTCGGCCTGGTCCGGGTGCCGACGGCCCGGCGCGGGATCGACGCCGCGCGGGCCGTGCTGCGGCTGTCCGGGCGCGGCCACTCGGCCGCCATCCACAGCGCCGACCCCCAGGTCATCATGGAGTACGGGGCCGCCGTGGAGGTGCTGCGGGTCGCCGTCAACGTGGGCAACAGCCTGGGCAGCGCCGGCCTGGAGACCAACCTGGCGCCGACGATGACGATCGGGACCGGGTTCTTCGGCCGGTCCTCGGTGGGGGAGAACCTGCACCCCAGCCACCTGGTGCAGTGGACGCGGCTGGCGTACAACCGCGACCCGGCCGAGCCGTTCGGCGACTTCAGCGGGCTCACCCCGTGGCAGGCTCCGGCCAGCCGTAATGGGGCGGTCCCGCCGTACCCGGTGGCGTCCAACCAGCGGGGCGACCACCCGGCGACCGCAAGCGGCGGCGGGCAGGCGTACCGCCCGGCCCGTTCGGAACTCAATGGATCGGACGCCTCGGCGCTCCGTGAACAGATCCGCCGGCTGATCCTCGAAGAGCTCTCCCAGCTGGCCGGAGGCTGACCAGTGGCCGAACTCCGCTCGTTCATCTTCCTGTCCCGGCTGCAGCCGCAGACCATGTGCTACCTGGGCACCTGGATCCGCGGGTCGCTGCCGCGCAGTCACGTGGCCGCGCAGGTCATCGAGGTGGCGCCGGGCCTGGACATCGAGCCGCTGACTGACGTCGCGGTCAAGCACGCCGACGTCAAGGCCGGGATCCTGGTGGTCGAGCGGCAGTTCGGCTACCTGGAGATCCACGGCGGCACCGACGAGGTGCAGGCGGCGGCGTCGGCCGTGCTCGGCGCGCTGGGCGCGACCGCCCGCGACGCCAGCCGGCCCGAGATCCTCGCGTCCAAGATCATCACCATGCTGGACCCGCAGCAGGCGTTCCTGGTGAACCGGAACAAGATCGGCTCGATGGCGCTGGCCGGGGAGTCGCTGTTCGTGCTGGAGATGCGGCCGGCCTCGTACGCGATCCTGGCCGCCAACGAAGCCGAGAAGGCGGCCAGGATCAAGCTCGTCGACTACCGGATGATCGGCGCCACCGGCCGGCTGTACCTGTCCGGCTCCGAGGCCGACGTCCGGCAGGCGGCCGGGGCGGCCGAAGACGCGCTGAGGAACCTCGGATGAGCGACGCCGACGAGCTCCGCGCGCTCGTGCGCGAGGTCATCCGGGACGTGCTGCCCCAGGGTCTGGCGGTGACCGAAACGGTTAACCTTTCGACCGACGACGACCTGGCGGCGTTCGTGAAACGGCTCCTGGATCTAGATCCCGGCCAGCGTGAGGAGCTCAGGTCGGGCCGTAAACGGTTCAGGCTGGCCAGCCCGCAGGTCCTATCGGTCCCGGCCGGCGCCGGTCAGGTCAGTGCCGGTCAAAGCAATGAGGCCGGTCACAGCAATGGGGCCGAACGGGCCGGGCCATCCGCGCCGGTACGGCGCATCGAACGCGGCGCGGTGACCGAGGCCGTGATCGCGGCGGCGGCCCGGGCCGGGGAGCGGCTCGTGCTCGGCCGCGGTGCGGTGCTCACCCCGCTGGCCAGGGACCGCGCCCGGGCGAGCGGCGTGCCGATCGAGAAGGAGCGCTGATGCTGACCGCAACGGTGATCGGGAGCGTCTGGGCCACGCGCCGGCTGGCCGAACTGCCCAACGGCGCCTTTCTCGAGGTGGAGGCCGATGGCACCGGCCAGCGGATGATCGCCTTCGACGTGCTCGGCAGCGGGGTGGGCGAGCGCGTGCTCGTCACCCAGGGCTCGGTCGCGGCGGCCTGGTTCGCCGGTAAGCCGCCGCCGGTCGACGCGCTGATCATTGGCTCAATCGATCCAGATCCAGAAGGAGAATGAACGATGGCTGACAACGCGATCGGGCTGATCGAGACCAAGGGGTACGTGGCCGCGCTGGCCGCGGGAGACGCCATGGTCAAGGCGGCCAACGTGACGATCGTCGGCCGCCAGGAGGTCGGCGACGGGCTGGTGTCGGTGACGATCGTCGGTGACGTCGGCGCGGTCAAGGCGGCCACCGAGGCCGGCGCCGAGACCGCGTCGAACGTGGGTGAGCTCGTCTCGGTCCACGTGATCCCGCGCCCGCACCCCGAGCTCGCCAGGCATTTCAAGATCAACGGTGACTAACGCCGCTGAGCTGCGGGTTTACCTCCTGGTACGCGACCTGCAGCCGCAGTTCGCCGCGTACCTGGGCACCCCGACCCGGGCCCGCGGTTACCCCCCGTTCGCCGGGCAGCACGCGCTCATCGTCGAGGTGGCCCCCGCGCTGGCCATCGAGCGGGTCACCGACCTGGCGCTGCGCGCCGTGCCCGCGGTCGAGCCCGGCATCTTGTTCGTCGAGCGGCAGTTCGGCGTGCTGGAGGTGCACGGCCGGGACCTGGACGACGTGCGGCGGGCCGGCCAGGCCATCCTGGACGGCCTGGGTGCCGACGAGAAGGACCAGTTGCGGCCGCGCATCCTGTTCTCTGATGTGATCGAGGACGTGACGGACGCGCACGCGATCATCATCAACAGGAACCGGGCCGGCTCGATGATCATCCCCGGCGACACGCTCGGCGTCAGCGAGGTTACCCCGGCCCTGTTCGCGGCGGTCGCGGCCAACGAGGCCGAACGCGCCGCCCCGGGCGTTACCCTAGTCGACGTGTCGATGATCGGCGCGGCCGGCCGGATCTACCTGAGCGGGCCGGCCGCCGAGGTGCGGCGCGCCCAGCGCGAGATCACCGAGGTGCTCGCCGCCATCGCCGGCCGGGACCAGTAGCCATGGGCCAGCAGAGATGACCCCGCAGAGATGACAGGGCACGACCTGTCGGCCGGCGGCGACGTGATGGACCGGGTGCGGGGCTGCGCGCGGGACGCGCTGACCGCCTACGGCGGCGTCAGCCCCGCGGCGTCCATCGAGCTGCTCAACGTCTCCGAGAACGCGACCTTCCTGGTCAGCGACCCGGACACTGGGCCTTCCGTGCTGCGCGTGCACCGGCTCGGCTACCACACCGAGCAGGAGATCGCCTCGGAGCTGGCCTGGATGGACGCGCTGCGGGCCGAGGCCGGGGTGCGCACGCCGCGGGTGCTGCCGGCCGCGGACGGGCGCCGGGTCGTCACCGTGCCCGAGGCGGGCGGCGCGGCGGAGCGGTACTGCGTCCGGTTCGAGTTCCTCCCGGGCACCGAGCCAG
>Ga0207689_10004632_pt1 | contig 12444 bp, 10 predicted proteins | sample KBSMisM52_FD_184312 | JGI IMG/M metagenome (GOLD analysis project Ga0207689, IMG submission 184312) | Miscanthus rhizosphere microbial communities from Kellogg Biological Station, Michigan, USA - KBS Miscanthus M5-2 (SPAdes) (version 2) | ecosystem: Host-associated > Plants > Roots >... | reverse complement strand
GCTACCTCGACGCCGTCCCGCACCTGTACACGATGTGCCGCCACGTGAAGAGCATCGAGATCATCGAGTTCGGCTACGAGAAGTCGACGGAAGGCACCAACGGCGCCAAGTCCGAATACTGCATCGACAAGCACCGCCTTTCGATGACGCGCCCCTACCAGGCAGCGCTGAAGGAGGCCACGCCGAGCGCGAAGGCCGTCGACGGTCTGCGCGAACTGCAGGAGCTGTGGTTGAAGTCGCTCAACGAGCTCAAGTGGATTCCCGGGGAGACTGACGAGCAGTACAAGGCCCGCGTCGCGAAGCCCTACGAGATCTTCAGCGAGCGCGCGATTGCCGTCCGGGCGGTGCTTCCGGAAAAGGGCAAAGCCGCGGCACCTCCGGCGGACAAGGACAAGAAGGGCAAGCCCGCGAAGCCCCCGCCCAAGACCAAGAGCGCGACCTGAGCGCTGCCGCATTCCCCGCCACGGCGGACCTCGGCGTGCAACCCTCCGATCGCGAGCTTTCCGCGATCCTGGGCGAGGGCGGAATCCTGGCCGCCGCCCTCCCGGGATTTCGATTTCGCCCTCAACAGCTTGCGATGGCCGAAGCCGTCGCGGACGCGATCGCGAGCCGCGGCGCACTGATCGCCGAAGCCGGCACGGGTACCGGCAAGACCTTCGCGTATCTCGTGCCGGCGCTCCTGTACGGCGGCAAGGTAATCGTGTCCACCGGCACCAAGACGCTGCAGGACCAGCTGTTCCAGCGCGACCTCCCGCTCGTCCGCGACGCGTTGAAGGTGCCCGTCACGCTCGCGCTGCTCAAGGGGCGCGCGAACTACGTCTGCCACCATCATCTCGAGCGAACCGCGAACGACGGGCGCCTTCCTTCGCGCGAGGACGCGCGGCACCTGCCGAAGATCATCGCCTTCGCCCGCGCCTCCGACACCGGCGATCGCGGCGCGCTCGCCGACGTCCCCGAAAACGCATCGATCTGGCCGCTCGTGACTTCGACGCGGGACAACTGCCTCGGCGCCGAATGCGCATTCCACGCCGACTGCTTCGTGCTGAGGGCGCGCAAGGCAGCGCTGGAAGCGGACGTCGTCGTCGTCAACCACCACCTCTTCTTCGCCGACGTGATGCTGCGGGACGAGGGGCTCGCCGAGCTGCTCCCGGCGTGCAATACGCTGATCCTCGACGAGGCGCATCAGCTGCCCGATACGGCGACGCTCTTTTTCGGCGAGGAGTTGACGTCCGGCCAGCTGGCCGAGCTCGCGCGCGACGCCGAGGTCGCGGCCCGCACGGGAGCGCGCGAAGTCGCCGAGCTTCCGGACGCCGCGGGGGGAATCGGCCCCGCCATCAGAAAGCTTCGCCTCGCGCTGGGTGAAACGCCGGCGAAGATCGCGCAACGCGCCGCCGTGGACAAGGAAGGCTTCATCGCCGCGCTGGACGAATTGACCGCGGCGCTCGATCGCCTCGCAACGGAGCTCGGCCTCTTCGCCGAGCGCAGCGAAGACATCGGCAATTGCGCGCAACGGGCGAGCGTGGCCGCCACGCAGCTCGCGCGCTGGCGAAGCGGCCTCGCTGGCGGCGCTTCCAACGACGAATCCGGCGACGACTCCGGGAAGACTCCCTGGATACGCTGGGTCGACGTGACGCAATCGGGATGGCAGCTCAATGCATCGCCGCTCTCGGTTGCCGAGGTGTTCGGCAAGCAGGTGGGCGAATCGGGCCGCGCCTGGATCTTCACTTCGGCAACGCTCGCCGTCGGCAAGGACTTTTCGCTGTATCGGCGCGAGCTTGGATTGACCGAAGCCGCCACCGGATGCTGGGAGTCGCCGTTCGACTATCAATCCCAGGCGCTCCTCTACGTGCCGCGCGATCTGCCGCAACCCAATTCGCGAGAGCACACCGAGGCGGTCGTCGCCGCCGCGCTCCCCGTGCTGCGGGCGAGCGGCGGTCGGGCGTTCCTCTTGTTCACGACGCTGCGCGCGCTAGGCGTCGCGCGCGAGCTCCTCGCCGACGCAATCGCGCGCGAAGGACTCGACTGGCCGCTCTTGGTTCAAGGCGAAGGTTCGCGCAGCGAGCTTCTCGCCCGTTTTCGCGAGCTCGGCAACGCGATCCTGCTCGGCAGCGCGAGCTTTCGCGAAGGCGTCGACGTGCCGGGCGCAGCGCTGTCTGTGGTGATTCTCGACAAGCTGCCCTTCGCCCCTCCCGACGACCCGCTGCTCGCGGCGCGTCTCGACTTGTTGCGCACCGAAGGCGGCAACCCGTTCTTCGACTATCAGTTGCCGCAGGCCGTCATTGCCCTGAAGCAGGGGGCCGGGCGTCTCATACGCACCGAGACGGACCGCGGCGTGCTGATGATCTGCGACCCCCGGCTCACCGACAAGCCTTACGGCAAGCGCATCTGGCAGAGCCTCCCGCCGATGCGGCGCACCCGGGAGTTGAAGGACGTCGAGGCGTTCTTCGGGTAGCAGAGCTTGGCGTTGCCGCGGGATTGGGGTATGAAGCCCGTGGGCCCCACCCTGCGACGACTCGACGACACACAACGAACTGCGATTCGCGCGTTCCTGCGCTTACCAGAACTTCCACCAGGGCTTGGGCGGGATTCCCGCGATGTAGATGCTGTCCGGGAACGTCCGCTTCAGGACCAGCATCGTATCGTCGCGCAGCTGCGTGAGGCCCAGCTTGTCGTAGCTCTTGGCGAGCACGTCGAGCGCCGCCTCGTTGGCCGCCGTCCGCGGGTAGCCGACAATGGCCGCCTGTGCGCGATTGATCGCCGCAACGTAGGCCCCGCGGTTGTAGTAATAACGGGCAACATTCACTTCGTATTTGCCGAGCGCATTCGTTAGATAGAGCATCCGGTCGGTCGAGTCCTGCGCATACCGGCTCTCCGGAAACTTCGCGACCAGCTCCTTGAACGCGGCGAACGATTCGCGCATCCCCTTCGGCTCGCGCTCGGAGAGATCGAGCTCGTACACGTAGCCGAGAATCCCCTGGTCTTCGCGGAAATTGACCAGCCCCTTCAGGTAGTAGGCGTAATCGACGTTCGGATTGTTGGGAAAAGTGCGAATGAAGCGATCGCAGGCGGCGACCGCCGGGGCGGTTTCTCCCGCGCGATAGTTCGAGTAGGCGAGCTCGAGTATCGCCTGCTGCGCGTAGCGCCCGTAGGGAAAGCGAGCCTCCAGCGTCTCGTACATCTTGATCGCCCGCGTATAATTTCCCTCGACCATTGCGTCGTGCGCGAGCTTGTAGATCTGTTCCGCGGTGAGATTCGACGTTTCGTCGACGACGTCGGGCAGAAGGCTGCAGCCCGCAATAGCGAAGACTGCGGCGCAAGCGATCGTCCGGACAAGCGCGACCAGGCGTTCCATGAGGGGTTTCGTTGAGCGCCCGCGGCCCGGCGAGCTCGAATGCGGCAAACTGAACATGCTTTACGATCGATGCTGACGAGGTATCGATTATAGCCGACGTCCCACTCGACATTGCCGCCCGCGTGCCCAATCGGCTCACCGCCCCCGTTGCCCCGCCACCGGCCGATCCAGCGTCGCCGGCCCCGCGTGACGCCAGCGACGCCATGCATTCGCTGACCCTGCCCGCCGATGCCGCGGGCCAGCGCTTCGACGCCGCGCTCGCCCGCGCCCTGCCGCAATTCTCTCGCGCGCGCCTGCGGGCCTGGATCGACGCCGGGCGGGTGACCCAGGACGGCCAGGAGGCCTCGGCAACGCGAAAGGTGCGCGGCGGCGAGGAGGTCGTCGTGCACGCGACAGCGCTGCCGCGAGACGACGGCATGCTCCCGGAGGCAATCGCCCTCGCCGTCGTCGCCGAGGACGATGCGCTGATCGTGGTCGACAAGCCGGCGGGGCTCGTCGTCCACCCCGGCGCCGGCAATTGGGACGGGACGCTCGCCAACGCGCTCCTCCATCACGCGCCGCAGCTTGCAGGAGTGCCGCGCGCCGGCATCGTGCATCGGCTCGACAAGGACACGAGCGGCCTCATGGTCGTCGCGAAAACCCTGGCCGCGCACACGTCGCTGGTGCGTCAGCTGCAGGCGCGCACCGTGCGCCGCGAGTATTTAGCACTCGCCGCCGGTGACATTGCGCGCGGCGACACGGTCGATGCGCCCATCGGCCGGCATCCGACCCGTCGGACGACGATGGCGGTCGTCGCCTCGGGCAAATCGGCGCGAACGCATTTCGACGTTCTTGAGCGGTTCGGAAACGCGACGTTCATTCGCTGCCGCCTCGAAACCGGGCGCACCCATCAGATCCGCGTGCACTTGGCGTCGCTCGGTCACCCGCTCGTCGGCGACCCCGCGTACGGCCGCAAGATGCCGATCGCGTTCCCGCGCCAGGCGCTGCACGCGGCACGCCTTGCGCTCATCCATCCGCTCACGGGAACAGAAGTGGCGTGGGATTCGCCGTTGCCCGCCGACTTCGCGTCGCTCCTGACGTCGCTCCGCACGCACGCAAAATGACAAGTCGCGCAGCGTCCGCAGTGCTCGCCGATGCGATAGCCGACGCGCGCCTCGACTGGATCGTTCCCGAGTGGCCCGCTCCGGATGACGTGTGCGCGTTGGCGACGACACGCAATGGCGGCGTCAGCACCGGGGCACGCGCTTCGATGAATCTCGGCCGCAACGTTCGCGACGACGCTTCAGCGCTCGCGGAGAATCGACGCAGGCTCGCGCGGTTTCTGCCGGTGGCGCCCACGTGGCTCGACCAGGTTCACGGCCCTGTGGTCGCGATGCTCTCTTCAAAGTCCGACGACGGCAAGGCGCCGGTCGCCGATGCCGCCGTGACGCGCGAGCGCGGTGTCGTCTGCGGGGTCCTCACCGCCGACTGCCTGCCCGTGGCTTTCGCCGACCGGCGCGGCAAAGCCGTGGGCGTCGCTCACGCAGGTTGGCGGGGGCTCCGCGCAGGCGTGCTCGAAGCGACCATCGCGGCGCTGCGTGGGCTGGGATCCGGGCCGGACGACCTCGTCGCGTGGCTCGGCCCTGCGATCGGTCCTTCGCGCTTCGAAGTCGGCGCCGATGTCCGCGATCCGTTCTGCGCCGAGAATCGCGACGACGAGGCCTGGTTCGTGCCTCACGGCTCGGGCAAGTGGCTCGCCGATCTCTACGGGCTCGCGCGCTCCCGCCTCATCCGCAGCGGCGTGGAGCGCGTGAGCGGAGGCGGCCATTGCACCTACGAGGACGCTCTCCGATTCTTCTCGTATCGCCGCGAGCGCGACACGGGAAGAATGGCTACGGTGGTGTGGCTCGCGGGCTAGAGACTGCGGAGACTTGCGCGCAAGCGCTCGAAGGCGTGCGCGCAAGGCGGGTCCGCCTTGCGGGACGCTTGCGCTCGCTCACCCTTCCTGCCGCAACTGCCCCCTTCCCCGTTCGACGAGCGCCTGGAACAGTTCCGGCTCGTCCCATGGGATGTCGACGTGCACGTCTCGCAGCCATCGACTGTCCGCATCGCGGATCCATTCCGCGGGAAAGTGCGCGCGGAAGTGCTCCTCGCCGTCATCGAGCTCGGCGCGGGTCGTTGCCCGAGTGCCGTTCATCGCCGAGTGCAACGTCGAGGCAAAGTCGAGACCGAACGTCCCGCCGATGTGCGTGCCGTGCGACATCCGCCGATTGAGCTCCAGCAGGACGGGCTCGCCTGTCCGTTCGTGCACGATGTACTCCGGCGAGAAGACGCCCGTGAGCGCAAAGCCCCGCGCGAGCCGCGCCGTGAAATCGTGCATCGGCTTCGACCGGAAGTAGCGCGATACGCTGGTCGGACCCATGGGCTCGCCCTCGAGCTTTTCCACTGCCACTCCGGCAAGCAGCTCCCCTTTCCACGCCGAGCCCATGTAGAAGTGAACGCGTCCCGGCACATGGGCCTGCAGCACCACCTGGCCGGTCGCCGAGTCGCCGAAGTCGAGCGCCGCCGGAGCCGCGAGTCGCGCAAACGCCGCGCCGAGCGCGTCGCGGTCTTGGCAAATCGCCACGCCGTCGCCTGCGGTCGACTGGCTGCGCTTTACGACGATCGGAAAGCCGTGCGCTGCGATGAAAGGCTCCGCGTCCTTCATGCCCGACGCCAGGAGATACGGAGGGACGGGGATGCCCATGGCCTCCGCCGCGGGTGAAATCATCGTCTTGTCGATGCTCGTGCGATAGAACCTGGGGTCGCCGAGGGAATCGGCGATCAACACCCCGAGCTCGACCCTGAGTTGGGCCTGCATGTCCGGCGGAGGCGACGTCGCCAGCAGCATCAGGAGCCGAAGCGCCGTGTCGTCGCAGGGAAGGACGAGGCGCGGTTGCGTGGCCTTCACCGTCGCGGCAAACGCGTACACCCATTCCCTGGATGTCGCGTTGTGCGGAAGATAGCCGATGCGGCTGACGAAGCGGCTCTTCTCGGCAAGCGAGCCCTTGGGGATCAGAACGGATACGTCGAACCCGGCGCGCGCGAGCCAACGGGGCATCCGCGCCGCCCCGAGCCATTGCGTCGCGGTCGCGACAAGGAGCACGGAAGTTCCCACAGCGGCGAAGGATAACTGGCGCGCGCATTGCCACGCAAGGATTCGCGCCGGTGCGATGCGTATAATGCAGCCCGGCAGCGGCTACGCATTCGCGCCGCGCGCAAACTGCATCCGGCCCGCCCGTCTTGACCACTCTCATGCAGATCGTCGTCGCCGCACTCTCGGGCGGCGTCTTCGCGACGATCGCCGCGGCGGGGACGCTCGTGCTCCGTCGCTCGTGGATTTCCCGCATCGTGTCGTTCGCGGTCGGCGCGCTCCTGGGTGCTGTCTTCCTGGAGCTCCTGCCGCACGCCCTCGAAACCGGCAATACCGCATCGGTGATGGCCACGGTGCTCGCCGGCCTGCTTGCGTTCTTCGCGCTGGAGAAGCTCGTCCTGTGGCGGCACGCGCACGGCCACGACGCGCACGAGGACACGGCCGACGAGTCGGAGCACGAGCATGCCCTGCACGCGGACGGCATTGACCAGGGCCGCTCGGGACTCATGATCCTCATCGGCACGAGCGTCCACAACTTCTGCGACGGGGTCGTCATCGCCGCGTCGTTTCTCGCCGGCACGTCACTCGGTGTGGCGACGACCGTTGCGATCGTCGCGCACGCCGTGCCGCAGCAGGTCGGGGACTTCGCGGTGCTGGTGCATTCGGGCTTCGCGCGGAGCCGCGCGCTCGTGTACAACGTGTGCGTCGGCGTCGCCACCTTGGCCGGCGCACTCGCGGGATACGTAGCACTCGCCGAGATGCAGCAGGCGCTGCCGACGGCGCTCGCCGTCGCGGCGTCGAGCCTCTTGTACGTCGCGGTCGCCGACTTGATCCCGAGCCTGCACCGGCGCCCCGAGCCGGTCGAGACTGCGAAACAGCTCTTCCTGATCGGTCTCGGCATCGCCGTTATCGGGGTCGCGCACGCGGGTCTCGAGCGATGATTTCAACTGCGGCGCGTAAGGACGAGACCGCGGCGATTGCGGTAACCTAGCTCATGTCGCACGTCGCACAACAAGCTTCGCCAGCCACCGCCACGATGCCGGAGCTTGCCGCGCGGTGGCAGGCGATCGGCCAGGAATGGTCGAACTGGTATGCGCAGGCCGCATCCGGCCTCCTGGGCGCGCCCGCACCGCACGCGCCTTTCGACGTGAAGCTTCCCAAAGGGAGCGCGCCCGGAGCCTTCGACCCGGGCGGGCTTGCCGAGCTCAACGCGAAGTACCAGGCACAATGGCAGGCACTCTGGACCGCGGCGATGGCGGCGCTCGTTCCCGACACGTCGGAATTGCGGCCAGTGCCCGAAGTGACGCATCCCGCAGTCGGCGACCGCCGCTTCGCGGCCAAGGAATGGCGCGAGCTCCCCTACTTCGCTCTCCTGAAGCAAGGCTATCTGCTGCTCGGCGAATATCTCTCCGAGCTCGCGAACGTCGCGTCGCTGCCCGAAGAGGACAAGAAACGGCTCGCGTTCGTGACGAAGCAATACGTCGATGCGCTCGCGCCGACGAACTTCATGGCGACCAATCCCGAAGTGCTGAAGCGCGCGCTCTCGACCGAGGGGGCGAGCCTGGTGCAAGGGCTCGCCAACCTCGCCGCCGATGCCCGGCGCGGCCGCATTTCGATGAGCGACGAGCAGGCGTTCGAGGTTGGCCGCAACCTCGCGGTGACGCCCGGCAACGTCGTCTTCCGCAACGAGCTGATCGAGCTTCTCCAGTACGCGCCTGCCACTCCGCGAGTGCACCGGCGCCCGCTGGTCATTGTCCCGCCCTGCATCAACAAGTATTACGTTCTCGATCTCCAGCCCGGGAACTCCTTCGTGCGCTGGGCCGTCGCGCACGGCCATACGGTATTCATGATCTCCTGGCGCAACATCCCGCAGGAGCTCGGACTCACGACTTGGGACGACTATCTCGAGCAAGGCGTGCTCCGCGCGATCGCCGTCGCGAGGGAGATCGCAGGCGGCGAAAACGTCAATGCGCTGGGGTTTTGCGTCGGCGGGACGATGCTCGCGTCGGCGCTCTCCGTTGCCGCGGCGCGAGGCGAGCGCGACGTCGCGAGCGTCACCCTGCTCACGACGATGCTCGACTTCACCGACCCTGGCGACATCGGCGTCTACATCTCGCGCGATGCGCTGGCCGCGCGGGAGCCGGCGCTTTTGGCCGGACAGCGCGTCAGGGGCAGCGAGCTCGCGGGCGCGTTCGCGAGCCTGCGCGCCAACGAGCTCGTATGGAACTACGTCGTCAACAACTACCTCATGGGCGAGACGCCGCCCGCGTTCGACTTCCTGCACTGGAACGGCGATTCGGCGAACCTGCCGGGACCCATGTACGCCGAATACATCCGGAACATGTATCTCGATAACAAGCTATGCCTGCACGGTGCGCTGACGATGTCCGGCCAGAGCGTCGACCTCGCGCGCGTGAAGCCGCCTGCCTACATCTTCGCCTCGCGCGAGGATCACATCGTGCCGTGGAAATCGGCGTATCGATCGACCCGGCTCCTGGGCGGCGACATCACGTTCGTCCTCGGCGCGTCGGGTCACATCGCCGGAGTGGTCAATCCCCCGGAGAGGAAGCGGCGCAACTACTGGACCAATCCTCATCTTCCGGACACTGCCGACGCCTGGCTGGATGGCGCGCGAATGCATCCCGGCAGCTGGTGGCCGCACTGGGGCGCGTGGCTTGCGCGGCATGCGGGTGCGAGACACGCCCCTCCGCCGGCCGTGGGCAGCGCCGCGTTCCCGGCGCAGGAGCCTGCACCGGGGCGATACGTGCTCGAATCACCCGGATAGCACGAGCAGCCCGGCGTCCCCGATAAGAGAGGCGCAGCGCCGGACAAGTACGGAGTCCCTGCGACCGGGTGGAGATTTGCCGCCCCTGTCCACCTGCGTCTAACATGCGCCTTCCGGCCGGACGACCGCCAGAGCCTGCGTCCGGCATCACCGCGTCATCGCCAGAGGAGAGAGAAAATGCCCATGAACGTCCCGCGCGTTGCGCTCGTCACCGGAGGAATGGGTGGCCTTGGCGAAGCGATCTGCATCAAGCTCGCCGCGCTCGGCTACAAGGTCGTCACCACGCACTCGCCCGGCAATGCGCGGGCGCAGGAATGGCTCGACAGCATGAACAAGATGGGCTACGGCTTTCGCGCCTACGCGTGCGACGTCGCCGACTGGGATTCGTGCGCCGCGTGCGCGCAGAAGGTCTCGGTCGAGGTCGGACCGATCGACGTCCTCGTCAACAATGCCGGCATCACCCGCGACACCACGTTCAAGAAAATGGACCGCACCGGCTGGGACGCGGTGATGCACACGAACCTCGATTCCTGCTTCAACATGACGAAGCAGGTGTGCGACGGCATGGTCGACCGCGGCTGGGGACGGATCATCAACATCTCGTCGGTCAACGGGCAGAAAGGCGCGTTCGGCCAGGTCAACTATTCGGCGGCGAAGGCCGGCATGCACGGCTTCACCAAGGCGCTCGCGCTCGAAGTCGCGCGCAAAGGCGTGACGGTCAACACGATCTCGCCCGGCTACATCGGCACGAAGATGGTGATGGCGATTCCCAAGGAAGTGCTCGACACGAAGATCGTGCCGCAGATTCCAATGGGCCGACTCGGCAAGCCGGAAGAGGTGGCGGGACTCGTGGCTTATCTGTCGAGCGAGGAAGCGGCGTTCGTCACGGGCGCCAACATCGCGATCAACGGCGGCCAGCACATGTTCTGACATGGTCAATCGACGCCGAGTCATTGGTGCCCTGCTCGTCGCGTGCGGCACCGCATTGGTCGCCGCCGCGACGGCGGCGCAGGACGTCTATCCGTCGAAGCCGATCGCCCTGGTCGTTCCGTTCCCGCCGGGCGGCGTGGCGGACATCGTTGCCCGCCCGGTCGCCGATGCCATGAGCCGCGTGCTCAACACGCCCGTGGTCATCGAAAACAAGCCGGGCGCGGGCGGCGGCATCGGCATGGGTTATGTCGCCAAGGCGAAGCCGGATGGCTACACGCTGCTCCTCGCGCTGTCGTCGATCTCGATCATTCCGGAAGCCGACAAGGTGACCGGACGGACCCCGATGTACCAGCTCGATCAGTTCGTGGGGATCGCGCGCTTCACCGCCGATCCGACCGTGCTCGCGGTCCGCGCGGAGAGTCCGTGGAAGACCGTGCAGGAGTTCGTGGCCGACGCCCGCAAGCGGCCGGGCGCGATCACCTACGGCTCGTCGGGCAACTACGGCACCATGCACATCCCGATGGAGATGTTCGCGGCGAGCGCCGACTTGAAGCTTCTGCACGTGCCCTTCACCGGCGGGGGCCCCGCGGTGATCGCGCTTCTCGGCGGCAGCGTCGACGCGCTATCGACCGGCCCGTCGACCGTGATCCAGCACGTGAAGGCGGGCAAGGTACGCGTCCTCGCGACCTGGGGCGACAAGCGGCTCGCATCGCTGCCCGACATTCCGACGCTGACGGAAGCGGGATTCAACACCACGTTCTTCCAGTGGGCGGCGCTGTTCGCGCCGGCCGGGACTCCGGAGCCGATTCTCGTCAAGCTGCGCGATGCCGCTCGCGCCGCCGCGGCCGATCCGCGATTCGTCTCGGCGATGGCGACGGTGGAAACGCCCATCCAGTATCTCGACGCGCCGGAGCTCGCTCGCTTCTGGGCGGCGGACGCGCAGAAGCTCGGCGAGGCGGTGAGGCGCGTCGGCAAGGTCGAATAGGCGAAAAAAAACCCCGCAGGGTTGCCCTGCGGGGCTAGGCTGTATCTCTCAGGAGGAGGAGAAAGATACAGGTTGCTTGAACCTTAGGCAGCCTTGCGACCCTTGGTCGCCGACTTGACGGCGTTGGCGGCATTGGCGGAAGCGGCGCGGACGCTCGCATCGGCAAAGCTCACCACTTGCTTCGTCGCCTTCTGGAACTGGTCGAACGCGGCGGTCGAGGCAGCGAACGTCGACTTGAACGCGTTGACGGCGGATTCCGAGCCGGCGGGAGCGGCCTTGCTGGCCTTCTCCACCCAGGCAGCGGTGTCCTTCGTGTACGTCGACCACATTTCTTCGGCGAGCGCCGTGAATTGCGCTTGCGCTTGCGACGAGATCTCGTAGAGGCCGCGCGTGTACGCGGTGGCCGTCTCGACCCCCGTCTCGGCGTACTTGGCGCGGAGCGCCAGCAGATCCTGGACGTCCTTGACCGCGGCGGCGGCCGTGGCGCCTTCGACGCCCTTCGCGAGGACGACCTTCGCGGCGTTCATGTTGAGGGTCATGAGCTTCTCGGCATTTTCCATCGCGACCGACGCGAGCTTCGTCGCCTGGGCGACATTGACCTTGTTGAAATCGGCAAACTGTTCAGTGGCTGAGTACATGGTTTTCCTCTGTGATCGATGATCGGGGGCCGCCCGATGCGACCCGCCCGCAAATCCTGAGGTGCCCGCCTTGCTGCCCGCCAAACCGTTCCTGAGTCTCGGGACTTCGCATATTGCTGCACCGCACAAAACCAATTGTAGAGACGGCCAAACCGGAAGTCAAGCCTTTTTTGGTGCGGCGCACCAATATCCAGTTCCGGGCCCCGGAACGAATCCAAACATTAGATAAATCAGAAGGTTATAATGCCCGCCTCGACCTTCCGGAGCGCGCCATGAGCGATTCCCCGCGCATCATCAAGAAGTACCCCAACCGCCGCCTGTACGACACGGCGAACAGCGGCTACATCACTCTTGCCGACGTGAAGCAGATGGTCCTCGAGGACCTCACGTTCCAGGTCATCGACGCCAAGTCCGGCGACGATCTCACCCGCACCATCCTGCTGCAGATCATCCTCGAGGAAGAGGCCGGCGGAATGCCGATGTTCAGCTCCGAGATGCTCGCGCAGATGATCCGCTTCTACGGCAGCGCCCAGCAGACGGTCATGGGCCAGTACATCGAGCAGAACGTCAAGGCCTTTCTCGCGATCCAGAAGAAGCTCCAGGACCAGGCGAAGCAGATCTACGGCGACAAGATGATGATCA